>Ga0065711_1030079_pt1 | contig 33806 bp, 18 predicted proteins | sample Hoacrofraction12_FD_59098 | JGI IMG/M metagenome (GOLD analysis project Ga0065711, IMG submission 59098) | Hoatzin crop microbial communities from Cojedes, Venezuela - Epithelial fraction 12 v2 (version 2) | ecosystem: Host-associated > Birds > Digestive system > Esophagus > Crop | place...
GTGAGGGGACTGGAGCATCTCTCCTATGAGGAGAGGCTGAGGGAGCTGGGCTTGTTCAGCCTGAAGAAGAGAAGGCTGCGAGGGGACCTAATATATGCTTATAAATATCTCAAGGGTGGGTGACAGGAGGAAGGGGCCAAACTCTTTTCAGTGGTGCCCAGCAACAGGACAAGGGGCAATGGGCACACACTAAAGCACAGGAAGATCCACCTGAACATGAGGAAGAACTTCTTCACTCTGAGGGTGACAGAGCACTGGAACAGGCTGCCCAGGGACGTTGTGGAGTCTCCTTCTCTGGAGATATTCGAGACCCGCCTGGATGCGGTCCTGTGCAGCCTGCTGTAGGTGACCCTGCTTCGGCAGGAGGGTTGGACTAGATGACTCCCAGAGGTCCCTGCCAACCCCAAACATTCTGTGGTTTTGTGAAGTGGTCTTCAGGTTACCAGATGACATGATTTCTCAGTGCTGGCAGCTTCGCCTGTGCACTCAGGCTGAGAGGAGACAGGGTGGCATAAGCTACCAGACAAAACTGTTGTCCTCTGCAGCGAGACAAACACTGAAAGATGGGAACGTCAGTTTTTCCTAGTTCTGTGGAAGCCGAAGAGGACAACACAGTTTTTCTTGAAACTTTAAAGTGAAGATTTTAGTTTTTGACAATGGAATTCTCAAGTACAATGCAGCAAGTGTCTTGGCTTCCACACATCTGTTACCCTTTGAGTCGCAGTTTGGCCACCTTCACCCACAGTCAATTTGGATAATTGTCTCAGCTAAGCAGCCTTTACCACACAGACAGAAAGCTTCAAGCAGCAAACCCCAAGCACTTCAAAGAACAGAAGGAAGACAGAGGTGTTAGAAACCATCTGACTACCATTCTCTGAGGGATGACTGGAAAATTAAGGTGACACCAAGAGCATTTAAAAGACAGAGAAATCTTTGGTGGGCACATAATTAGTTGTGGGCAATACCTTAAAAATAAAACTTCAGCCTTAGGGCTTCGCTGAATCATAATCAGAGTGCCCATAGCCTCAGAGATGTGGGAGAAACAAACATAAACAAAGAAATTGATGTTCTCCTGAGTCTGTGAAGAATTGTCCCTTCCCTCCCTATGCTTTTTAAAACCTCTCTTACAAAAACTTACAGTTAATACCTGAAACTGATAATTTTTTACTAAAGAACATTGTGACAGGTCAAACATATTGGGGTGGTGGCAGTAAAGAGGAGAGACAATTTATTCAGAGAGCTGGGCAAAGTCTGGAGAGAAAAAGAGAAATTAGACGTATCAATGTATAATAAATGTTGACTGTTTTTCAGGCTGCTACAAGACCTATGTTTGAAAACAGGCTTCCAAAGTGTCTTTGGCTTGGAAAAATTATGTGAGAGGTTGTGCTAAAGAACTAGTTTTCCTGTTTATTCTGCTAGAGTTCGTCTCTGAGCTATGCTTGAGAAGAAATATTCGTGTTGTACACCATTTTGTGCAATATCTGCAGTTATTTTTGTAATGGATTTCATGAAGGATAAGTTTAACAAAAAAAGTTTTTCTGCAATAAGACATTAATTTCATAAAGCATACAGCTGACAGTCCTGTTCCAAAAGAAAAATAGCATAGTATTTATCCCACTGGTAAGGAGAATAACATTTGTTTTACATTAGGAACAGAGAAAGTTTAGAAAATGTTTATCATACATCTGATAATAATTATTAGTGTTGCTGTAAGGAGAAGTCCCTTGGCTAGGATTTCAAGGTAGATTGTAGATCTGTCAGCATTTAGCTCTTAAAGTGAGCAAGCGTTCTGATGTCTCCAAGCATTTTGCTAGAACTCAAGCTAAAGAAAATTTTAATTACCGATGCCTTGGAGTGTGATGGACCAAAAGAGGAGGTTTTGAAGCTGAGTCTTCACACCGGCACCCTGGGTCCATGAGCTGCTGGTGACTCCTGACCCATATATCCCTGTATCCCACAGGGATTTCTTCCCTTTATCACAGCTTAGCACTGCTGCCTCTTGTGCTTTCCCTCCTTTCTTCTTAGCAGGGTCTGCCTCCATCACCTCTGTGATGGCCCCATGAATGTGGGACAGCAGTGTGAGCTACTCCTGGGGCTTGTCCTCGCCTGGCTGTGCTGGTCCCGCTCCCTCTGCTGCTCCTCACAGGGCTCGGGTTCCCACCACCATGCTTACCTATATTGCCCCTTCAACCCATAAATAAGATTCCTTATTCATGAGTCTGTATATTTTTAGTCATTGTGTAATTTTTTTTTTACAGTTGTCAGGGAAAGGGGAGTCATCTTTCCTCAAGTTTATGCTTCGGAAGAGTGACTCTTTGGTGGGACAGCAGTTGCATGACTTCAACGTAGATGATGTGCCTGACTTGTCCCAGGAGGGCAGAATAACATGCTTCAGAAATCACAGACCGTAGTAACCGAGTGTCAGGGAGCTTCCCCTTGCGTGTTAAGACCTTCCCTTTCCCCTGGTGGATTTTTAAAGATTTTGTTTTTCTCTTGCTTTCTTCCTGCCTTTCACTTCCATAGCTGAGCAATATCAACTTTCTAGATGCTGGTCAGTCTTTCACTTCCTCTGCTTGCGGGTTCCCGTGTTGCAAGGCCAGCTTCAATACAGTGCATTTTATTCAGCCAGATAACCTGAGAGAAGCTTTCACATTCTCAGAGCCTCACAAAGCAAGAGTCCTTCTCTCCTTTGGTGCTAAGAGGAATGACTGTAGCAGGAGTTTTAGCAAATGGCTCACCCAGGTTTCTTGAACACTTGCTGACTGCAGTACTTTCTGAAAAGATGAAGAAGCTGGGCTTAAACTGACGAGAACTGAATGCTTTAGCCCCTGTGCTGTCTCCTCTGTTTTGCAGAATGTATTTGCTTTCTACACCTTGCAGTGGGTTTGATTTAATGTTTGCTGTGGTAGCAACTGTAGCACTGAGTCCTGTGTGGAGACAAATGGAGGGTTGCTTTCTTTGTGGATGTGAATGAGAGTTAAGTACTTTTCTGTTGGCTGAGGCCAAGATGCTCCTGGACCAACACAGAAATTGGATTTTATATGCATTTATAGCAAAATTCAAAGTGCCTGTGAAGCTCACATGCCTCTGAGTTAGTCGACAGCTAAATATAATTTTTCTGAGCAGCAGCGCTTTACTTTAGTGTCTAAACTCCATTTCAGATCTGCAGGTAAGCTGTTTGAGTTACATGTTTGCATTAAATCAACTGGGAGAAAATATTTCCCTTGAAATACATACCCCAGTGTTTATATCCATCTGATTGGACTTCTTCTTGTGATTTGAATATTATGTCTTCCTCAGACAGCTTGAACTTCTTTGAAAATAACTATTCCTTAAAAAGAAATGTTTGGATAACTCTGTCTACAGACAACTTGCAAAAAAATAGAGTTGGAGGCAGACAGGGTTGTAAAAAAAACTGGACTTTGCAGGAGAATGACTAGTTCAGTAGACCAGTAGGCAACTAGCTGGGGAGCTCTCTCTGTTGCTGGCTCTTGTGTGCAAAGTGCAGTATTGCAAGATGGGAGGATCAGCTTATGTATTACAGGCTATTGTACTGGGTTTGCGTGGCAAGGTTTTGGTAGCAGAGGGGCTACAGAGGTACACTTCTGTGTACTTGGTTAATCATTCTCTTCATTGCAGTGCAGGCATTAAGGATATGACTGTTTGTCTAATTACTCATAATCCTCTTATTTACTTTAAATCAGGGCAGAAATATATACATTTCTTCATTGCCCATAGGACATGGACATAGGTCCACTTTGACATGGTTCCAACATTTAATAAAAGCTCTAGTTACAAAATACAAATATTATATGAGAAATTCCCTTTAGGACTTCAGCATCATGAAATGATGGGTGTAACTGTTTACACTTTAAAACCAAGATAAAAATATTCTTCCAACAGAAATAATCTCTCCAACTGAAGCTTATATGAACTTTGAATGTTTGGGAGTTTCGCTTTTGTTTGGGGTTTTTTTTTGTTTGGTTCGTATTTGTTAGTTCAAACCTGAATAACAGCAAGCTTTCTCCCACTGAAACTAGAAATTCCCTGTGGTAATGCATGCCAAAGTCATATGCTGACACTCTCCTCTTAATTGGTTGCACTGTTCTGATTCTGGCCTTCATCAAAAGTATCAAAAATGCTGAAGAAGCGTAGGGGACAGTGTATTCTGTGAAACATGAAGTAAGTGCAAAAAAGCAAACATATTTGACTTTAGCGTACAGCTTTTTTCAGCTATTCTCATATGGAAAAGTCACCCAGGAGCTTCTAATAATCCATAGTGCTATTAAGTTGTTTTATGCAAGGCTGACTTCCTGTAATTAAGAAATAGATGTTTATGGTAGTGTTTTGAGTTTTGTGTTATATAACTGGGAATAAAAGGACAGCTTTATCCAGAAGAGGTAGAAAGAACTCAGTTCTGCTTGTATCAATACACTTATCGGGAAAATTTGATACTCAAACACTGATTTACAGGCATTGACATTTACAATCCAGGTTGTTTAAAAAAAAATAGTTACAGGATGGCTTGGACACAGTGACCTGTGTTCTTAATTTTAATCTGTGTAGACTTTAGGTTCACATGGAATTTCACAAGGCTTAGCTTTGTTTTACTGCAGATGTTATGAAAAACGCCAGTTTAAGGAAAACTGTGTGTTGGTTTTCTTCCAGACTTAAGATCTTGGATAAAGTTTGTTAGTCACTGCTACAACTAGCCAGAATACCTCTGAGTTTTCTAAAAATGTATAACATAATAGAGTATGAAGAGTATCACATAAGGATATCATGTGGGAAAGCTACATTATAAAATGTTTTCCATTTTGATACAATTAGGTTTAAAAGCAGCCTTTTCAAATCTCTAGTCCTTCTTCCATACCAGGAAACTGGACATTAACAGCTCCATAACCATCAGTAAAAACAACTTGTACCTAAGGTGTAAGGAGGAAAAAAAAAAAAGAATTGTGTAAAAGGAATCAAAAGTCAATGTTCTGTTCCAAAAATATAAGTATCTCTTTAAATTAACCTAGGCAATGATCTGAACATCTGTGAATAACACATCTAGGTAAGATTTTTTTTCCATGTTTGAGATAGGACAATCAGCATCAGAACAGACTATTTCATGTATTGAATGGCTTCCTTTAGTGTGAACACCCAGAAATTCATAAGATCCTAAAAGGAAACTTTTTTGCTGTGAGGATGATCAAGCACTGGAACAGGTTGACCAGAGAGACTGTGGCATCTCCATTCCTGCAGATCCTAATAACTCAGCTGGACACAGGCCTGGGACACCCGAAGTAGCTGCACCCACTTTGAGCAGTGGACCGGTCCCTGCCGGCCTCAGCCACTGTGTGATTCTGTAATAATTAGGAAAAAATTGTATTGTCCAGTGATTGTAACACCAAGAGTCATATTGACCTTGACAGGAAAATAAGAAATTTTGTTAGGGCTTGACTGGTTTCATCTTCTTATGTACCTGAACAGGGAATTAAAATAAACACAATGCTGCTTTGGTACAGCTTTCCTCCTTTCTTATTTCCATACTCACATTAATTTCTCCATTCCTTAGAGAGTTCCATCAGCGTGCAGTGGTTCTCTACACTGAACAGTTTAATATATTGCTTAAAACTTAATTTGTAAAAGAGTCAATTTGTGCAATGGAAACTTTCATTTATCAGGACAGGTGTCAGTTAACTTCTGAAGATTATCCTCACACAAAAAGTGTATAGGGTAAGTTCTAAATTCTAAGGACAATGAGCAAACACACCCTTTTCAACACAGCTAATAGTATTCACACTGACATACAAATTAGCTTATAATTAGCTAAGCCTGACCATGGATATTGAAAATCTAAGATGTTTCCATCAAAGAACTGGAAATATTTATTTCTCTCTTCTCAGATGATTGCAGTCTGAAAGATTTTTTTTCTCTGCTTTCATTAGGAACACAGCTGGGAATTAAACCACTGCTACTTGGAAAGTACTAATAGAAATTTTTTTTATACTTTAATTATTAAGTTATTAGTGGTTCTGAAACAGTTCGCCTCACTTTAAATTTGCTGATGTGATACATACAGAATACTTGTTCTGACTATAGCAATGTGTAACACAGGTGTACAGGAGCAGCCAGACTGGGTCAGACCAAAGATTCATTTATCTTGATGCAGTATCTCCTGGCTGTAAATGGAAGCATAAAAACTTGTCAAGCAGATAAGAAACTCAGTGCCACTATTTCCTGAATCAGAAAGGATTTCCATGATTGAGCAATCACCAATGTTTTTTTTCTTCATGTACTTGTTCAATCTGCTCTTAAGCCCACAAGAAAATTTATTATTCACAGTATCCTTTGACAAAGAATGATATCACAGGTAGCAGCTTCCATTGCATGAAGAACCACCTCCCTTTTTTTGCTTGAAACCTAGCTCCTAACAACTTCCTTTGACAACTCCTAGTTCCTGCATTGGACAAGACCAGTTAGCAAGGTGATTTTTTACCCACTTTCTCCCTGTAAAACATGTTTCTACAGATCTCTGTCTGTCCTCTTAAATTAGCATTTTCAGGGCTGAAATGTGAAAGCCTTTTCCATCACTCCTTTAATAAAAACCTTTCCATACCTCTAATCACCTCGTTGCCTTTTATCAGCAGCTATTCTTGTTACAATTGCAACCACAGATCTTAGATGGTGTTGTCTGCACCTTTAGGTTACATATAGGTTAAAGACTCCTGTCAGATTACAAATGAAATTTTCAAAAAAGATTGTAAGTAGAGACAAGATGTGTTACATCAGTGACATAAACACTACTATACTCAAATTGCAGTCTATTTCTCCAATTCATTTATGTATTCTGTTTACTGGAAACACTGTTTAACTCTTTATCGGGTTATAGAATTAACCAAAACCAAGTGAAGATGTACATCATCTACTATAGGTGTATTTTCTATCATCTCCCCCTCTATGGAAGGGGTAAACTGCTGTCCCAAGCTTAGGTATCATGCTACCACAGCAACAAGGCACAGTTTCGTATAACTGCAGATGAAGGACCAATAATAAATAACATCAGACTCACTACTTTTCCAAGTTAATTAGCAATGGGATCAGATGGGGTCAGAGTGTGGTAGTAGTTTTTGCAAGCTGCTGCCTTTCTCTTGTTTTCAGCTGGGTCTTTAGACAGTAGGTTTGTAAATCAAACTTTTGATGACTGGAGTAAAAACTTTTTATGTATTCAACAATCCTCACATCAAAAGACTAGGTTGAGCTTCAGCTGGTGTTATATAAATGTGTATTGTGTGTGATTGCACTAAGCTTTCTAGAAAATGCATTGGTTTCTAAAATGCACTGTGGAAATCCCACAGGTTGCATCTTACAGCAACAACTGTCTTGTTGACTGAGTAGGTGCCCAATCATCACACTATTTATTGTATAACCAGACAACCCAAGTCTTGTTCCTATGAACTGTCATTTACAATTTCATAAAAATAGTTTGTAGGTCATTTGCTAAACGAATGACGTAAGTGGAAATATATGGCGTCATGAACAACACAGAAATGTTTCAGAACACTAGAATTCATTTTTGTCTTCAGATGCACCAACTCAAGTCTGAGCTCTTCAAGAGGTAGACTTTCTTTTATCATAGCTTATTTCTTTATTTCTTAGCCTAATGGGGCACTGATGTTAACAGGAGATCTGGAAGCCTAACCGTAAACTACTACAAATCATATACAGTACTAAATAGGCCCTGTATGTTTATATGAGCCAAGTAAATAGCACAGGAAGGGAGTAAGATGACTCAGATTTGTCTTAGTGTGTTTTGCATTTTTACCAGGAAATTAATGGTGACATTACAAAGTCTCAGAGCTTTTGCTTATAAATTGTTCTTATGGATATTCTGTATCCCAGCCTCTACTCAATAATTATAGCTTCATGATATCTAAATGCGTAATCCCATACTGGCAATAGCAGAGAAAATGCAGCAACCGATCAAGTATTTTCAGCACCTGTAGAAGAGTTCACAAGTGTTACAAAATTAATTTGTGAAATCGTAAAGTGGAAGCCAGTGAAAGCAAAAAAAAAGTCCCATCTGATTTTGGTGTATTCAAAAGAAAGCTGCATCCATCTGTGTGTTAAACAGAGTCTGCTTCAGGTCAGTCAACATTCATGTTTCTGCTACATTTAGTTTGTATTATCGGAGTACTCTGTGGCCATCGTCAAGAAGAGGGCTCTTCTGGACTGGCTGCTCGACAAACGTAGAGTAAAAAGCTTGTCTTCCCCAAGAGTTTACAGCTGTAGCATAAGAAAAAAAGACAGACAAAAAAAAATGAGAAACTAATTCAGAAATGGGAGCAAAGAGTAAAGCAGCACACGTCTTCAGCACAGCCAATGCTCGTGTTGCAAGAGATGCTGAGCTGTTGAGGAGCCACCAAACAAAGTAGAAAGTGTGGTGACAGTGAGCATTCAGGACAGTGAAGACTGTATAGTGCAGGCATTATCTTCCTAGTAAGCTGTCTGTGTTATTTTCATCCTGAATGGCAAACCTTGGAGACAGTTGGCATAAATTTGGTTGTTGTTGGTGTGAGCAACTGGATGATTACAAGGACACTTCACCTGGTAAGACTATTTTATAATAACTATAAGATTTTATATCTAGATTACAAGATTTTATAACTATAAAGTTTATTTTATAATAACTATAGGTTTTTTAATTTCTGTGCACTCAATTTGTTTATTTTTCATCGTTCTGTATCATTTTTACATACTAACTGATAGGATACATAATTTGCATCTCATCTGCTGCAAAACAAGTCACAATTCTCCCTCTGACTTATTTTTGTTTGTATCCTGTTATTACTTGGTATGGTCATCTGTGTTGCTCAGACAAAATTCACTCTAAATTACGCTTTTCTTAACTTTCATATTTTGGTGTTCCTTAATGCCAGGGAACATTTCCTTTGAAAACCTTTTATTATCTTCATTTGTAAGCTGCTCTCTTTACAATGTTGATCTTGTGTGAAGGTAGTTTGATCCTCACTCTTACACCCCCTGATGACTGGAACATATATTTGAATTTCATACTGAGGACACTGTTAGAAACATTTAGCAAATGTTATGGCTAAGGTGTAAGAGTCTATATGCAATTATTTATTGCGGTCGTCAACAATTTGGAGCTTTTCACTAACAAAATATTAGGTCCTTGCAAACTCCCCCATACGTAACTACGATCTTCCTATCAAAATTCCACCTGAAAATTCAAATGGGATAATTACTGTCTCCCCTTTTAAATTAGTGTTGTTAAGAGTTAACACATGCAGGATGAATCTCACATGTTTCTTGAGACAAGTTTTCTGTTTCTCTTCTTCATTTCAAACACATCCCTGTTGTCTACTTATAATTTGTTTCATGGCTCAGGCAGAGAATGAAGGCAATCAGAACTTTAGCTACAGTCTAATATGGACTGTTTCCTTAGTCTGCATCTGTTATGTCCTTGCTTCTCAAATACAGTGGTAGCAACAGATACCTTTTACAGATAAAACACAGGACTGGGGTTTTTTTCCTTGAGCAAAGAAGGGAAGGAACAGCAGTCAGGATCACCGCATGTTATGGAATAAGAAAGGCTTTTCATCAGTCTCAGTCAGATGGATATGTTGGTCTAATTTTTTGAACTTAAAATTAGTCAAGTAAAGGCTTACAGGGGCAGATAGATATCTATGACATCTAGGGATGTTGCCCCATGAAGGCTCCTGTTAAGAAGTAAGTGTAGATTAGAATTGGTGCGTGGATATTAGACCAAACATATACACAAACTTCTGAGCAGCTGTGTCCCATCCATATGGTCAAATCCACCCATTGAGAAAAAGGAAACTGTCATATCAATGGTGCTTCAGTGAAATGTGCTCTTGTACATGTCTTGCAGATGTATACAGAGCAAGGTCTGTGTATTGTCTTTGTAATCCTTCTAGAAAGAACTCTCAAAGCACTGCAAGTATTGTTTGTTCATTTTTGTTCTGGTACATGCTGCCGCTTTGAGTAGGTTAAGGTACAATGATTGGTTTTAAAAGTGCAATTTCAAGCATTTTGTTATTTGCTTATGAATCTTCCTTATCTACTAGAAAATAATTATATGCTGGGAAGTGAACAGATGCTTTGGGTGTGTGTTAACATTATCATCAGTTAATAGCATGACTGTATCCCTCAGAGAGTGCATGCCCTTCCCAGCAGTGCAGTAATATGTCTTTCTGTTACAAAATGCCAGAAGGAAAAGCAGTGCCCTTCACAGATATGATTTCCAGGTGCCCTGTCTTCTTATGGTTCAATAAAACTGAACAGAAATGACAAGAGACATTGCCATGACTCTTTCCTGTCATGTTCTTTCTGCACCTCGTGGACTGGACATCTCATGGTGCTGGGCATAGCGTGATGGTACCTGATACTGGCAGTCAGCAGAAAAGAGAGTCAGCAAATGCCTGCTCAGAGCTAGCAATTAGGGAGAAACTGAAAACAGCATAATTGTAATTCCCATTCCCAAGACCCCTGAGACAGAGCTGAATGGGAACACCTCATCTCAGGTGGCTCACTACCTGAAACCCAGGTCTGAGCTGAGCAGGAGGCACTTCTTAAAAATACAAAAAGTGCACTACTGGACTCTACTTTCCCTCTCCTTGTCATATAGTTTAAAACAGCAGTGCAGTTTTTGGAGAAGTAGCCGGAGGACTCATAACTGTGGGTTTACTCTCCCCTCTTCCAAGGGAACTTAAAACTCCTCTTTCCCCAGAATGAAGGAAAGATTCATCAGACTCCCAAAAGACAGCAGTGAAGGACTGTGGCTCTGATTTAAGTCAGTTTTGTTTGGGAGAGAATGAGTGGGATGTAGTTGTTCCCCAGACCCAGCTTACGTAGCGATAGTAGACATCTTACATGAAAACAGAAGACAAGATTTCCCATCACAATTCTTTCAGCTGTGGGAAGTTGCCATTCCACCTGTATAATCTGTGAGGAGCTGAGACTCTCAGTCTGTGCCAAGTGTGGTATAAGCACCTTAATCAGTCTACAGGTCTCAGAGGATTTGACTAAGAGGACATGTTATCTCTGGATCGAGAAGAGGTTTAGGCATGAGTTCAGCCTGCAGCTGCCAAGTGCAGCTAAGCCTGGGACAATGGGGAGGCCTGCACAGAGGCACTTCTTCTGGTGCTTGTGGAGTGTCTTCAGCAAAATCAGGGTCTAACAGAGCTGAAGTACATCATGGGTAAGGTGACAGGAGTTTTCCATTTCCAATCTTGACTTTAGGATCTTAAATTCTTCTTGTGCATCATTTTACATCTCAGCTTGTGTTTCAGTGTCAGTCCAGTCTCACTCTGCAATGGAGAGAAATTGAATTCTGTCTTTAGCCATGCTTTTAAACAGTCTAGACTTCCAGAAGCACCTTTACACAAACATTCGTTCAAATACTTTGTGCTAGAATAACCAACATGCAAATACTGTTTAAAGATTGCAAACCTTACAAGTTAATCCTGAGGATTATAATTACATGTCCTACACATAGTTTGTATTTACTTCTTACTGTAGGACAGATATTTTTGCAGGTTTAGCTTTTATAACTGTTAATTTAAGGAGATCAAAACATGAAAACCTGAGCCAGGGACAGCCTCTGGGAAACTTCTGAAGCTGATAAGAAGAAGACTAGACAAAATCTGAATCTAGAAAATGAGTGATTCACATACTACTTGGTATATTATGATTACTTTTCTACTGGAATGAAGTAGTGAGTCAAAACTAATAGTAGTTTTATTAAATATTCTGGTATTTGTTGGGCAAATCAAACACAGGAAAACACAGGTATTTAAGGACCAGGTTTACTGTCTTGATGTTATCCAAGAAAACAAGTTTGCACACAGAATTGTAGTTTCTATTTACAAAGAACAAACACTATAGACAATACCTGAAGTTTACCTTTTTGTTACTTTTTTCATTTCCATAATATTTGCTGGTTTTTTTTAATTAAAGAACCAGATCCTGGAATTGTAAGACTCAATTTTCACTTTTGGAGCAGTGCTTATGACTACAGAGAAGAGCTTGAGAGCACAGACTCCGAGAAAGATTAAGGTAAAAGAGACCTCTGGAGGCCATGCAGTCCAGCTAGCTTGCAAGTTAGACCGCATTGCTCAGAACTCAGCCTAGATGAGTTTTGCAAATTCACAGGTGGAGGTCTTGCAGTGTATGGGCCACCTGCCACAGTCTTCAGCCATCCTCATACTGAAAAACTTGCGTTATACTTATGAGGTACAGAAAAATTGTATCTTAAAGTAAATGGAACAGTAAAGGGAATGTATACAAAAAGATACCATCCCTTTGACATGACTTAATTAAATACAAAAAAAGGCAAAAATCCTTCTCCCAAAAACACCCATAAATACCCTACAACAAAACTTGTGCACAGAAAGTAAAACAAACACATGCTTAATATTCAGAAAACATGAAAGTGGTGGAGTAGAAGGCATCAACAGAAGTTCATCCTCAATGAGGACACAGTGCCACAGGATCATTTCGTTACATTGTAAGAAGCATATCAATGCATTATATTTAGGCCTGAGCTATAATTTGAGGGTTGAAAGACTTGTGTTGTCCAACTTCATGAAGACTCTCAGTCCATGTGGTCAGCCAGGGTGGTTTAGTAAATTGTGCCTGTGCCCAATAAATAATAATGTCTGTGACAGCAACTGCTGAGAGTCCTCCAGGCTCAAGGCTTCAGTTCACTTCACCCCATGTCTCCTGTTTATTCTTCATCTTCTGAAGAAAGAGGCACAGCAGGTGTCTAGCACGCTTATGCATGTGAATAGCTCCACATGTCCTCTCTTAACATGTTCTTGCATGCTGTAATCCTAATTGTAATCTTAATTCAGGATTTTCCAAATGACTAGCAGCCAATTTCCAAAGGGCTAAGAAGTCCAAAGCAAATCAGAGAAGTTTCCAATTCAAGTTTCACAGAATATCTTTATTCTAAAAAGGTGTGAGACTGTACTCCATAAAACAGATATAAGAACGTTTAACAACCAGCTCACACTTCTGTGTTGCTACTGGTTGAGTCAAAGAACATCCTAGGGTAGAGGCGCACTGGAGATACCAGTCACCCCAGGAATATTTCTCTCTGCTTATTTGGAGGGATTTTGTGGACAGCAGGCACTGTGCTCAAACGTCTCAGCCTGGTGTCTCAAGAGGCCTGAATATGGCCTCGGTATCTTTAAAGTGAGGACAGTGCCATGATAACATGCTCACTTATCTCTTACGCTCTCTGTCTCGAGACTTATTTAAAAGATCTGAGACATTATTTGGAAAGACTGATATGGCAGTATGGTAGTATATAGTAAAATACTAGATACTACAAATGCTACAAAAATTTCTGCAGAGCCGAAGGGTAACCCTAAGAAGTTTAGCCTAGTTTTGGGGACTTTACAGGGTGATTTGCACAGAAGAGAAAACCAGTGATGTAAGCCATGGTCTCCTCTGCATGGCCTCATGTTTTTTATAGGTAATACATACAAGCCCAACTTTCCCAGATGGTGGTAGGAAGGCAGAGTGGGCATTTTTCTTACTCAGCAGTCCATGGTCTGCAACAGCAGACCATTCTCTGCCTAAGAAGTTCTGCGTATCTTCTTCTTGTCATTTTTCTCCCTCAAAACTCATCCCTGCACTTGCAGACATTGCCCAGACTTGGCTGTGCAGTACAGTGCTTTGAGGTACTCCATTGTTCCCAGTCTTTTCTATGCTCTAAATTTTGTGACGTGGGCATTGTCCTTCAGCCAAGGCTACCTAACCTGTATATGATGTCTAATCAGCAGATGCAGAACAAAAGATTTATATCTAGAGGCACACATAGGAATGGCAAGAATATGACTTTCAAAAAGTGCTTGAAAGAAAAGAAACTTGAGGATATGAAGAAAGTCTGAAGTATGCACTCTTTGTGAACTCTCATGCACCAAAAAATGCCGAGCAATGAGTGAGCTCCTGCATGGTGGGAAATGCAGAAGGTAAAAATTTTAAAGAAGAAAATAAAAGCAGGGAAGGAAACATATCTGTTTTCACTTTCCTGAGCAACAACAAGGGTACATCTTTCACTGAAAACAACAAATACAAAACCTCTCAGCGTTGATAAATAAACAGTGATAAAAATTTATGAGACATGAAGTAGAAGTAGGGGGCAAAATTTGCATCTTCTCCTAAAGAGGCAAGTATGCCCAAGTGAAATCAGCACTAGAACTGCTCCAAAAGCAAAACTTCTGACAGATAATAACCTAACCTTCTGCTATCTGTCAGAAGAAAGAATGGAACTAGACCTAAAATTGAACAAAGCCAGTAAAATGACAACTGATTCAGTACATTACATGGCCACTTCCTGATGTCGCAAGAGATCTAGCCCCTAGGAGGGAAGATTACCACTCATCTAATGATGACGAAGCATCTTAGATACCAGCGGGATTTAAACTATGTGACGGTATCTCTTTCAAAATCTCCCAGATGTGGAGGAAAATAATTCAAAGGAAATTACCCAAAAAATGAGCCATACAGACATGGCTTTTCCAACATTATATCAACGTATGTCTCTAAACTCAGCAGTTGTAGGCATTCACCACAAATTTATTGTTTCAAAATCTAAATTAAAAAAAAAAACTTTAAAGTCCAGAAAACTGCAACAGCACTACTAGAAAGCATCCCCAGGAGCCCCTAACAAGAGGAGAAAAATGAAGCCAAAGTTGTCCTAACACAGGATTTTGGGCTCTGGAGAGGAGTGAGGGCACTGCCTATCCAAGCGCCATCCTACAACAAACCTTGCAGCTTTACCAGCTTTCCTGCTTGACCACAGTGCAACACAGTGCCACCGTGAAGCATAGAAGTTGTCTGCAGTGTGGAGATGGCAGAAGCCTTTTACCCCTCCATGTCTGAGGGTTTCCTGGTAGAAGTTTAGTGGACGTTGATGACATTTGCTGGCGTTTTCACTTCAGAGAGGCAGAGACGTGCTTGTTTCTTGCGTTTGTTGAAATCTCTGCTGATGTGACTGTGTGGTCTGTCTATCTCTCTGAGTGACTCACAATCTAGGAGAAAGGAATACACTTCACAGCACTGTGTTTTCACAATTAGACTGATTCATCAGTGGAAAAAATGGCATAAGTTTTCTCAACATATTAGAGTATTTTCTTATATTCAGACAAATTTTGAGCAAAATAAGTGTCTATGGTTTCTTCTGAATCAAACTCAGAGTATACTGTCATTCCTGTTGTATTTCCTTAACCTGGAATTTTACATGGGTTGGATTTTTTTCTCTTTGTTTCAGGTCAAATATTTATCTTTTCATATTCGTACCCTGTATTGCCAATCACCAAAAACTGGTGATTGGTAATACAGGGTACACTAAAAGAAAGGCTGAAATCATCCTGGTTCCTGGGCCCATCCTATGCACTCACAACATGTGTGCATCACTTGTGATAACTCGGTGTTAAGCAGCTCTTCCAAACAGCAAGGCCAAGATAATGGCCATCAGTCAAGAGCTCCTGCTGGAAAGCATGGCTCAGAATAAATTGCGCAGAATCACAGACAGCCTGCTGCTGAGGACCTTCTAGGTTTTTTCTCAAACTCAAAATTCAAAGATAATTGTTTGCCCTCCAGGCCACAAACTGGCAATTGCCTACTGCCCAGCAAAGACGTCATCTCGCTTCACCATGGCTGCCTTCTCAAGCACATACGACTTAGCCCTGCTTTGCCCCCATATCTCTTGCTCCCTTCTCAGCCTATTTCTTTCCTGATGACCACCTGCAGGTTTTCTCCTCTCCCTCCTCCTAAGCCTGCTTGTGAAGTCCATGTCCCTCTAATCTTGTCTGTGGCAATGGTGTGAAAACAACTCTACAGGTCCTTTCTCCCTCCATACGTTGCCAGGATTCCTGATGGGGAGACAGAGGTGGGGAGCAGAGTGGCATTTCACCCTTCTCTCATAACAGGGTGACACAAAGCTGTCAGGCCTCTTTGGTGTCACTTGCACATGTGCAATAAAGTCCATCTCTTCATGGCCCTATTCTTTAACTCCTAAAGGCAGATAGACAGAAGAACCGTCAGCTAGAAAGATTTTTCTCTTTGTCAGAAAAGAGAGGTCCTGGATCATCAAGTAACCTCAGACTCACCAAGGCACACAGGTCTCAAAAATCAGTTTCCTCTGTAACTCTGATTCTATTTTCAACATCTGATTTTTTTTGTCTTAGTCAGTGCTGCAGGGTAGTAAATTACAGGCTTTCAGTCTAAATTCACGCCATCTCTATGTCCTAACAGAAGCTTTATTAGCTGCTCCTAGTGTCATAAAACCTCAGTCTCTCACAGTCTTCCCTCTCCTTGAGTATGTCTATGAAATCTCCGCAGCACAGTCAATGATAACAATGTAGTCATTAAGACAAGAGCCGTGTAATACCTGGGAGAGCTCTGTGTGCATGTGATGTAAGTGTGTGCATGAGCAGGTTGAGGGAGGGGATTCTGCCCTCTGCTCCGCTCTGGTGAGACCCCACCTGGAGTCCTGCATCCAGCTATGGAGCCCTCAGCACAGGAAAGACATGGACCTGTTGGAGGGGGTCCAGAGGAGGGCCACAAAAATTTTCAGAGAGCTGGAACACCTCTCCTATGAGGAGAGGCTGAGCGAGTTGGGGCTGTTCAGCCTGGGGAAGGGAAGGCTGCAGGGACACCTTAGAGCAGCCTTCCAGTACCTGAAGGGGCCTACAAGAGAGATGAAGAGAGACTTTTTTAAGGACCTGTAGTGATAGGACAAGGGGTAATGGCTTGAAACTGAAAGAGAGGAGATTTGGATTGGACATAAGGAAGAAATTATTTACCATGAGGGTGGTGAGGCACTGGCACAGTGACAGTGTGGATGCCCCATGACTGCAAGTGTTCAAGGCCATGTTGGATGGGGCTTTGAGCAACCTAGTCTAGTGGAAGGTGTCCCTGCCCGTGGCAGAGGGTTTGGAACTAGATGATCTTTTGGGCCCCTTCCAACCCAAACCATTCTATGATTCTACGATTCTATGTGTGCACACATGTATAGGAACACATGTAAAGACAACCTCTGAATACGATGCTGAGAAAGCAGCACAGTGGTTCATCTCACCAAAACCACATGGCTTCCAACCATTGTGCTGAAAAAGCACGTAGAATTTTTCAAAAAGACCTAGCTGCTGTGATAGTCTGATGAAATCAATGTCAACCTGCTGAGCAGCCTTTTGTACGGAAGAAGGTTCAAATTCTGTGTTTGCTTTCATTTAGTGTGAAAAATGACTCAACAAAAACTGCAACTTTTGAACTAAGGACTTATGGGGTACAACACTGTTAACACCTTTATCATTGAAAGAGAAGACTACCATCTGTCTTGGTGGCCAATGTCCCATCCCTGGAATCATTCAAGGACAGGTTGGTAGGGCTCTAAGCAATGTGATCTATTTGAAGATGTCCCTGCTCCTTGCAGGGCGGTTGGACTAGACGACCTTTAAAGGTCCCTTCCAATCCAAACTATCCTATGATTCTATGAAAAAAATATGGAGTTTGCACTTGGCAATCTTCATACACAACTGATTAAAGGTAGACAGTTTAGCTTCATATGCTATATTAAAGCCTTAAAAGGTCTAAATTTCTTGTGCTATGAGAACCTCCAAGCAATTTTTAGGCATCTGTAAGACCCCCCCTCTTTATTATTACCGCACTAGTTCCTGCTGTTTACAACTATCTTTTCTATTTGACAGAATGACAAAGAGAAGTGTCATTTGTCAACAAGCGTTGCTACAGAAGCATACTACCAAGACATTTCCTATGTGTTCTCGATTTGAGTGAGTGATAGCACTTTTGAGTTTTGAAGATGTATATTCACTAGTCTTTATTTTAAAAAGGAGAGATAATATCCGGGGACAGAAGAATTTCAGGTACAGTTACACTGTTATACTCTTCTTGGCATCTTACCTGCTCTGTGCTGCTGCCAACCAAAGTTAATATATTTATTATTTTTTCTTGGTAAAATTTAGAGGTATTTTTATACTATTCATCGGAGTGCAGCATAAACTGTTTAGCAGAACATGTGAAAAATTGTGTGAATCTACAAAATTTATAGATGGTTGTAAGAACAGCTGAAAAAGGCAATTATCTGAGTCCAAAAATTAAGCCTAAGAGTGTTTTGCTCTTCTTTTCTTCTCGCAATACACTTGTTTCCCCGTGTGATGAGAGAAGCACCAGTTCTCTTTGATCTCTTCTGATAACTGGCTCTAGTGTGCTGCCAAAGCTGATACTGAGGCAGACCAGAGCAGAGAAGGGGATGTGTTGGAGAAGATCTATGTGTTTGGTAGTCCTGCATAGGCTCGTCACAGCATTGATACGAGTTTCAGCTGTTAAAAATACAGAAATCTTAACTCCTTGTATGGAAGATGCCATGCCATTACAAAGCATTACTCAGTTCCTTACTTTAAAATGTCATGATTTTTGCCTCTTAATGTTTACATACTAAGAACCTTGTAATGTTTCTGTTTCAGAGCATGGCATTTAGCGTAACAGGAAATGAGTTCAAATTAATTTGAAATACTTGAAAATTAGTCTGCAGGTTGACTTACTGAGAGAGAAATTATTCATTGTCATTACATTCTCCAGGGCCCCACGATGCTAGTGCCATGGCAAGCCGTGCTGCACCCAGATCCTGACTGGTATTTGCTTTAGCTGTACTTTTTATTAGTTTTATGATGTTGAATTGTTTTGAGTTTTGATTATGGTATGAGTCATAAACGTGATTCAAAGAATTAAAAACTTTCAGATGCACAACATGTAATTGGTAACAGCCTTTTCATTATTTTTAGTTTGAGAACCTCATAGAACCTCATAGCTGTTCTGAAAAAATAAAATATGTTACTTGTTTCTACTTTACTATTTTGTTTCCTGAATTTGTCGTGATGACACAATGTCCTCATTGCCCATGTGTTATGTTTCATGAACATTTCTTAAGCTATCCTGAAGACACTGATTCCCACTTGCTTATACCATTCCAGCCATTAATCAGCATGGTGACATGGATCATAGATCACAGAACTGATCCAAATTCGACACATAGTTTTTCAGAGCTTCCTCCAAATTGATTTCTTAGTTCACTCTAAATACTGTTGGAATAAATGTCTTCAGATGTTTGTGTGGTGTTTCTTTTTCAGTGCGTTTGGTGCGGTTTTCTTTTTCAGTATAACTTGTAAGGCCTACATTGAATCTCTTAGGTAATTTGCTTGCTTCTGTATGAAGTGAAAACTTTTGCAGCTTCTTCCCACATATTTCCACAGATTTTCTGCAGAAGTTCCATGAAGCTGACTTTCTCTCTTGACAATATTAATCAAGAAGACCTTCCCTGCTAGATACAGAGTAAAATGCAAGCAACTGTGTAAGGCTCTGTATTTAATTAAGTAACGACTTTCACATACTGTGTTGTGAAATCAGTAATTAAAACATTAAACTTTAATTTCATATTTGTAGTTCTGGCTAGTTCTTTTAAGATAATCAATTATTAAATATTGTTCAGGCTTGCACAGAGCTGGACAGCTCATGGACCAGATAGGTTGCTTCCTCCTGCTCATTTCCAGCAAAGAAGTGGTCTCTTCCTAGCTTTCTCTTTTCCAGACTGCATGACCTACATTACAATGACCTATCTATTATAATTCTCTGTGGTATGAAGTTTGCATTATCTATTCTTATGTTTTGTGTAATTTTGCACTTTAGTTTCCACAGAAACCATATACTATGTAACCATGATTTGATGCTTGACTTGGAAAATGGGTTATCTCATTTTCTCCTTTCTTGAAATTTGGACCCTTGTTTGTATGCTTCTCAAGTAGCTAGTTTGATTATGGTCTACTAATCAAGCCAACTTTAAAATCTACTATCTAGGAATTATTCACAAATGAGCAGGAGTATCCATCTTCAGGTAGGATGTTCAGAAGAAAAACACAAGAAGCAAGGGAATCAAAACTTTAAATATGTTGATCCTTTCATCAAACAGGCTTCAAACTCCACCTGCAGATTTATGCACAGAACTGCTATTGCTTCTATAAGTATGTTAAACATCACCTCAATTTTTCTGTCTGAAAAGCAGTTACCACTATAACCATTACACTGGATTAGCCTACAAACACCACTAGGTCCTCAGTGAGAATGATGTAAAGTTCTGTAAGAAATGATGTCCTTCACTGGGCAGCAAACGTGTTCACATAAAGGTCTGGAAGGACGTATTAATACTATGCCAGTTCCTTCTTTCACAGACCATGGATTACTACCTGCACATAGTAGGTGTTAGATTTTTACTGCACTGCTAAGAATGTCCCTCCATCATTCAGCTTTTAGCAAAAGAAGTCAATGATCAATGATTAAGCAGACCAAGGTCTTGAACATTAAGTGATAAAATGAATAGTCAGTTCACATAAATGAAGGTAAACCACCCAAGGCTTGAAAAGCATAAGGACATTCTCAGTATTTCCTGTTGTTGAAGTATGGCTGTACCACGGCTGTATGATCCAAAAAAGCACAGCTGTGTCAGTCTGGCATTGTGTCTATCCTAGCAAGTATCCCAAAATGTGACACAGCTGTGCTTTTTCTAGAAGTCTGCTAGAAGTCTGCATGGGCTCACACAGCTTTACACAGGGTTGGCTGGCTTTTTGCCTCTCACCTCCAATATCTTGGAGACCTCCACTTCAGTTATCAGCATAAGCAGCAGTGTAGTCATGTCCAATGTAGTGTGATTCTTTTCATGAAATAAGAATTTCAAAAGTGCTCATTTCGTTCCCACTTAATTTTAATGCTGACAGCTTCAAAATGTTGAAATAATTGAAATTTTTAGAAAACTTTTTAAAATCTCATGTAGTTCTTCAACAGATTTGCAGACGTGAGCAAAGAGTAATACTGCAACTCAAGAATACTTAGTGTTTTAAGAATGTTTTCCTGTGGTTTAACATATAAAATTCTTTGCCAGCCTTTCTCTTCTTTGCACGTGTTTTTTCATTTTTTTCGTGAACAGCTTCTCTGTTCTTTCTTAACATGTTGCAGTTACTCCCTGCATCCCAGCTGGATGGGCAGTACTGCAATCCTAATGTTATTCCCTTCCTGTTTAGGTGTGGATTTTCAGTTCACTGGGGTTAGTTATTACCAGTCCGGCATATCTCTGTCTGGTGTGTTTCTTAATATGATGGAAAGCAGCCATTCCAAGAGTATGGCGCAGGATGCTGATTCTGGGCAGTCTTGGACCTACCTTTGTGGTTTTGTGAAGACTCCACTCCTTACTCAGAGTTTCTGAGATCCTGGTTTTGTCTTTATCCTCTTCTAAAACTGCACACTGTGATTCACTGAGAAGCGAACAGATTAGGTGGTAGATAAAACAGAAAGGCTGAGCAACATATAATAGGCCACTCACTGAATGATTTGCTTCTCATGAAATTTTATATTACTGAGAAAATACTCTAGCAATGGGATACTTCAGTTGTTCCTGTGCCACTGTATGAACAATGGAAACATCACATTGGATTATGACTCAGGGACTGAAATTTTAGCCACTTGAATCAACTTGTCACAGAACTCACAAGAAGACAAACAAAGTTGGATTAACTACAAAACATCCAAGCAGCCTGACTTAATAGATAGGATTTGTGGTCCCGTAGAACTTACCACAAGATGCTCAAGTGCAGTATTCTTACAGGAGGGGAAGAAATCTGCTGAATTAACATGTTATTTAAATAAGCTGGGTGTGGATGCACTGATCAACATAAAAATAATGAAACTTTTTAGAGGGAAAGTGGAAATAACAGGTCAAAATGTAAAATACACACATCATGGATACATGTTGTTTACTAAACCAAGTGGATGTGTATGGCAGACCAAGAAGAACTGTAAAGACAACACATGCACACACACACAAAAGCAACTGGGTTTGACAGCCAAGGGACAGTTATCTGTTGTAAGACAACAAATTTTTTAACACAGGAATCAAGCCCAAATGACAGGCAGAGTAACCAGTGAACTCTTGAGAAATTAGACACAAAAACATGAGAAGGCAGACAAAGAACAGAATAACTACCTAAAGACATAAAAAATGAAATAACAAATGTATTTTCATTTATTCTAGGCACTGAAAGCACACCAAGGAAGCTGTGGATTGAACATACAAAAAAAAGTACAAAGGAATCCTCTAGTGAAAAATGCAATAGCAGTTAAGTATTGTGTTATTGCCTAATGCAGATTCATATGCCAGAGCCACTTTTGGCAGAGGAAAAGTCTAAAGAGTTGGCTCAAAATAAAATTTCAGTTTTCTCATAAAACTGCTTTGAATGAGAAACTGAACAGCAACAAACTGTCAGGTCCAGCTGGTGTTCACCCAAGAGGTTGAAAGGACCAAGATGTGAAATAGCTGAGACAGCAGCAGCAGTGTGTGAGTTATGGTCTAATAAGCCCCAGCACAGGACTGGCAGATGCCAAGCATGGCACGGTATTCTCAAACGGGGCTCCAGGGGTGGACCAGAAATCTAAACACCGGTAAGTCTAACTGCAGTGCCAAGTAAATTTGTATCTACAGTGATAAAGAAGAGAATCTGCAGATAGGAGAGATAAATGTTCTACTCGGGAGGAAACAGTATGGCTTTTGTAAGAGAAGCATGCTTCACCAGTGCACTAGTTTACTCTGAAACAAGCATGTATGTAAGGTGAGTCAGCTCATACAGCATCATTCGATTTACAAAAAGCTTTTAACAACGTCTCCTGTGAAAGTCTCTCTAAGAAACTAGGCTGTCATGGGAGCATAAAGTTGATTAACAACCAGCTAAATGTTGAGAAATAAATGTCTGGAATAAACTGTGAGGTTTCACAATGAAAGGACATTTTCAGTAAGATCTCTCAGGAATTCATGTTCACCCTCTCCTATATGACCTAGAAGAAAGGGTGGAGTGGTGAGATGACAACATTTGCAAATGGTACAATAATAACTGACATTTTCCAGAGCAACTTCAGACAACCAGTCTTATGCTTGACTAAGGTTTGCACAGTACAGAGTGACAGAGTGCTAACATGGCAGATGATACTCATTAGTGACGAATGAAACATAATGTGTATGTGAAGAAACTGCCCTACCTGTGTTTTCCAGGTTACGTATAATAGTTCAGATCATAGATGTCAGAGCCATTAGCTCGATATGCAGAAGTATTCAAAAAGGAAATAAAATACTGAGACCTATGAAGAAGGCAAGGTTTATGGCTAAAGATAATGTCTTTCAATAAGTCACCTGGTTTAAGTTTTCCTTCGGGGAGGTTGGCTGCAATATTATTGCTACAGTAAAGTGAGTTGGAAAAGAACTGGAAACAAGGTAAAAATAGGATTCTGCAATTGTATACATTCATGAGCTGCATCATGAATACCATGTCCAGTTCTGGTTCCCTCATCTGAAAAAAAGACAGATGGTAAGAGCAGAGGATGGAGAACCTGTTATAGGCGATTTAACAACTCTTCACAGATTCACAAAATCATGGAACGTTAGGGGATGGAAGGGACCTCTGGGCAGCACCTCCCTGCTGAAGCAGGGTCACTTAGAGCAGGCTGCACAGGACCACGTCCAGGCAGGTTTTGAATATCTCCTGAGAAGGAGAATCCAAGACCCCTCTGGGCAGCTTGTTCCGGTGCTCTATCAGCCTCAGAGGGAAGAAGTTCTTCCTCATGTTCAGACGGAACTTCCTCTGCTTCAGTTTGTGCCTGTTGTCCCTTGTACTTTTGCTGGGCACCACTGAAAAGAGCTTGGCCCCATCCTCCTGTCACCCACCCTTCAGATACTTATAAGAGTTTATAAGGTCCGCTCTCAGCCTTCTTTTCTCCAGACTAAACAAGCCCAGCTACCCCAGCCTTTCCTTGTAGGAGAGATGCTCCAGTGCCCTCACCATCCTTGTAGCCCTCTGCTGGACTCTCTCCAGTAGCTCCTCATCTTTCTTGAACTGGGGAGCCCAGAACTGGACACAGTACTCCAGATGGGGCCTCACCAGGGCACAGTAGAGGGGAAGGAGAACCTCCCTCGACCTGCAGGCCACAATCCTCTTGATGCACCCCAGGATGCCATTGGCCTTCTTGGCAGCCAGGGCACACTGCTGGCTCATGGTCAGCCTGTCACCCATCAGCACTCCTAGGTCCCTCTCCACAGAGCTGCTCTCCAGCAGGTCAGCCCCAAGCCTGTACTGATGCATGGGGTTGTTCCTCCCCAGGTGCAGGGTCCTGCACTTGCCCTTGTTGAACCTCATCAGGTTCCTCTGCGCCCAGCTCTCCAGCCTGTCCAGGTCTCGCTGAATGGCAGCACAGCCTTTCGGTGTATCCACCACTCCTCCCAGTTTTCTGTCATCAGCAAACTTGCTGAGGGTACATTCTAACTCTTCATCCAGGTTGTTGATGAAGAAGTTGAACAAGACTGGGCCAAATACTGACTCCTGGGGGACACCACTAGTTACAGGCCTCCAACTAGACTCAGCGCTGCTGATGACAACCCTCTGAGTTCTGCCATTCAGCCAGTTCTCAATCCACCTCACTGATCACTCTTCCAGCCCACACTTCCTGAGCTTCCCTAGGAGGATGTTATGGGAGGCAGCGTTGAAAGCCTTGCTGAAGTCGAGGTAGAAAACATCCACTGCTCTCCCCTCATCTACCCAACCAGTCATGTCATCATAGAAAGCTATCACATTGGTCAGGCATGATTTCCCCTTGGTGAATCCATGTTGACTACTCTTGATAACCTTCTTTTCCTCCACTTGCTTGATGATGACATCCAGAATGAGCTACTGCATCATCTTTCCTGGGATGGAGGTGAGGCTGACTGGCCTGTAGTTCCCTGGGTCCTCCTTCTTGCCCTTTTTGAAGACTGGAGTGACATTGGCTTTTCTCCAGTCCTTGGGCACCTCTCCTGTTCTCCAGGACCTTTCAAAAATGATGGAGAGTGGCTTAGCAATGACATCTGCCAGCTCCCTAAACACTTGTGGGTGCATTCCATCGGGGCCCATGGATTTGTGGGTGTCCAGTTTACTTAAATAATCTCTAACCTGATGCTCCTCAACTAAGGGGAAGTCTTGCTTTCTCCAGACTCTCTCTCTTACCTTCAGGGTCTGGGATGCCTGGGTCAGGCTTAGCAGTGAAGACTGAAGCTAAGAAGGCATTCAGTTACTCTCCCTTCTCTGTATCCTCCATCACCAGGGCACCCATCTGGTTCAGCAGGAACCCAGCATTTTCCCTAGTCTTCCATTTGCTGCCGAAGTACTTGAAGAAGCTCTGCTTATTGTCTTTTACGTCCCTTGTCAGATTTAAGTCCAGGTGGGCCTTAGCCTTACTTGTTACTTCCTTTCATGCTCGGACAATGTTCCTGTAATCCTCCCAAGTGGTCTGTTCCTCTTTCCACATTCCATAGATCTTTCACTTCCATTTGAGTTCTCCTAGAAGCTCCTTGCTCATCCATGCGGGTCTCCTGCCTTCTTTGCTTGATTTCTTACTCATGGGGATGCACCGATCCTGGGCATGGAGGAAGTGACGCTTAAATAGTGACCAGTTCTTTTGGATCCCTCTACCTTCTAGAGCCCTAACCCATGAGATTCCTCCAGCTAAGTCCTTGAAATAGCCAAAGTTAGCTCTCCTGAAGTCCAAGGCTGTGATCCTACTTATTGCTCTGCTTTCTCCACACAGGATCCTGAACTCCACCATCTCATGGTCACTGCAGCCAAAGCTGCCCCCAGCCTTCACATTCTCAACAAGTTCTACTTTGTTTGTCAGCACAAGGTCCAGCAGCGCACCTCTCCTCATTGGCTCCTCCATGATCTGTCCAAAAAGTTATGATCAACACTCTGCAAGAACCTCCTGGACTGTGTGTGGCTTGCTGTGTGGTCATCCCATCAGATATCAGGGTCACTGAAGTCCCCCATGAGAACCAGGGCCTGTGATCATGAACCTACTTTCAGCTGTCTGTAGAAGGCCTCATCAACCTCCTCTTTCTGCTCAGGTGGCCTGTAGTAAACACCCACAACAGTGTCACCAATATGAGCCTGCCCCTTAATTCTTACCTGTAAGCTCTAGACTCATTCTTCGTTTGCCCCCAGGCAGAGCTCGATACTTTCCAGTTGCTCCCTCACATAAAGAGCAACTCCACCACCTCACCTTCTGAACCTCTCGTTCCTAAAAAGTGTGTAGCCATCTATGACAGCATTCCAGTCATGCAAGCTGTCCCACCACAACTCTCTAGTTGCAAAGAGCTCATGGCTCTGTGATCGCAGATAGATCTATAGTTCTTCCTGTTTATTGCCCATGCTGTGTACATTGATGTAGAGGCATTTCAGAGAGGTAATCGAGCATGCAGGTTTCCCTGGAGAGATGTAAGAGGATCCACCACAGCCATACCCAACCTTAAGATGATTGGTCTTCTGGTTCTTAACCTGGGAGGCAGCTAAGGATCATTTTTCATTCTTCCATCAGTAAGAGCCATTTGGAGAGAGTGATTCATAAAATTCCCAAGGAACAGGAAAATACACTATTTCTTTTAATAAAAGGGAAGCGAAACTCTCAGGCATCAGTTTTAAAACAGACAATGGAAGTGGTTTTTTACAAAATACATAGTCAAGTTGTGCCATAAATCGCCTTAGGAGCCATGGAAACCAAACATAGGAATGAAATCAGTCAGGGGTTAGAGCAATTTGTGAAGGGTAGGTCCGCTAAGGGCTATTGAATGTCACTGCCTGAAAGAAGCCTTTGGCTGAGGAAGTCCTTGAACCACTGTCAGAAACTGAGTTAGTAAGCCTAGGCAGCAACCATTTTCTACATGACCTGTTTCTAGTACTGTTTTCCAGAGAGTGCATTATTCAAAACAGGAGAAGAGAATAATTACAGCATTAAGGACCTCAGTCTTGATTTTCTGTTCTCCTGGGTCTGTTTCAGGCCCGTGCTGGGCAAAAGCACCCTCAGAGGTTAGGTTTGGTCTTGGGCCCGTTGCTGCTATTCATCAGATTTTGGGAGTTGGTAGTAAGTTTCTGGACAAGACCAAGTATAGCTCATTATAGAGGTAAAGGGATGATTTCTGGGGGACTCCTTGCTACTCTTCTGCCTTCACAACTTCTCTGGAGCTCTTCCCATTACAGGAATTTGCCCTCCCCAGCTTCTCAAGCTTGGTAGGTATGTGGCTCTGCTAAGACAGGACAGACTATCCGCTCCCTCCAAACGTCAAGGAATGCCAGGATTTCTCCTCCAGGAAGCACAAAGCCTGGCTGACACTGTGCTCAGAAGGGTATACAACCCATGGAGAACCTTCCTGAAATGAGGGCTTGCCCTGCTACACAAAATGAGTTCTCAAGGCAACAACAGGTGTGAGGATATACAGAAGGGTTGATCTAAGTATGAAGTAAAGCAGCCCTCAGTAGATTTGGTCTTCTAGGACCATGGGAGTAAGGACAAAATTCAGATACGACCATATGAATTCAGTCCATTCTCTAAGAAAATTATAGACAATAATTTAAAAGTGCATAATCATTACTCATGAGAGGAGTGCCAGCATCATAGAGTGTTATCTTCACGCATAACTACTCATGACAATTCTTCTTCCCACACTCCTTACTGTTTTGGTCTGGTTATACTAAACATTACCTTACAGCTCAGGCTGTTTAAGGACATTTATAAATTTCCTGTACTTTCCAATTCTGGAGGCATTTTCCTCCAATATCAAAGCTTATTACACTTCTATTTTAATGATGGAATAATTTTTAGTTTGAAGAGGAAAATGTCAAATGAAATTGTCCTATTGAAAATAAGAGAAAAAAAGCAAGATTCAGAACGGGAAATTGTGCATAATTTCTAAAATGAAGAGAGAAATGTTTATGAAATTTGTAAAATACCCCAATTTTTTTTTCCTAAGGAATTGAAACAGCTCTCCTCTAACATCCTTGGCATTGGAGGGAAGGAAAGTGATAAACATAATACTCATTTTTAAAGAACCCTGGAAATAACCTTCCTTGTTTTGGCCTCTGGTACTATCTTCATTTCAATTAAATTAAACATCTACCCACAGTTTAACTTTTTATTTTTAGGACTGAAGCACAAAATGCTATTAAAACTGAGCATGATTCATCAATGTGAAACTGCAGGAAAACCAAACAGCACAATGTGATATATAAACTCAGATGTCATCTTCAAAGGCAAATGAAACTGATAATCTCTCAGCTGAAATGTTCAGTCTGGTTTCTGTTGAAGAGAAATGTTGACCATGAATGATCAGAATTCTGACCTTTAAAAGTAGTTTGAACAAATTTTGGTTGTTCAGTCCAAATACAAGCACCCTGAGGGGAAATAATGTTCCTCAAGAGTACAGCAAACATCTGCAAAGAGCAGAGGAGTGCCATGCTCTCTTTCTCCTAAGTAAGTAAGATAGCAATTAATGGCCTGAAGCTATTCTATGGGTGGGATAGCACAGACATTAGAAAACATCGTTTGAATAGTAGCACTACAGAAGCTTGTCTTACAGTCACGTTATTTCATAGCTTGATGTAATCAAATACATGCTGACAGGCCCTCTGTCATAAATAGTGTAGATATAGTTGATTGTACCTTGAGGAAAGGTTTAAAAGGTAATCTCCTGACAGTTGTTCTTGGTCTGCATATTTTTATGAATAATTGTCACTGTTGTTTATATTCCCTTCTTAAGTGCTAGGTATGTGCTTCCTTCCTTCATTCACCAAGTGCTAATAGATTTGTAGAAATAGCTCAATTTGCCTGTTGTGAATCCTGCCAGTGGTAATTCATTTGGAACCTTACCAGCGAAGGTTTAATTTTTAAAATTAATCTTGTTCATCTGTCATTGCCCTAAGTTATGAGAAGTATTGGCTGCAGAGAGACCAAGCCAGAGTTCCTGCTGTAAGTTATATCATCAAAGGAGGACCTCACTTGCCATTGACATTTCCTCTCACTAGCCATTGACTTTTCCTCTCCAGACAGCTTCCATCCCAGCTCTTAGATTACAATCTTCTTTGATAAAAACTGTCTTTTTTCTGGCTAAATATTTTATTCTCTACCAGGATTCAGCAATGGGGAAAAGGCTTTCTCAGAACAGGACAGCAGTTTCAAGGGATTTCCCTGAAAATCACTCTTTTAATAGGACAAATGTTTACAAACAGAGACCAACATGAGCCCTCTACCTAAACTTGCGGGTTCTAAGCCAGATTCTAAATCAGACTTCTGGGTTTGATTATTTTGTTGGACACTGGAGAACAGATTAGTTTAATCACACACTTGCAAACATTTCATGTTAATACTGTGTTAATTACGGCTTCAGTTCTAGGCCTGTCCAGGGTTTTCCTCTGTTCCCCACAAATGTGCTCATCCTGCACTGGAAAACAGAGTTCCCCACACATGAGGTGGTATTGTCCTGGGGAGGTACACAAGGGTGATTAGAAGTTTTGTACTATTCGGTCTGTGGTTTCCTCTTTGTTGCTCAGCTTTTCTTAGCATGTAGTCAAGAATTACCTCAGAGACTATATGGGATAGGCTGTCTTCTCTCATCTTTGTACTCATCCATGACTACACCAAAAAATTGGGACATTAGGGTAGAATAAAAAAATCTGAGACCATGTGGCTGGAGCTTGTATGACATTTCTGTTTGTGGGCTAAAATAGTTATACAGAAGTTTATCTGTGGTCAAAGAACAGATGACTTTTTTTTTCCCCCACTTTTAACTCTGTTTCATCATATTACTCTGATTTATTTTATTTTATGCTTAAATAGGAGGTTGAAAATGGATTCTTCTGTTGAAGGGCAAATCTTTCAATTTTCGTTTTGATACAATGATCTAATCAGATTCAAAAATGTTTCACCAAACAAAAGAGGGATAGATGTGAATTCTCTCACTTACATGCTGAGTCTGTGCAGCCTTGATAGCACTTCGCTTCACAGTGAGTGCTTAAAAAACTCGGTCCTTGCTGTAGCTGCACCTGTTGTGATGATGTTATTGCAAGTAGCCAATGGAGTTCAGTTAAATCCAGCCTGCAGTATGATTACTTTTTAGACCAGTGCCATAGCTGTATACACAGCTGTGTCTTCAGCGCAAAGTCAGCTTCAAAGAACTACTTTTAGGGCATGGCTTCTCATCCTCTGTGGTAAACCACAAAAATAAAAGAAAACACACAGGGACTCTGTATGACTGTGACTGAAAGTAGAATACATAGGTTAATAAGCTGCAGCTACATGGAGATCACTATAGTCTGGATGTCTATACCCAAGTTAGCTGTAAGTCAACAGATCATAGAATCATAGACTCATAGGTTGGAAAAGACTTCTAAGATCATCAAGCCCAACCATCAACCCAACACCACCATGCCTACTAAACCATCTCCTGAAGTGCCACATCTACACTCTTTTTGAACACCTCCAGGGATGGGGACTCAACCACCTCCCTGGGCAGCCTATTCCAATATCTGACCGCTCTTTCAGTAAAGAGATGTTCCCTAATATCTTATCTAAACCTCCCCTGATATGACTTGAGGCTATTTCCTCTCGTCCTATCGCTAGTTACCTGGGAGAAGAGACCAACACCTGCCTCACTACAACCTCCTTTCAGGTAGCTGTAGAGAGCATTAAGGTCCCCCCTCAGTCTCCTCTGCTCCAGACTAAACAACCCCGGCTCCCTCAGCTGCTCCTCAGAAGACTTGTTCTCTAGACCCCTCACCAGCCTCCGTTACCCTTCTGTGATGCCTGTCATATGAAACACTGCTCACATAGTAGCACTGCAAGCAGCACTGAATACAGGCATTTTGCAGTCCACAAGAGCAATAAGCTTATGTGTTGCCTATATATGTGTTGGACATGGCATATCTAATTGTCTTCCAGAAGACATTATGGTAGTTCAAGTCTCTCATGAGGACCAAGGCCTGCAGTTTTGAAGCTTCTTCCAGCTGTATATGGCAGGTCCAAGGAGCGGTAGTGAATGGATTTAAATCCAGTTCACAGCAGGTCAGCAGTGGTGTTCCCCAGGGCTCAGTATTGGGGCCAGTTCTTATTAATACTTTTATCAATGATCTGGATGAGGAGATTGAGTGCTCCCTCAGTAAGTTTGCAGATGACACCAAGCTGGGCAGGAGTATTGATCTGCTTGAGGGTAGAAAGGCTCTGCAGAGGGATCTGGACAGGCCAGATTGATGTGCTGAGGCCAACTATATGAAGTTCCACAAGGCTAGGTTCTGGGTCCTGCACTTAGGACATAACAACCCCATGCAACACTACAGGCTTGGGGAAGAGTGGCTGCAAAGCTGTCTGGTGGAAAAGAACAGGTGGGTGCTGTTCGACAGCCAGCTGAACATGAGCCAGCAGTGTGCCCAGGTGGCCAAGAAGGCCAACGGCATCCTGGCTTGTATCAAGAATGGTGTGGACAGCAGGAGCAGGGAGGTGATCTTGCCCCTGTACTCGGCACTGGTGAGGCCACACCTCGAGTGCTGTGTTCAGTTTTGGGCCCCTCACTACAAGAAAGACACTGAGGTGCTGGAGCATCTCAAAGAAGAGCAATAAGGCTGGTGAAGGGTTTAGAGAACAAGCCCTATGACAAATGGCTAAGGGAACTGGGTTCCTTAGTCTGGAGAAAAGGAGGCTGAGAAAAGACCTTGTCACTCTCTACCACTACCTGAAAGGAGGTTGTAGTGAGGTGCGTGTTGGTCTCTTCTCCTGAACAGAAAGTAACAGGACAAGAGTAAACAGCCTCAAGTTGAGTCAGGGGAGCTTTAGATTGGATATTAGGAAAAATTTCTTTACCAAAGAGGTTGTCAAGCACTGGAACAGGCTGCCCATGGAAGTGGTTAAGTCAACACCCCTGGAGGTATTTAAAAGATGTGTAGACATGGCGCTTAGAGACATGGTTTGGTGGTGAACTTGGTGGCATTAGGTTTACGGATGGACTCAATGATCTTAAAGGTCTTTTCCAACCTAATTAATTCTATGATTCTATGATTCTAAGTATGGAGACTCCACAACCTCTCTAGGCACCCTGTGCCAGTGATCAGTCACCCTCGCAGTGTAAAAATGTTTCTGGATGTCCAGAAGTACCCCTGGTGTTTCAGTCTGTGCCCATTGGCTCTGGTACTGGCACTGAGCACCAATGGAAAGAGCCTGACTATGTGTTCTTTGAACCCTTCCTACCCTCCCTTCTGGTATCTACATATATTGATGAGCTCTCCCCTGAGCCTTCTCTTCTCCAGGCTAAACAGTTCCTGCCCTCTCAGCCTTTTCTCCTATGAGGGGTGCTCCAGGCCCTCCATTGCCTTCATGGCTTTCACTGAACTCTCTCCAGTATGTCCATGTTTGTCTCGTACTGGGGAGCCCAGCACTGGACACAGCACTCCAGGTGTGACCTCACCAGTGCTGTGAAGACAGGAAGAATCACCTCCCCTAACTTGCTGGCAACACTCGTTCTAATGCAGTCCAGGATACCATTGACAGCCTTTGCCACAAGGGCACATTTGTGGTAGAGTGTGTTTGACATGCCTCACTAACATGCTAGTGTCTTGTTTGTGTTCTAGAACCAGACCAGGCAGATATTGCATACGTCTTTAAGATCTTCAAGAAAGCCCAGATGAAGGGGTTATTAAAACACTGGAGATGTTCAGACAATAAATCTACATGCTGATGAACTGGCAAAACTTTAACAAGACTAACCTTGATATATGAGTAAAGAATATGCAACATGTCTTGGGATCCATGAGCTATCTGAATTCTCCGAGCACTATACTGGAGAAGGAATACAAATCTAATTACACATCATAGCTGAGGAATGAGGTATGAGGTATGAGGAAACCTGTGTTTCTGTCTTTTCCAGATTTCAGCAAACGTTTCAAAGAAAATTGTCACTTGCAAAGTATGATGATGGGATGCTGGGAAACAACAGTGAGAAAATCCTTTTGGGGGGCTATGCAATCTGTCATGGAACATAAAGTTTTTTCTCCTATCAGCCAGGAAGAGAAAGAAGTACTTTCCAATGCATGTGTGGAAGATGACTGCTCTAAACACTGAAAATCCAGGTTTGTGTTAAAAACATGGGCTAGAAAGGCGGAAATTTTTTTGCCCATGGCCTTGTTGGCACAACAGAAACATTAATTGTGCTTTGGGAGCCTAACAACCATGCAGATATAGGAAGACTAGTTTAGATAACCGCAATGCTGGCCAGAAAAGACCACAAGAAAAGATGAACAAACTTGCGAAGATGCTGGAACAAAACATTCTAAACCAGGAACAACAAACCAAATTGTCAGTGTTTGAGAGTAAGACAGTTGGCCCTCTTTATTTGCTTTAGACTTCGTTAGTTTAACAGATGCCAATTACTGAGAAAGCAGTTAGATGTGTAAAATTCACAATAATTTGTAAAATTCACAAGACTATCAGGTACATGCAATTAGGTCATATATGCCAAAATTGCTTGGAAAACATTTGAAATGGTTTGAAAATCAGGTTTTTGAACTGACTTCCCAATAGCTATTACGCAGAGATTCCCCATGACTGGGCATTTGTACCTGTTCATTTTCACAGAATCACAGAAACACAGAATGTTTGGGGTTGGAGAGACCTCTGGGGATCACCTAGTCCAACCTCCCTGCCGAAGCAGGGTCACCTAGAGCAGGCTGCATAGGACCTTGTCCAGGCAGGTCTTGAATATCTCCAGAGAAGGAGACTCCACAACCTCCCTGGGCAGCCTGTGCCAGTGCTCCGTCACCCTCAGAGTGAAGAAGTTCTTCCTCATGTTCAGACGGAACTTCCTATGCTTCAGT
>Ga0065711_1002447_pt1 | contig 33801 bp, 19 predicted proteins | sample Hoacrofraction12_FD_59098 | JGI IMG/M metagenome (GOLD analysis project Ga0065711, IMG submission 59098) | Hoatzin crop microbial communities from Cojedes, Venezuela - Epithelial fraction 12 v2 (version 2) | ecosystem: Host-associated > Birds > Digestive system > Esophagus > Crop | place...
TCTGAGGGTGATGGAGCACTGGAACAGGCTGCCCAGGGAGGTTGTGGAGTCTCCTTCTCTGGAGATATTCAAGACCCACCTGGACAAGGTCCTGTGCAGTCTGCTGTAGGCGACCCTGCTTCGGCAGGGGAATTGGACTAGATGACCCACAGAGGTCCCCTCCAACCCCTAACATTCTGTGATTCTGTGACTAGTGACTCCATCAGTCCCGTTGCTTCAGCCTGTCACCTTGGTTCCTGCTCGCCTGTGGTCCTGAGCAGACCACACTGGGCAATTTGGTGTGAGGGTACAATAACTAGTGGTGAGCCCCTGTCAGCCTGCCCTTGAAGGAACACATCGTTTTGTCAAATACACCATGGGTGCTAACATTAAGTCTCCCTATATAGTTCTGCACCCCAAACCAACCAGGATGTTCTTGCCTATAAGGGCCCCTTCAGGACAAACAGAAACTCTAAGTCACACTGCTGGTAGAGATGGGGGAAAAAAAAAAAAAAATGCTGATAAGCCCAACTGTTTTTCTTCCCTTTTCTTAGTTACAGATCATATAGCCCTACCAAACAATGACCCTCCAACACGACCACCACATACTCAATTTAAAACACACCTAAAACACTGAGAACCTTGGCATCTCATTAGTCAATCCTTTGAATTCTCCAGTATTGTATGCATTTTAACCGACTTTGTTCATTTTTAAAATCTTTCATGACAATCCCCGTGTCACGTCTCTAAAAAATACTGGAAAAGAGGAGTGAGGGCCTTTTACTCGGTGTTTGTTTTTCAGAGGAGTATTAGAAACGACAAAGAACTCTGGATTTCGTGAGGAACTGTGCAGCTATGTGGTTGGTTAGCCAGGAGATGGCACCGTATCCCCGACGTTCACAGGCAATGCACTAACACCGAGGGAAGCACTGGCAATACAGGTACTGTATACACAGTAATTTCAGCATGCAATTTTACTCAAAAAAATTAGAAAAGACATCATTCTCAACTTACATTTTGTATATTTATCTGCAGAGCCATTTTGTAATGATTGAAGTCTTTAGCAAGTTCATAACCCTGATGATAGAAAGTGAACAAACCCTGAAAAAATGATAGCACCTGAAATACAAACAAAAGAATTGTTAGAATGAAAAACTCCATTTACCAGAATACGATTGCTGCACGTCGCCTTTTTTGGGAAGATCAGAGATGACAAAATTATTATTTTTAAACAAATTTTCACTAATGCCTACAACTTCTGAATAACAATTTAGATCCAAATGATCAGCTATGTAACATAGACATTTTTGGGTGGTCCTGTCTCTGGAAGTTCACAACTGATCTCTGCTTTAAAAGTGACCATAGACAACGTATATTGCCTGTCTCCCAAACTTTCCTATGTAATATTTTCCTACAGCTGCTCTGATAACAATGGTGTCTAGAACAAGTATCTGTGCACAAGCAGGTAATGACTGTTCTGTCTTTTAGTCACGATTTCCCTCATCATTCCCCTCCCTGCTAATGACCATGTTGAGATGAGTTTCGTAACAGTCAGCTGGTTTGTTCAAAGAAGGAAGCTTTCCCTCCAGTAACTTTACCAATCACTGCTTTTTGTATGCAGATCTGACCCTCTATCAGAACCAGCAAATGATCCATGTTGCAGTTTTTGACTTCAGTGTTTCAATTCAAAAGAACAAGTTCTACTATACTGGAATCAGTGTGAGGTGCAGTACTGCCTGCTTCTGTTTGGTTCAGGCTGTTGCAAAGCAGCCAGTGACACAGGAGAGAACAACTCTCTTCATTAAAGAGAACAAAGCGAAAAATGTATTGAATAAAGTCTGAAGTTGTATGCAAAAACCACATAAATTTAAAGTATTATGAAGGGAAAAGGCGATAAGAATTTGGTACTAAGTAATTCCAGTTTACTACCCTAGTGTAAACTTCAAATACAAATTGAGCAACGTAAAGTTCAGCCCCATCCAGATGGAGCTTTCAGAAACAAAAGGGACATGTTTCAAAAACTTAATTTTAGGATTCATTACTCTAGGCTGGCTCTGAGGAAACTTCAAATGGTTTGATACATGAAAGCTGACTTCAAAACTATTTAGGATTTTAAAAATGCTTTAAAAGTGCTTTAAATTCTGTAAAATCACACAATTGCATATGTTTTCCCAGAAAACAGAGCTCCCTTGCTTTTGTCCAATTCCATTCCTTCTCCGTCCCTTACGAATGACAGGGTAGGCTGAATTCACTGGTACTTACAGGTTCCACACACTCAAATTTCTTCCGCTCCTGTATCTCTTGCAACTTGCATACATACTCGAGGGACAGCTCGTAGAAGTGTTTTCTGTTCTGCTCCACTTGGTTATCTGCCTGCACACAAAATTCAGTTTCAAAAACATTTTGCAGACACCTTCAAAATGACACATGTACAGCATACAAGTGGCAAGCAATCAGATAATTTTCTCCAGACTGGGATTTGTTCCTCTACAACACAGCTCATTCATTTACTTTTAAATGGCAGCAGCAGTTCCCTTTTACTAGACAACTTACGTTGTTCTGAATCATGAGGCTAAATTTTTAGGAACATTCAAATAAAGACCTTTTCAAGCTTCTTTTCTATGGAATCCAAGCCAAACACATCAGAGCAGGTACTTGTGCACTGCTTTAATAACATTGAAAAGGTGGCCACCCAGAGGGAGAGGGCTAGCAGCTAGCAGCAGCAGATTCCATTAGAAAAGGTGGAAATGGTCTCTCCAATCAAACTCAGGAAGAAAATGTTATTGTTAAAAATAACATTGCTGGTACTGTAAGCTTTACTCTATAACCCAAATAACTGCTGTAAATAGCCAGAATGCTATTGTACCCATCCTGCCACCTGTGCTCACTCTGACTGGCAAGAAAAGTAATTTTAAAAAATTCACTTATTTGTAAGATGCAAGCTTCCACAGAGCACCAAATATTTCAAAATATGGCCTTATTAGCTGCAGTTGATGTTTAGCTCAGCTTCGCTGAAATGCCAACATCATATTCATGGTGAACAATTATATTTCAGCTGCCATTCATCTGTACATAAATATTTAGCTTTCTAGCATGTATGTATTAGTTCATTAAGTTCTTATTTAAGGTACAGGTGCCCTTATTAAACTATAAAACTTCAATAACTGAGTAATGGAAATCTTTATTAAAATATGTTAAAGAAAGGGTACAAAAGGATATTCTAAGCAACTAATACTTAGTCTTCGCCCATGTGATAATACCAAATGCTTCTACACCAAATTACAGAAGCGAATGGAGAAAGGGTTAGGTGAAAAGACCAGCCTTACTATCATACACTCTCTCAAACCCTGACACTATATCCTTCAGGCAGAACAGTGACTGCTATGCTTGAAGAGGATAAGTCAAATTAGTTTTAAAACAGTTTTGCTTTAAGACGTGCTTTGCTTTGCTGGTCTGTGCTAGGAATCCATCAGAAGTTAAAGGGGCATAACAACAAACGCCATCAAAAAAATCCAAACACTGACATGCATATCAGTAAGAAAACCTGTTTCAAAAAGCCAAGCCATTTTGCTGCATCCTACAAATCATGCAACGTAGGCATTGTTTGAGTTATCAGAAAAACTTCTAATGATATATACATGTATTGAAGGGTAGCCACAGAAAATGACTATGAAGTGGGTTTACCAAGACATATGGCTAATCAATAGTAAGACTGCCCTATATACACCCAAGCCCCACATAACACTGTTTCACTCTCTCTTCTTTGTTTCTCGGTTGTTTATTGTTTTGGTTGCCCTCCTTCCCTCCCCACTGCCCCCCCCAAGAATACAGTATCCAACACAGTCATTTTACCAATTCCTCTCAGTTCCCCTGTAAATAAATTACCACATCTTTCCTCAGTTTTTTTGAGGCATGAGCCTCCCTGTGCACCCAGCAAGTTTGCTCACTGTTGCACTGTACTCTGTGCCAAGAAATAGAGCAACAAGACACACACGACGCCTCAGTGAAATCTCAGGAACATCCCTCCACTAAAAGTGTCAAAGGCTATGTTGACATAAGACACAGTCCACACACGGCACGTTTTTCATCAAATTTTTGTCAAATTTATACCTGCATCCTTTATTTACTCCAGTCAGGAACTGACATAACTAGCTACTGATAATACTAGATTAGGAAGCTCCCATGCAATTACACACCTATTTTCTAAGCTTGTGCAAGAAAGTTTTTCCTATTTAGCACGCTGCAAGTCCTCTTTTTTTAATTGCTTATACACTCATACTCCAAAATTAAATGCACAAATGAAAGAGCCTGACTCAAGAATTCCAGAATTTTTGTTCATGAAACTCTGAAGGACATTTAAAACAAATCTATTTGATCATTCTAGTCTTCACACATGCTTTAAAACTTCAGACTATATTTGATACAGCTTCAAAAGGCCTCTTGCAGGTATCTTGCATTTTTTCATTGAGATTCAGTCTCATTTCAGACTTTGAAATATGGTTCTTGATACCATCAAGTAAGAGACTATAATTAATAATTTTTCATTTTTTCTGCATCAAGTTCTTTGGCAGCTGATAAAAGCTTGATGAAAGTACAGGTCCTGACACATGAGCAATCCCCATTAACTTCACCGGGACAACTCAGCTCCCCAACAGACAATCATTTATGCATATGAGGGCCTATGCTGCAAATACAGTATGGAGAAGTAACATCCCAGTGAAACTCCAGAACAATTAGAGTTCTCAAGCTCCTAGCTAACTTGCCAGCTACATTAATAATTTTTTATGAAAAATGGCATAATGGCATAGATTATTTGGGGTGACATCGAGGGCAGGGAGAAACAGCTCTCTCTGAGGAAAACACTAAGTGTTTAATGATACCAGGTATTAATAGACCAAGCATTAATAATTCTGACGTAATTATGTTTCTCTGAAAAGAAAATGCTTCTCCCTACAGCAAGTCTCTGCAAGATTTCTCTACTGCCTTCTCACGTACCATTTGCTGTTGCTCCAGAAATAAAAGCTATTACAAATAAGGATGATGATAATAAATTCACAGGGACAGAAGGAATGCCAGGCAAAACAGATCTGGTTTTAAGTTATAAAACAATTTCTTTTGTAGCATTACTTGAAAAAAACAGATCTTCAAAACATAAGGACGAAGGAAAAAAAAAAAAGCACAGAAATGCTTGCTTCAGGAACACAAGTCTTGCTGTACTTTGCATTAAGCATTAACACAGGACACTTGATCAATACATATAATGCAATGCAAATTACATATATGGTAAAACCTCATAAGAAATGCAGAGTTTTTCACAATATACTTGCACTTTGCTATTCCCTTAATTATATAAAAAATTAACATGAAGTTCAGTGCTTCATACATAATCCATGTAAAGCCCTCAATTTAGAAAATGGTAGGGGTACACCTCTAAGTTCAGAAAACACTGATTTTCTCACCAACGTTCTAGTTGACAGAAATTTTTCTTTTACCATTATGAATGCTGTTTTTGCATTTGCATAAAATATATCTACCTATTCAATAGCCTTTAGATTGCATAAAAAGAGAGGCAACAATACCTCTTGTAATTGTAGCTCTTTCTTCTTAGCTGATAAACTCAAATGCTTTTCTAACAAACTGTAATTCTTCTCTGTCTCTTTATCAAACTTCTTCTTTTCCTCCTAGACACAGAAATGAAATAACATTCATTCATATATAAAAATGTAAGAAAAGCCTCCTTATCTTCTTTCAAAATTCTACTTAACCAGGAACAAAGAAAAACAAACTATCATAGCTCCAATAACTAAGGAAAAGTATGTTTCCAGCTCATTTCTAAAATTAATTTAAAGGTTAACTTGAAATGAAATCCCATTGCATCATTATGGTGAAGCTTATCACAAAAATGCTTACATTTTCTAAGTTAAAAAAAGCCAAAAAAAGCCCTTCTCTTGATTTACTGAGTTTTTTCGTTATTTTCAGGGATCATCCACATAATGCTGTTTTTGAATACCGGACCTCAAAAGAAATATCAGTTTCACTGACAAAAAGAGCTTTCTATAACTGTCAGGGGAAAAGTTCCAACAGTTCCACTGTTCAAAACTCAAAGCAAATACAGCTCCATATTCCATAGGACTTCTTGATTTTAAAGCCATACAAAGACCTCTGTGCTGAACTCCTGCTTCTACCAGACTGTTGTTGTGCCCATGGGGAGGAGAAAAAAAGAAAAAACGACTTTTTGAAATAAAGAAAAATCACCATAAAACATAAAATCTTGCTAGTAAAAGGGAAACTCTCACAGACACACATGAATACATTTGCACGTACAAATCCATTTCTCTGAGTACCAAAAGCAATGTATTGGAAGAGGGACAGCCATTAAATGTTTCCAGGAAATCCGAGTTCTCAGACCTAATTTAGTAGAAGTTGTTGTAATACAACCCTGTCGTTTCCTCAGTTCTAGTTCTAACTCTGTGTGTTAAGATACAAACCAGTATCGATGAAATCAACCAACCAGTTCTGAAGCTATTTTTAGGATGACTTACTGCAGTTAAAAATAATTTAAAACATGTAAAATCAAGTATGAAATTACATATTCAAGACCTGACAGATTTACTCATCAGAAAGATACCAGTTCAATTTAAACATTTTTCCATCATCTGTCAATTTGGAATTTCACTTAAATGTATTCTACCCAGCATACTGGTTAGACTCTACAGAAATACTTGCTCATTTTTTTTTCTCTTAACCTTTCATTTTTAATAATACTGTATATAAGTGATACACATTTTTGATCATTGAACGGTTGGATTCTGAAGACAGCCTTCTATTACAGAGGGGATCTAAGCTGTTTAGGATTGCTTCTCAGCAAGGCCTTTTGACAAAAATGCTATTTTTTTCCCCATTATGAGCCTAAGAACTCCCTTTAAAAAAGCAGTCACAATATTCCTTACCAACTCAGAAACATTATGATATTCATATGGTATAAGTGTGATTAGAGATAACATATTAGCATACTGAAAATTAGTAAAAGGGGGGTGGTGGATATCTTTGTGTTTATGTTAGCAAAATTTGAGTGCTGCCAGGAAAAAAAAGCACTATTGACTTGTAAATAGGCAAAGCCAGAAACTTTACTTACGTAGTTTGGGATTAGAGCAGCAATACCTTTTACTAAGGGGTAATTCAATAAGGGTCTCAGCTTCCAGCACTACGGAGCTAAATTTTTTCTTTTCTTTTCCTTCTTAAGCTTAACTCAGACCATTTCATCAGCAGGGGATGCAAGATACAGGAAAATCTGAGGCAGCAGATTCAACTTGTATGTTCTAATGGTAAAATGTAAATTTTTCCTAAAGCAAACATTACACAACGTTCCAGATATACTTCACTACTAGATGCCATAACTCGGTTTTCAGAATTAAGCAGTATTATATTTCCAGTGTCAATACTTTGATTATATTAAATATTCAGTTAAGAATATTAAGAGAGTTAAATATCTTTAGAGGATTTTTATTTAAATGCCCACAATTATGCAAGACTGTTCTATTTAAGGTCACTGAGAATTCTATTAGGAAAAAAAAAAAAAAAAAAAAGGCTAAATCACAAATAAGAGCTTCAAATTCCCAGAAACAGTATGCAGGGATACAACAAGGGAAGAAACACCCACACAAACAAAATGCAGAATGTAGACTGTGTGAATGTAACTTGTCATGCTTGAAACATCAATTCTGACTAGGAAATAAGTGAAGATCACGAGATAATTTAAAGCACTAGGAGTTCTCACCCCACCAATGACAATGTTCTTTAACACCAAAAATACTGTTGAAATAATCCATTCATTAAGGTTGCTTCTATGACAATAGGTTACATTTAGAATGAATTCTCTTTTTCCTTGGAAGACTCCTTATTGTGTATTACTTGGAACATCTGATATACTTCTCAAAAGTCCATACAATCACACAAAGCTCATTGTACTACTGAACTGTAATGATTTATGATCAACAGAACATTTTCCATTCATGAACACTAAAATCATATTCAGAACATGTTAATCACTCCTGTTGAAGTCAAAATGTATAGCGCTCATAATGGAAACTTTCATCTGAGCTATTTAATATCACTTATGATGAAATCATGAAATCATAAAATAAAACACCTGTAGAGTAAAAATGTATAAATTGAGTTTTGCAACAGAAAACTGTGTTAAACAGCTGGGGGCTTTTATTTTCTTTCCTTTTTTTTAATAAGCATTTAAATTTCTCACTGAAAGAAGGAAGGTAGACAGTTAAAAAGAGGTCAAACTTGTCCTTGTTTCTTTTATCCAAAGCTAGTCTGTATTTCATATATGAAGTTTACTTTGCTTTTTTTTCCAATATACACAGCAATCTTAAAAAAAACCCCAAACATCCACCCAACTTTGAATGAGATCTTATCTTTAGCCTCTCCAGCCCTATTTTTCTCCACTCATACAGAGGCAACAAGTTATTCCAGACCAAAAAAAATAAAATAAAGGCAATTTTCACTTTGCAGGTTACAAAAATGCAGTTAAAAGTGTATGGATGAGCAAGCTCCTTTGGGTAGTTAATATTTTTCAGCCTTTGATTGTGCAACTGCACGCAAACACAAAGCAGAGCAGGGTTACCCATTAGGAAGGGGGGCTGTTAGCAGGATTGCTTCTGTTCCAGACACAAGAGATAAGGGAGGGGGACGAGAAGGGAAAGGACACATTCTTCTCTTCTTGAAACATACTTTCCATTTGTTTCTGAAGCAAGTTCTCAAAGTAGGAAAAAAAAAAAGTGTTAATATGTGAAATATAAACAACAGTATCTCTCTGCCAAATACATGTCATTACTGCAATGCAATCCAAGTAGAAAAATTAAACAAACTTATCATAAAGGGAATGAGGGGACAAACCTTTACAGCTCCTAGCTGTTCTTTCCTAAATCTTTCCAAAGGTTTGATCAGAGTTTCAGTAACACTCAGTGCCTAAAAAAAAAAAGCATGGGTTATGTTTCTGTTGCCAGACTGACAAATCACTTCAGCATCAGCAATTAAAAAAAAAAACCAAAACACGCAAGCAGGCTCTGGGGTGAAACACAGGAGAAGCATGAAAGTTAGCAGTCTTAAGTCCTAACTCAAAAAAATCACATCTCTGAGTTCAATCAAGCTTACAAAATTTCTATTTCTTATTTCAATCCACTGTCAGGAACATAAAATCTAAAGCAGCCAAACTACAATTGCTTCACTTCTGCCAGTCTTGCAGATCAGGCCGACGGTCTCAGTGACTGAACACCAGAACAAGACACAGGACAAATGATTTTCATTTGGGGACACAAAAATTTCTGCAACAAGAAACACTACAAACAGCTGCAGAATAGACTACTGAGTAGCAGATAATAACCTTTGAGCACACAGCTAAAGCTATCAGGCACTGATATATGTATTTCCAAATATACACGTTTAAGTACACTAAGAAAACCTTAAATTAACCTAAGTTATAAAATCAAGAGGTGTAAAGTCAAGAAACAAGATGTTTAGCTGACTGGGTGAGTATCCACCAGTGCACTTATGATAAACGGCCTCATAGTCATACCACAGAGAAAGAAAAAGGACACAATATGCCACTATAAGACAGAAAGACATAGCTTATTAGATCTGGCCAGCAAACACAATTTCTAGTTCACATGAAATTTCACCGGAGATGGAGTGGGGTTGGGTTGGTGCAAACAAGACTTAAAATCTACAAAAACGTTTGAAATTTCAGCAAAGGTTGGAACTTCTTGCATGCAACAGCAGCATGGAAAAGATGGCAAGAGCATTAAAGGCATGGAGGAGCAGGTGGGATCCTTTTGGTGTCAGTCCTAAGGCACACCCACAGAGTAAACCATACCAGGAGTCCGGGTAGCGCCCCATGGAAGCCCACCTTAGACACGACGGAAGGCTTTCCCTCTTTTCCCCCCCAAAATGTGAAAAGTTTCAGATAAAACACTGCAGGCTTAAACCAGCCTTCTGGAACACTTCCGAAAAGCGCTTATCATAAAACACAAGAGGGATGTATTAGAGATCTGGCACAACACAAATCTGAACAGCACTGTCTGCTCCCACCCATCCCTGGAGCCATGCAAGGCTGTGGGAGTCAGCCTGCCAATTCACTGTAACCAGAGCAACCCAGATTTTTAAACAGCCACTGCAGCACACTAACCTATATAGCTAACTGCAAACCCAAACATCTGGCAAGTCTGGGCCAAACTACATGTTGCACAGTCAGCCACACAACAGATACTTCCTAACTTCAGAGCACTTGCTCTCGTGGCCCAAGTTCGTTCTTTCTGCACTCGTTTCCTGATTTTGTCAAAAACACTTCAAGTACCCTTTAGTGCATCCTTGGTGGGAGCAAAAGAAAAAGGAAACCTGTCAATTTTGTCTTTCAGAAGTGTACAGTCGCATCGGGCTAATCACGACACAGGAGATGCTTGCGTCAAGCTGGAGGGTGGGGGAAGGACAACAGAGCAACTTTCGCCACATCTCCAGCCCAGACTATCCTGAACAACTCCCAAGGCTTTGGGAATGCTTTTGGTGGCTGGAGAACCGTTTGTTCCCTGAGCTGCCTCTACTCCCACTGAAAGTGAGCCAGGGCAGCCAAATGCCCCCAACAGGAGCTGAGCTGTGGTGCTAGGAAGGATTTATCCCACCTGGCAGCCTGCACACATATATCCTAACTACTCCAGCAGTCAGCAGGAGTGTCCAGGGCAGTTTTTAGGACACTAATTTTTTTTAATGTTGTTAGGCTTCCAAAACTTTCCTGGAAATTCTTAGGGGCTGAAAGGAAACAGTAATTTGGATTTATAATTGGTCAAGCACCAGAAACAGTTTCCTGGGAGGATTGAACAATCTCTCTTTGCTGACTGCAAGTGTTCTCACAAGTCAGAGTGTAGAGAACCACTCACGGAAATCACAGAATAGTCCTTCTGTTCTGGAAAACTTTCAGAAGTTGGAATTGTTTCTGCCAGTTTCCTCTATACTGCCAAAGTGTGGGAGAAAGCTATTATGACGCTTCCTCGGAGCAAAACTCGTGGAGGATGATGCTAGCTTTCAGGAGGTAAAAGCACCATGGTTAGCAGAATCTTTTAAAAGCATTGAAATGTAGCAACTGAGCACTTAAATGGTCAGGTTGGGGTTAAAAATAAATATCTAGTAACAAGTTGCTTATTAGTCATTTGAACCTTTATATAAAAAAGTGAAATGAAGATCAACAGGCAGCGAATGTATGCTGAACATTCCGAGTTAAAGAAAACCATAGTACCTTGATGTAACAGAAATTAAAAAGGCTGTGGTTTATAAACCAGCATGGCTGGCTGCAAATCACTTGGTCTGCTACACTTCTGTGCAGCATTAACCATAGGAACCACTATAGGAATTTGTCTGAGGCAGAAAATAATCTTTAAATCAAAATGGGATGTTCCTTCAGCGACTGCCAACAGATTCCACCGCTGCCAGTGGTATACGTCAGTAACTCTTTCACCAAAAGAAAAACAAGCCTCCCTTCCTTCCAAAAAAGACGTTTCTCATTTTGTGCAAGTTAAACTTTTGTTAACAGATGCCTCTCCAGCAGAATTTTGCCTGCCATACAGATATCTATGATCTGTTCTCCCTTTGCTTGAGTATTTCCTGGTGAAGTGGTATTTTGTAGATCTTTGGTCACTCTCATGGAGCTTCATACCAGGCTTGTATATAAAAATATGAGAGGAATATTTTCTCCTCACTGAAATGAGCATGTACATGAGTTTATATGTGTATAAACAGAAACTGTCAACAAAGATGTGACTGCTAAATTTAACAGAGAATTACAGAGCTGTTCTTCTGACTAGCAGAAATAAAAACAAAACTCGTAATTAAAATATGCACAATACTAAACAGGGAGGCATTCACACTGTTTTCCAGTACTTAGAATCCAGTGCTTGTCATGAAAAAATCTACAAAAAGATGTGTACTTACTTACAGAACAAAAACGTTATTACACTGCTATTCATTGCTAACTTAGTTTATGTATAACTTGGGAACTCAAAACAGCACTTTTTTTTAAAAAAAACCATGAATAACAGATCAGTAGACAAAAAAAAATTCTCCCCATATAAGGAAATAAGTTAAGGATCACTGATATATTCGTCATTATCACTTGCACATTCATCTTTCAACTTCTGTCTTGACTCTTAAATTAATTTTCTTCCATCTACTCCTCTAATTCTGGCAGATTCTGATGACAGGAATGTACTGTTTAAAGGGCACAAAATAATTCCTTTCTTCTCTTTGTATTTCTGATCTATCCAAACCTATCTGAAAGGAATATATACTCAACTTTAAATTATGGCGTGCAAACTATGGCAAGCGTAAGTCATAAGTGAATCAATATAAAGAGGTCATGTCTCAGGTAACAGTATCTTAACCACCTTTACAAATGTCAAAGTTTCAGGAATGCTTTAATAAATGTTTAACCTGATGTGCACACGTGCCTTAGACAGACAGTCTGAAACTGCTTATGCTATTCGTGTTCTATTTGCTGCACCTATGGAAGGGTCAAAGAATTAACTTGAACATAAACATGGCAATAGCAGCAATAAAATCATCATTGCCATCATCACCTCAGACGATCACTGTATCCAACATTGCCAACATCATCTTCAAGCAGGCTTTCAGCTTTCTGCATACCTCCTAATTTTAGATGCCTTTACAAAACTCCACCTGCTCAGGCAGAAAAGTTGTACAGAATGGTGATAATCTGGTGTTTGTACAGAATGGTGACTTTTCCAGCTCCCTGTTCTTCAGAAGAAATATGTAACAGGTCATAGATTTAGGGGGCCAAACCAACATTTCCTAGAGCAGCCCGCAAAGGCACACACTAAATCCATTAGCAAGTGTGTTTACAGCTGTTTGCTACTTGATCAGTCAACAAAATCCACCAGGTAACTTACCAGTCAGTGCCAGTCCACAAGATGACTCCGTTTACTCTGTCACTTCTTCCCTTCTCAGAGAAGTTGGAGTATAGCTGTTCTGGGAGAAGCTGCATCCCCAAACACCTCTTCCTATGCACTGTAACTTGCCAGACAGCACCATCCACCAGCACTCAGCACTCCTCACGCTGTCTCACCCTCCTGCAGTAGGCAGGAGCAGTGCCTCTCAAATTCCCGCTCCCCCCGCAGGCAGCACCAGGCTTGTCTTGCAGAGGAAGAAGGCTGCTTGCGTGGGCTGTAAAGGAGTATCCACCCACAAGAGGTGTCCCAGCAGCTCAGTCCAGCCACTGCGGCAAAAGAGGCTAGAACAGCCTAAGTTAATCAAAATTTGGTTTGTTTATTAGACAAATGCAGCCGTGGCCTCCCAGCTTTCATCCTAAAAACATCCTTAGACCCCAGCCTTTACTGGAAGAACTGGAAATTACACATTGCTCATCAACAGCTCCAGTGGCAAGGTAAACACGTATGCTGACTCTGCTCCATTCTGAATCTAAGCGTTTTCCCATACAAAACAGGTTTACTGAGAAAGAAGAAAAAGAAGCCATAAATATACAGCTTGCTGCAGACTGCACAGCGACACCGGAGTGCAGCGTTCCCAATTCTCATCCCAGGAACTGGAATGCAGATCAGATGCCAAACAGAAGAGAGGGTTTTAAGTTTCCCAGTGCACTGCCTGGAAAGATTTATTTGTAGAGAGGGGCAGGATTGTTTCTCCCCTCAACAAAGCAAAGAGAGAGGCCATCGGCTCATGAAACTGAGTAAGTGTCAATGAAACTAGATCTGGGAAGGAAGCTTTGCCCTGCTGAGTGCAACAGAGAAGGCGGAAAGGGAGACATACCTAGCAGTGATTCAATAACAAAGTAGTTAACACTGCTGCTAAACAAAGAAATTTACTTTCTAATAAAGAAATTTACTACCTACAGCTGCACTTCTGCTTACAGAAAATATCGTTCTTCTGTGTTTTTCCTAAGAAATTGTAACATTCAGCCTCATAAAAAAGCTGATTCTTGATACTTCCAATGTTGGGGGAGAGGGAAATATAAAAATCGTTTTTTCCTCCAAAAAGCTTTCCTGCTTTGCACAGTGATTTGTTACTGAAATTTTTCAAAGCATGAAGATCTATTCCTGAAACCCTGTATTATGTAACTTTGCAGATACAATTCCACTACCGAGGACATCAGATGTTACTTGCAAAGCTTTTGTCTCTATTTTTTCTTTTCCCATGAGAACGTGATTTGCTCTTACACTTACACAAACGTGCTCCCAGTTAGCTGCAGAGCCAACTCTCCCACCAGTGTGCCCTGCAGACAGAGTGGCACATCTCTCTAACTGCTTCTCAGCACTGGTTTTGTATTTAACTGCAGCACTGATGATTGCAGTCAATGCATCCCACATCCAAAACTCATTTGTTTGATTTTGAATGCAAGTTTTCTTCTTGTAAAAGTGTCTGGACTGTCTCACTGCTCTAGAACTTTCCCTGTAGCTTTACAATCTTAAATAATGAAAGGCCCTCAGACACACACTGGGACTACAAACACGGGTATTTGAGTTTTTTGGTTTTTAGAAAGACTAGAGTCTACAGACTAAAGGATTTTTACAGGGGTCTCATAGCACATAATACTTGTGTGTCTTTCCATGTGTGCAGAAGCTATAAAAAAGAAGTCCATTCCTCTGGATTCATTTGGTGTGGAGGAAGGCATTTGGTAACAAGAGAGTCAGGTGGACAGCTCTGTCTCAGAGACAATGTTTTGTACATTTCTGAGATGCCAGGAGGCACCTTGAACAAAACAAATCACATTCCTCTTAAGTGTTCCAGAAAACTACCTCTGAGGTTTGGTAAGATGATGACAATTTTCCCAAATTGTTCCAGGGGCAATTTCCTAGACCATTGGTCCACTGCCCCACAAGCCACGATACAGGCAGACTCCAGTGCTCTGCACTTTCTAGCTCTTCTAAAGGCAGCAGCCTTGGCTTACAGAGAATATAACAGCAGACTCCCAAGTCCTCTCTTCTAGTCAAAGGTTAATTCCCATTCAGTGGAAGTTTATGAATGATCTAAAGGACAGACAGCTAAAATTGCCTCCTCTGACCTATCTGCTATGCTGTACTCTGCTCTGAAAGGCCGTTTACATTGATTCACCTGCCTTGAAACTGCTGGCCTCAACAATTACATTGGTATGATAAGCAAACAATACAAACAATAAATTCTTTCCTTTTTTAAAAAAAGATAATTAAATCAAGACAGTCATTTTTAGTAAAGATTGTTTACTGAAAGCTATTTAATAGTCCTGGGTTTTGAATGTTTATTATTATGAAATACATTCCACTCTAAAGATAAAAATACTACAAAGCTACAAACACAACAAAGAGCAAAAGAAATAGAGACAGAGTTTCACAAACAGCAACAAAACAGCTTTTCCCCATCTGAAGTGGAGGAAAGCTGTGGATAACTCCTTTAAAGGAAGACCTTCCCTTAGCAAACCCAGTATGCAAGACCTGAACAGCGTGACACGCCATAGCATCGGTCTGGTTCTCGCATGAGCAGAGAATCACTTCCAGTCCACGCTTTGAAATCAGCAGCCTTATAAAGACCTTGACAAAGCAAAAACGCTGCTCAGAAAACCAAATAGAATAATGCCCACTTTCTTCGTTCATGGCAAAGCTCATCACTGAGCAAAAAGATGCCACCAAAAGGGAAGGAATCCAACAGCGAACAACAACTTCAGTGTTCAGTCAAGAACGAACTGGTCAGTTATTGTCCTCCACAATAAACAGGGGTGTTATTAAGAACCAGCAAAATCCAAACTGGTAACAGTTTTACAATGCAAATTCCAAACATTTCCTATTGATGAAATAACAGAATGAAAATTCTCTAATGAGTTATGTTGACGTATGTGAGACCACAAGGTTATCTGGAAGAAGCAGCTAGTGGTAACAGAACTTTTCAGTCATATTCACTTAGAGGTGGGAGGAACGCATCCAGAACTGGCTTTGTACATTTTTTTTCCTACTGTATAGATAACGGTCATCTTTCTTTTAGATATTAATGTGCACAATTTCATATGTAACTCAAAACATTTTCAGAAGACTGTATGTAACATTCAAAAATAAAGAAATAAATAAAACATTCAATGTCAGGTATCACCAAAACTTAGAAAGATGTGCCTGAAGTAGCTGTAGTTCCACATTCGTGTTCCATATTCTGATAATTACATGATTGCCACCTGGCCTCGCAGAGGAAGAGTGAAGGCTGGGCAATGAGATACAGCAGCAATTGTTCTGCGTGTTTCTAAAACTGGAAAATGTTTTAGCAAATTTGACAATTTGCAGGAAGGAAAAAAAGGATCTAGGTCCTGTGATTAAGGTAGTCCCATGCTGTTCCTGAGAAGTTCCATTTTACATGTACCTCTATCTCTGCATCTGGGATGTTCAATCTGCTGTTGGCAGCCTAATTTTTCAGAAGTGGTCACCAATTAAGTCTTTTCCACTGCCTTGGCACATATATTTAGTAGTCTGCACTGTCAGTGGACTTAAAAGGACCTGAACATATGGAGTACTACACAATATCTTTAACCCTTATTGAACAGATCTTGAATGCATCTTACATCCAAAACTGTTGGATTTTTTTTTTTACCCTAAATCAGCAAGTAAACTGATTGCTCCTTCACACAGATTTCTTCAGATTACTGTGAAGATAAAGATTTACGAACCCTTAAATACCTATGTGCAGAGGACCAAAGAAAAGCTCAGAAAAATTAATACTACCATCTCACAGCAAACTAGTGTAAACTAAGTACAAAGAGTCACTGAACAAAAGGTAATAGTAAGCTATTCACGAAAATTATGTGTTAAGTGAGTACTTAACCTATGAAATAAATACTCAGGCACTTAAAAACTTCATCACAAGAGGTAAGTATAAGTAAGTATAAATAAGTATATGCACATATTTGCACAGATTATTTAAATTCTACCTTTAACCTTTTGAGTGTATGCCTTTGAACCTTAACAATTTCTTTTAACTTGGGAAACATCTCCTCCTCTTTTTTTCCTTTTTTTAAAAAAAAAAAAAAAGATGCAGAAGAAGAGGAAAGAATAAAATAGTGACTTTTCTGAGGTATTTCTTTAAAAATCCACTGAGAAACAGTTTCTCATGTTCCTGATATATGTTGGGAATAATTCCACTTTTCAGAATATGCTATTTTGAATTTGATTCTGACAACCTGGTAAAACTGACAAAGAACGCAAAAGAATTTTCGAGAGGCCAAGACTGCAAATATACCTATGGTATAAGAAAAACAGTCTTCCATTCTTGCAAAAAGAAAAAGAAGGGGAAATAAAGTTCAAAAAATAACTATGTAGCATCTTTCCTCCAAAGACATCTGAAGGAACAGAAGTGCTCCAAAACTGTAGCAGGAAATAGATGAGACCATATCAAAGGAAAACAGCGCATTTACATTGCCTTGGGAAATGACAGGAAGTAAGGTGACTATAATTGTACAAAAAATCCTATACAAAGAGAAACATGATGGAGGAAAAAGGAAATACACAAGTACTTAGGGACAAAGTTATAAAGACAAAGGCAAAAACACATTTTATTTGGCAAGAGGCAAACAAAACCCTAAAGAAAAAGGGTTTTTCATATGCATTTCAGAAAACAAAAAGGAAGAAAGCTATAAAACCAATATTTAACTGGAAAGAGAGTTACAACAAACCAATAATTGACTGTAAGACAAGAGCAGATTCTAATAATCTTCACAATGGAAAAAATCTCAGTGAATTATAGCAAACCATCTAACAAAACTGGATGTTAAGGAAAGTAAGGATTTCTTAAGAACAATCAGATGTGTTCCTACATTACACAACCGAATAATTAATTGCATTCAAGTCAGAAGGGGCTTTGCTTCAGGGTAGTTTAGGAACTCAGCAAAGCAAAGCAAAGGGAGAGGCATCAAGGTCCCAGAGGATGGCAGAAGAGCAAATGCAGCAGCAACTTGAAAGTGAGAAGAGGAGGAGAAAGCAGGAACTGAGAAAGTTACAGACCAGACACAGCAACTTTGATACTCAAAAGTCCTGGGACACACTATAGATGGTTAAAAGCTACTTTAAATTTCTTAAGAACAGTATCTAGTTTCCTTTTTGAGATCAGCACCGTAGCCGATTTCCTCAACAAAGTCCTCGACGCTGATTGATACAACATTCTCAAAAGCAAAGGTGGCAACTTGGTCTTAACAAATAAACCCAGGAAGAATGAGAAAACAGCATCCTGGTTGCAAAACTACCATGAAAAATACCCGTTCAGCTAAGAGGGCATTTCAAGCATCATATACGAAACGATAGCCAAGTTTCCTGCATGATCCAATTTTCAGTAGCAATTAATAGTGTGACTTACAAATAACTCCACCACAGTAACATACTTGTGGAGTGACATAAATCAAAGAGAAAGTGTCAGTGCTTTCAGAAAGCAGGATTAAAACTAATTTTGACATAAAAGAGAGACGGTCTAAACTCAGTGTAATTCAATTGAATAAGGAAAAATACAGATGTAAAACACCACTTTGAAACAGTAACAGTGAAAATAAGAAGGAAAACCAATCAGTTTTACTCCATGAGTACTGTAGAATAGTTCTCAAAAAGCTCCCAGCTTAACTTGCAGTAAAGCAGACTTAGGATGGATATCAGGTGGGGAAAAAAAAAAAAAAAGAATAAACACTGGAGTAAAACTAAAGAAATCCCTGTTCCTGGAAGTTTTTTTAAGAACAGGTTAGACCAGCACTCATCACAGATCATCTAGGTGTACGTGACCCTGCCACAAGTGACACCTCTGGCAGAGCTGCAGGCAAATGCAGCCAAATCACTCAATGCTGGCATGGGAGTAAGCTAACCAAACATGAGACATTACTGGACAGGACCTGAGAGACTGCTGGACATGGCCCGTAACTGTGAGAGATGCTGCCAAAAGTTACAGACAGTGTCGTGGGGGCCGAGACTGGACTTCCAGTATGGTTAAGGGAGAGTTATGTGAGAAACAGGTGAACTCTAGAAGCAGCTGAAGGGCAGGATGGAGGACTCCAGGGAGGGGAAGCCTGCGCAGCCAGCACATCAGGGTGACTGCACCAGTAGTGCCAAGTACTGCTGAGATTACTAAGGGAACAGTACAAGTGCTATCAAATTTGGTTATGATTTACCAAGACTGGAATCAACAGAAAAAAGTAAATAGGGGCAGGCTGGCTATTTGGGAGAAGACTAGGATGGAGGAAGGGAGTTATGAAGGTGGTAAAAAGGAAGGTGGAGAAGGATAAAAGGGGTAACAACCAGAGGCGATCAGTACCCACCAGGTAGCACTGCACTGCTCATCACTGCAGCTTAAATGAGGGCAACCAGCGAAGCCTGTTGTTCCAAGTCCATCACAAGAATCAAACCTGCTTCTGCTGTCAGAACTGAGACTGGGAGGGAGGTTTGCCGCTCTCCCTGGCAAGCAGGAGAATGGCTAGGTAGCAGGACAGAGCATCTCCACATCACCATGTTGGTGCTTGTTTGTCCCCAGCCTTTTCCGTCTAGTCTTGTGAAGCTTCCTTTCATCCCTGCACTTACATGACACTTTTGTATTATCGAAGGAGCAGGATGTAAGTCCCACGACTCCATTCATCCTGAACACATAAAAATAATTTCCAGAATATTCTCAGGGACAAAGTGACCTATTCCCTGTCTGCCCTGGGGCACGTAACCAAACTATGGTGCTATGGAAAAGCGTTATTTGTTTTTGTATTGGCCGCTCCATAATAATTTCGGTGAAATGCTTGGATTAATGCAAACTTCCCTTTTCACAAGCAACTAAATCCTTTTACAGTTGGCATATAATTTCAGCAGCCTTTGAAGGAGATGGGAGAAATGGTAAAGCCATGAAGTGCAAGACTAACATCGGAATGAAATTATTAAATATCCATCAAATAAATATTCACCGGACAAATGATACCCAAACAAGTATATTTATAGCAAACACTAATATAAAGTTTTATGGACTCTGGATTCACCACAAACCATACTTTCAGAAAACCATGGCAAGTATAGGTGATGAGTATTTAATTTCAGCTTAGAATGTATTTTAAAGTGCAAACTTCTTTAATTTACAATATGGCTGTAAAAAAAAATAACGCTTTTCTCAAATATCTAAAAATTCAAATGCACAGCAGTAGCTGAAATGCCCTCAGTTCTATAATTATTCATTGATTTCTTTAATTTTACTTGATGTGACAGAAATTTATTTGCAATTCTGCATGAAACTGAAATGAGCAGTCAGAAACCTTCTGGTCTTCTTCACAATGGTCAGGGCAAAAATGCTGAATAAAGAGCACTCTTAAAAAAGACTGAGTGCTTTTGAAAAAAATTCCTGCTACATACTTTGCACCTTAATGGAAAGCCTTTGAATCCCTAACCTGACTCCAAACATCTGTGAGTGCAACATGCCCTAATATTCTCCATGGGAGTATCCCTAGAGCTCATGCCCACTGTCAAAACATCCATTGAGAAGTCAAAAAGAAAAAAAGTAGTCAGAGCAGCAGCTGTTGAAAATTACCTTTACCTGTCACCACACAATTATTTTCTCAGAGACTTATGGCCACTGTTACATTAACTCACTCTAGAAATGATACATAGTATTTGCTAGGCTACAGATGCAATTAAAAGGCCACGCATCTGGTAACTCAGAGAAAATATTCTGCTTCTGTTTGGAATTAAATATTTGTCCCACAATATTTCACACTCCCCAGATTTTCATCAAACTAATTCTAACAAATACAAATAATAATTTTATCCTTTTCTTAATCAAGACACTGACATTAATTAGCTTTTAGTGTGACAATGCCTTCTGTGTAAGCATGGTCATCATACCAAAAAAATAAGTAATCCTGTTTTGTGGCATTCAGTCTGAAAAACAGAAGTGTTTTACTATACAGACAGAAAGCACTGGATTCTGCGCAGCCTACTGTCTTGGTAGTCTATCACTGCTGAAGATGTATTGATACAGTCACCGAAACGTGCCAGACAATTCTGAAGTCCTGAAGCTGACATGTCTCAAAAATCTGCTATCAAAATAGTGTGGAAAATAATGTGACAGGCTATAAAGTATTTTTCATTGTAAAACTTCCCAAAGAGTTTCACTAATTAGATGTGTGCAACTTCATTAAAATAAAATACAGCTATGGATGGCAGGAAAAAGCAGAGTAAAGACTATATTTCAGAATTACAAAAAACAAAAGCAGCATTCAAACACACTAGAGCCAATCCGTACAACTTTGTAAAACAACTTGGGATACTGAAAAATTGTCTCTATGTAAGGACAATATTCTTCAGTGAAATGCATGGAACCACACAGATCCTAATTCTGACCCAAAGGTTGTTCCAGATCAGAAAACCACACCACAACACAATATGGCACACTCAAGGAACCATGGCTATTACCAGATTCAGGACTGCCAGAGAGAGAAATGTTTTTAAAATATTGTTCACAAGCTCTTTTCTCACTTATCTCCACACTCCTACACTGCAGGCACAGCTTCTGGCAGAGAAGAGCACAGAACGCACATTTGTCTCAGTTTCCTTGCAGCGGTGCCAAGTGGTCACTGAATTCCAGGAAGATGAAGATATAATCACGTTGCAAATACTGAGGAACATAATTGCTATCTAGGCAGATCTAAGAGCATTTCCTAGATGCAGGGTCTGACCACGCTCAGAAGAAAATTGGGTACACATCATCTGCTCTATGAATCCTCATTCTGAAATGAAAGCTGGGCATGCAATTGCAGGGGAGAATCATGGTACCATTCAGAAAGAAATTCCTCATCTTCTAGACAGCTTCAGAAATCAAGATAGCAAGATGTATTGCAGAGCTCTCAACCCACAGTCTACGTGCAGCCAGTTTGACCCATATTACACTAAAACCCTAATTAATCAGAGGCACATGAATGGAGAACATTCCCTTCTACAGAACAGAGCAACTAGATGTTTGCAGATGCAACCCTCCACCAGAAAGCTCACCTACAATGAAAAGGTTTGTAAGTGTGCTACTGCATCCAGCCAACAGACTGCACTCCAAATCCACATAAATATTGAAGCTGGAGCCACAAAGATCTTGGATCCAAATTTGGCCAAGTTCCCAACTTTGTGTGTCCTGCTGCATTATTAAGCCTTACATCTTGCTTTTTACTGTAAATGGTAAACAACCTTACAATAGTTTTCCCATTCACCTCAGCCATAATTTATCAGTGCACTACCATTTTAAACCAACTCATAGTTATCTATCCTTACCGTAACAGCTTTCTTCTCTAATGAGAACTAGCTGCAGTCTCTAACTCCAGACTACAGAATCAGAGGTTGCACAATAAAAGCTTTCACTGTTAAGTTACTGATATCAACACCTTGGTGGTTAACAAAGCAGTAAGCAACTTTAACTGACTTTCATCTTACTCTTTGCTGTATGTACAGCTTTTTAAAATTTTTATTGCAACTCACCAAAATTTCTCTTTGTTCTTCCAGATTTTTTAAAAAGTTTGAAAACTCACGAAGTGACGCATCTGTAATACAAAACCAGAAAAAATGTTTAATCATGTTGCAGGATGGCATGACAAAATATAGTCACTTACAGTCACTTCTTACCTACCTATGTATCTTTCATCATCTGTCTCTGCATCGCCAATGAATTCAAATTGAAAGTCTCTCAGAGAATGGGCAAATTTTCTCTGGGCTGCTGAAAGGTCTGCAAGGAAAAAAGCACAGACTGGAGGTTAGGGAACCATTTTGTGAAGGCTGGAAAAACCCCCTACCCCTAGAATAATCAACTTTTACAAGAAACTCTTAACACAGGTCTTCCTAAGGACATTACAAGACATCCAATATTGTCTAACCCTCTTCTGATCTCATCTGGGAATTTGTCGCACAGATTTCTTTATACAAGGCTATATAGTAGAAAGCAAGCGTGATCACATGTACAGTATTAGACCTACTCTTATGCTTCACTATACCACAATTTAGAGCACAGGCCATGCAAACAGATTTGTAACTACAGAATTTTAAAGCACAACATTCAGAGTAAGTTGTGCTAGTTGTCTTTGCTAAACTACACTCACCAGTATGTTTCTCGCTTATGCATCTTAGGATTTTCTATATACTTTACATAGATAGCTCTGCTAGTGAAACATTGATACAGAACCCAAATTTAAAAGCACTGCTGCACTGGAACTAGAAATTCCATGGAATTAAACTATGCCAAAACTTAGTTCAGTTAAATGCATAGCAATAAAATTAATTTTGTATAATAACTGTTTTGTAATAGTCCTAAAACATTTTCTTCAACCCAATTTTTACCTACTAGTGTTTGACAATTTGGCTTCAGAGGACTGCACTCTTACATCCCTCAGGAAGTAATCAGACCCTATATTCAACCACAATATCATCATTATAAACCCTTATTAAGATTTATAATGCTGTAAATATGCAGTGTATGCACACTTCTCTATTGTGCTGACATGTGCAGGTCAGGAATGTCACGAGTTCTGGAGAGATGGAACTGCTCAATGGAAAGAAAGGATGCAAGCCCTGGCACACTTCTACTCAGTAGTAAAGGTTTTACTCACATTTTTGTTATCACCCAAGGTTAAGGACAATTTGAAATACTTAGTTAATCTATAATCATCTTCTTATCACATGCAGTTCTGAAGGGCTAAGAACAACTCTTAACAGACCAGCTAAGCATTTTGTTCTTCGATATTAACTGGAGGTAACAGACTAAAAACTTGGGTGCCCTTTTTTTTTGTTCTTGTGTTCTATTTTGTTTTTTTTTTAAAAAACAACTTTATGATAGGTCCTGCTTCCAACACACTGTATGCTTTATCATGTGTCAGAGTCAAGTACAACGCTGCACTGAAAGTTCAGTTCAACCACTTAAAAGGATAAGTCACAATAGTCTACAAACAGCAAGACAACCTAATATGGAAAAAAAAAAAAAGCGCTTTTTGTTCCTCGCCATTCCACATTCCTTTCTTTTCACCCATTTCTCATTAGTCCTTTCCTCACCTATTGTGTAACAGCAACGTTCCCTCTGATGCCATACTGCCAGGTACTCGCCTCCCTTTTGCAACTGCTTCTAAAGCCTGCACGCGTACCCTTCAGCCCACGAAACAGCAGGACGCTGCACAGGGTTGAAGGAAGAAGGTTAAGAAGGTTGAAGGAAAATGTGATGTAATTCCCATGCAAAAGCAAACATGGGTATTTTAACTCAAATGTCTTGTGGGCTAAAAGGCTGTTCATAAAGCGGACAGAAAAAGAAACGAGTTCTGCCAGCCATGAAAGGCTTAAATATAGAAAAAAACAAGTTTCTTAAACATCTAATGTTATCAGGTCACAACACAAGGATGAAAAGAGTTTATTTATGAGAGAATGGGTCCAACAACACACACTCTCTCAAACTTCATTTTCTTGAATCCAATAATCCCCTACCAAAGCCTTGTCATATGAGAGCTAGCCCTGTGCTAGAGGAAGGAATTGTTTATTACGTTTTCTCCCACTTGTAGAGGCAAAGTATTCAAACAATGTTCAGCAAGGTACACGTTAAGAGAAGGCATGAAGCAGCACATGCACGCACCACCCCCCTTTCTCCTTCACAGACTGAAAGGATCCTAAACTACCGGAGTGGCCTATGGGCTTTGATGAGCCTTTCTAGAGTTGTGCAAAATCCTGCATGGCTGCATATCGCACCTCTCCCCCAAAAGCCACCTCTCTGGTGACAGTGACAGCAGACAGAACCTGTGCCCATGCCCCGACTCTTTCAGTGTGAAGTCCAGCATCTTCGGTCAAGTTAAGAAGGACTGACTTAGTCAGCAGTTGTTAACTACAAGATTCATCCTCCAAAGTTTATATATCATCCATCAGTCCTGTTTTATGTTAGCTAAATTTACTTCTAAGGTCACATTCTGCTTTCATTCCCTATGCCAAAATAGCACTGATCTAACATAAAACTAACACCTTGCTGGGCAGAACCACTGGTGCCCAGCTATTCACAGGAATGGAAGAGTCTCTTGTCTGCCTCTTGCCAAACTAAAAGAAACAAAACTGAGTATCAAGTACAGATGGAGGAAACCTCTCTCTAAAGGTCAGAGTAAGAATACTGAACTCATTTTCCTACAGCACAGGAAAAATCACGATGGTGGCTAGACTCAAAAAGATAACCTAGCTCTGCGCTGGATTTTCTTGCCACCTGACAAACCACGACCAGAGGGAGACACTTACAACTGTCTGCAGCCAAAGCTTCCACCGTGGGGCAAACAGCATGAAACTGTTCCAGCATTTTATAAAACTCTATAAAAACAAACTAGATGCTGGTATCATCATAAGTACTGTACTCTCTTACCATTGTGTTACAATTTAAATGCGGAGCATTGTTGCTTAAGTTAGAAATTTCATAAATGTAACTTGGCTTTCTTCCATCCTGTGTCAGAAGATCTTTACTACAGCAAAATTATTCAGCTGACACTGACAGATACATCCCAGTATTATTCCACATCAGCATCAGAGCTTGCAAGATCAGTATATGGTATGTAACAGACTGTAAACTTCTACGGATTCCAGCTACATACGTCGGAATAAGACAGTACCTGAGCACAGCATGTATCTAACAGCACAGCTAGGTATGCTGATTATTTGAATAATGCTGTAGCCTACTGAAAAAACACAATGAGAACTTAGGGGGCCAGAAAGTAATTATTTGATCCCCTTTGATCTCCACCTTCTACACAGTAACACCAAAGATATTAGGAAGCAGTAACAGGGTTGTTGGTCGTTGAAAGCTGCTGCTGCTGCTATCACTTAAAAGGAGGAACAGGGCGTCCAGGATCAACAAGCGTTTAAATATCAATCAAACACTAACCCTCTATTCTGAATAAAATGTAATCCTAGTGAATCTATAAGTCAGAGTCATTCTGAAGACTCACTTTCTTAAAACACTAAAAGAAACCAAGCATCTGCTAAATGTTTTGGGCAAAAAATTGAAGACAAAGACATTTCCAAAGAGAGAAGAGATGGACATAAGGACAGCAGGGCTTTTAATTTTCTCTCTTTGTTAATGGTCATATCAGTACACTGTATTTTTGTCACGTTTGACTGTAACTGCTTAAAAACACACCAGGAGAAACAGGAGCAGCCACCAGCTCCCCCACTTTGCTCTGCAACACTGTGGTAGCAAGTGCTCCTGTCAGCTTGCCCTGCGCCAGAGGCACTGCCGGTGCCCCACACACACCTCTATATTTTTCAGTTTGGATTTGGAGGAAAATATTTTTGTTCCTTATCTGAGTTGAGCTGGGCCAACATGACACCATTAGTTGCTAGGCAGTCGCCAGCCCTCGCTTACAGCGCCAGACACCAATCACTCCATTTAAGATCAGTACTAACTTCAGTGTTAGCCACCCAAACTAAAACTCTTGCACGATGCAAGACAACATTGCTTCCGAAGGCTAGTGCAGATGTTTTTTGCATGGCAGGAGAATCACCTGCTCGTAATAGCCTTTTGTATTAGTGTTAATATTTTTCTACAGTAAAGTACAGATTTCTACATCAAGCTTCACTTTTACTGTATCATGGTGATTCTTTAAGACGAACAGGAATTACATCACCATTCCTCATCCCTAACTACAAGCCTCATTGACGCTAACAGATATGCTCCAGGAATGACAGATTTCTAGCATCTTTAACATCGGTTAAAATTGCTCTGGTCTTGTTCAACAACATTCTCCTCAAAAAGCTGAAAGGTTAACGAATACTTAGATTTAACTACCAAGCTTATCTTCAAGCTCATTTACTACATCAAGGACTAATATTAGACATCTTCAATCTATCTTCCTCGTGGCAGGCTAAGATCAGGCAGGCTACCCAGCATCGTGAAACAGGCAAGGACAAGCTGAATGAGAGTCGGCCTCTCACCTCTTCTTCCCAGGCACCAATCTCACTTGCAATAGCTAACGAAGCAGCTTCAGAGGAACGGAGTAGTTCAAATAGTTTGTCCAAGAGCTGCAAGATGGACTTCTACGACGTTTTGTACAACACACACGCCACCCCAACACTTACAAAAGCAACTCTTTCTCTTCTGTATCCCCTTTAGCAAGGTGAACAATGAATCTAGTATAATCCACAACACTGAGAACATGAACAAGATATCGCTACTGCCTCAGTAAGGTGGATAAACAGGATTTACTTATCAACTTAGCAGATGCAAGTCTTGTGGCAGATTCTTAAGAGCAGTAATACGTTCCAACTCCCTAAAACCAAATAAACTTTTTACCACTTATTTTCATCTGATAAGTATATTGAAAGAATAATCAAAACAGAAGAAAATTACAACAAAGCAAAAATAAAAAGTTATTCATTCCCTCCAAAACCAGAATGGAAATCAGGTTCAAAGACTAAAAGGTTTCCGGAGTCCAATTTTGACGTCATGTAACTCACAAGTTTCTGAAAGCTTAGTAAATCCTGGTAGAAGGATTAAAAATCAATGCATTACTGACTTGTGAAGTAGATCAACTCTCCCCCCCGCATGATACAGTGTAGGTGTATTTGGACAATCCCACACCTTTAAAACAAGTAAGAAAAACAGCAACTTCTCTCCATTTCAGTTTAATTCAACTAGCAACACAGCATTCCACTCCTGCTGGCCCAAAGGCACTTTTCCTGCCACAGCTCCTGAGTGTCCATCAGCTGACAGCTTCACACCCTCCACATGCATATGCTCAGGTCTGAGACAAATCTACACCAATTGTACCAAACTTACAATGTGTTTTATTACTTACTAAACCCCCCGAAATTTGGTGTCAGAATAAAGTTACTCCAGATCAAGTTTACACACACATGTGCACACACAAATGAGTTGAAATTTTCAAAATACAATGAAAAAGAGGGAGAGTTCGTGAACGGCAGCAGCAATATTTTAGAAAAAGTCTTTCACATTTTAACATGGAAGGGGTTTTGTTATCAAATTCAAAAAAGCTTTGCCTTTCAGCATGAAACATTAGAAAGGAAACTGCAAGAATAAAATGAAAAACAAACCACCTTAAGGTAATTTATATGTAAATACAAGAAATTAATAACAATTGTAGGAGTGTTAATATCTAATAGAATTTTTCTTTTTCACTCGTCACAGATAGGAATTGATGCCATTCTTCTGTTACACTAAAACTCCAGATTTTGTCATGACTCTCCCAGCTAATGACAGAAGGAAGTGAACACCTAGAAGCCAAAACACAAAAGCATGTTTTTATTGCCCAACCTAAGAAAAAGAGAGAAAACTGGATATTGGGACAACGAATATAATCCTTCAGAACAGCATCTCTGTCGGGAACTGACTCGTCTTAAATGCTTCTTTTCACAGTGTTTGACATTACCTATTACTAGTTTTAGTGCATGCTGGGGTCATTAATTGTGGCATAAATATGTGACAAGTAAAAACATGCTATTTAGCCTGAACAAGACATATGTAAACGGCATGACAGAGGTATTCTAACCTTCTTCCCTCTTCTTGAGAGAACCACACAATTTCTGCAAGATTTCTATTTCATAGGTTACTTCTGTAATATTTCATGATTTTCCTTCTTTCAAATACATATTCCCACAGTCTAAATGCCACCATTCTCCACATCAATCAAAACGGGCAATTTAAGAAAGCTTTCAGATTTTAGCAGAGTGGACTCCTATCTTCACAGATACACAAAATTTTTTAGATGCTGTAACCTCCAACAACTGTTTTCTCCTATAGAAAGCATGCAGCTTAATAACATAAAACACGTCATCTTATCTGCCCTCTCTAATTCTCCAGCTTTTACCAGTGAAAATAGACTTAGCTGATTTCTCCTCTTTCTACCCTTTTAAATACAAGGGTACAAACTCCACATTCCCTCACATCAAGAAACAACTAATTAACATGCTAATTACCATATATGAAATATAACAAAGTAGCATCTTATGCGAGATGTGCAAACTGCCAAATCATGCTGATATTGTCCTTTGGTTGCACCACACGTTCTTGGGCTCTGATTATTTCCCATTTTAGCTGAACCTTTGAAATCAGCAAGCCAGCCCTACTCCTCCATGCCAAGGGCATTTTCGTCTTTGCATCACAGGCATTAGGCAAACAGCACATTTAGTATCTCAGCGGAGATTAAGGCTCTCCTAGAACATCTCCAACAGCTCTTACAAACAAATGCACTCCTCCGCCAGCTCACAGGGTGACTAAATCTTTCAGTTCTGCTCTTCATGAACACAGCGTAAGTTACCATTCATTAAAGAAAACAACAAGCTTCTTTCCTGGCCCTATGCAATAATTTCATGCAATAATCCTGGCCCTGCAATAAATTCACTGCTTTGGGGTGGAGAAACATCCCTGCAACCACCCGAAGACCTGTATCCTAAAGACTCTCCTGAAGAGTCAGTCAACTGTGATGAAAGTTACTGTGGAGTACCACAAAGACAATTTGTCTTCAAAGGGATCATAACCATCTTCCTGATCCTTACAACCTCCATGTCTCCAACAACAAAACAGACCAAAAAAAGTAGTAAATTAGAATGCAAGGACTACGAAAAACAAATTTGCAACGCAGAAAGTTATGAGAGCATTCCACCAAATTCACATGGTTCCCAAAGACTAAAACTAGCAGTTCAGGATTTGCTGCAAAGGTTTCCCTGTAACATACTGCACCAAAAGGCAGCAAGACAGACACCAATGTTACGTATATAATCTGTTCCCAAAAGAAAACTCTGCATCAATCTAAAAGCAACAGTTTGAACACACAATACCTAAATAGTTGTACCATCAAAGCTTTCACCGGTAAAACTTTCTGCAATACCTTCAGCTCTATAAGTAGCACAGACCTGGGGAGTGTCTTCCAAATGTGACTGAAATAGAAAACATGAGATTAAAACTTTCCTTTTCAGAGACCAGGATTTTACTATTATTAATGTAAAGATGTATGAATTCAGAAGGTGAGATTACACTTATAGTAGTGAATTTTGTAACAGAAATTTAAAACTGACTTGTCTTTTATAAGACAGCTATGATCACTAAATGGAACATAAATTTCCAGCTGTTAATATTCTTCAATTCAAATTCTCATCAAACACCACAGATTTGAAGGCCCTCCTGCATTTATTCATGGTCTCTTTACTCATATTTATTCTGCAGGATGACTATGTTACTATTTCACAAACCATTTATCTCCTAAATGAAGATATTGATGTCTCAATGACAATTTGCAAACAAGCAAGGGTGTTCAGTAGCAAGAAAATCAGAAGACCATAAGGATGAAAAAATGTGCTAGGTAACTGAAAACATTCTCCACAACTGGGAAACTCTATAAAAGAAATAAAGTAGTTACAGGAAAACGTGTTTATTGTACAGATACTTAACCAACATCAGCATTCTAAATGTTTTAATTCTGGAGTACTGCTTTCTTTCCCAGACTACAATAATTACATAAAAGAGAATATATTGTGTTGAAATATTACTTTGATTGCAAAAGAAAAGACCAATTCATTGTTGGGCAGAAGCTCAATTTTGCCACTATATTCTCGAATTTATAAAATGCTTTTGTGGTTGGGGGGCAATCCCATGTAATCAAATCTATACTCTGAATATGGACAACGAAGCATTAACCCCTCATACCTCATCTTCAATGAAATATTCTCTGAATTCAGAGCACTTTTCAAAATCCAAATAACTAACAAGACATGTCTACCCAATTTCTTCAGAAAATACAAAACACACTCATGGCAGTCAGGTAAAGTTACATCAACACAGCAGGAGGATCTGACCCATCACTAGGGCACAGACACTTCCTCCCTCCAAGAAACAGGACTGACTTTATTATTTGAAGTCTATTGTCTTAGAAAGCACACATGCAACTGAAGCTTAATGTGGTTGAGAAAGTCAGAGGGGGAGTGCAGCTCAGCCTGGGATGGGAAGTTCACAACAAACATGCCAGCTTGTAGGTTTTTCACATGCTGCATCTGGTGCCGTTGAGCATGAACTTCATCTCAAAGCGCCCACATGCAATAAATAGTTTCAGCAAGATCTTTTTTTTCCCCACAGCAGCAAGCAAAGGGGGAGAAACGCACACCCAACCTTCCCCCACAGTTTGTAGTTAAATGAATCCTGAACAGTATTTCACACAATAAAGGTCTTTTTCCAGACAGCGTTTTCTGCCTGCTGAGTTCTGGCCATCTGCAAACAACGTAAGTGTTAGTACTTTTCACAAGAAGTCAGAAGAGAACTCCATAATGGGAAATGGGCAGCCAAAATACATGGAGAGCTGGTAGCCACCTCCCTAATGAATGACTAGGGCAAGTATTATTATCATCTTTAAAAGCACATGCTGTTCAGCTGATGGTTTGAAATATTTTGTGAAGCTGTATATCAAGTCTGCAGGAATGTCAACATTAAACATGAAAACTTTTGCGAAAAAAAGCGCATCAATCACGACGTTTTCTCTCTTCAAAATGGCAGATATATCAAAACATTGCCACTTGTATGGAATTACTGCTGGTCTGAACATTTGCATAGTTAGACAAAAACTCAAAAGCAGATCAAACTTGCAAGATACTACTATTTCTCCACAACAAAAACATGTCCAAACACGCATTCAGCACACGTGCACACGTATAATTAGTGTTATATGAAATGGCTACCAAATACTTTGTCATCAGTAAGATTGTAAAAGGTTCAGAAAATAGTTACATTTTCACCAGTTCCTCTGCTCCCGAGTCACGAAAATTAAGTGAAATTCTTCCAGTAGGCTGAGAATGACCTTAGATAGTACAGCTCTATTTTCTCAATTGCAATAGGATTCAAGTGGGAGGGGACAGTGGAAAACACAATGAGGAATCAGACAAATGAGCAGCTGAGATCTATAATTCAACAAATAATGGCCAAGTGCCCAACCTTTGGGCTATTTTTTTACTTATTTATTTGTTAAAAGGTGATTGTATTTGGGAATATACTTGACAATTTAGTGCATTTCTACACCAAAGAACCTTAAAATCCAAATGAAAAATGCAGAGAGTAGGAATTCTGGTAAGATTTGCATTAAATTTCTTTTGTTGTGGTATAGACTTTTTTGTCCACCATAGACAAGCCAGGGAGAATCCTCCTCATTGAGAAGGATAGGATGACCACAACAGGCCCCCGAAGAGGGAAGAGTCCAAGAATAACTTTGCGGTAGCTAGACACAGAAGTGAAATGAATCCAAGTTTTGACAGAGAAAACAGCTGGCAGCAACTGCAGCGCAGAGGACAGCCGGTACTTACATCATACACAGTTTCCAGAAAAAGCACCAGACAGCATAGCAGCGGGTAGCTAAATTAGATACCCAAATTTAAAAAAAAAGGTTTTACTAAACACTTTTCCAAAACTGTCCAGCGGGAATTTTATGTGTAAAGCAACACAACTGTTGTGTGTCAAAAAGAAATTTTTCTGACAGCACTCACATGAGTTGTATCTGGCTAAACAACATTAAAACTGAAGCTTCTAATTAGGTCAGACCAAAACCACAGATTACTTCAATATTCATATACCGAATATAGGATTCCTTTAAATAAATAAAAACAGCAGAGCGCACTAAAATATATGAAACACGAAAGTAAAGGATGAGCCTCCCACTCCTCTTTCACTGCTCTCATTGCTCTTTAAAGTCGTTGCTAAAAGGAGCCCTGATGCTTCAGTGTCATTCCACCTGCCAGGTTCACTGATTATTGCAATTTATTTGACTGAGCAGAAGAATTAAGTTACTGCTGCCTCCATCAGTAACCACTAACAGACCTTGCTAGAAAATATTTATTTAAATATTCAACTATGCAGTATGGTATATGCCAAAGAGAAAATTTACTCATCTCTGGTCTGGATAGTTGTGTAATATTTGAACTCTATGTGCAAAGAAATCCTGTAATCCTTCTGTCAGTTTCAGATTAGAAATTTTACAAGAGGCCAGTGAATCAACTAAAGGCTATTACTATATATGTAGAAGAGACACACAGTCAAACTTACTAACTGATTAGGAAAAAATAGTTGACCTTAAAGTTACTGGCACACAAGCACGTGAAAGCCTCACTGCTCTGGGATTTCAGTACATTTGCCCGAAATGAGATTCCAGTCTGGATCAGTGGCAACTGATTCCAAATCAAAGATCATTAAATGATCAAAAACCAAAACCATACAATTGAGCAAAAGCAATTTAGGATAGTCAAGAGCAACCACCATATTGTCATGAGAAGCACAAGGCATGAAAGAAACATCTTGCAGACCTACACAGCTACACCACTATAACTTACAAGCAGGAAACAAAGCTGTTTGTTTAATCTTCTAATGCAACTTTCCTATTTCATTCTGTTTTCAAACAAAAGAAAGACTTACAGTATACAGAATCAGAGAATCATTAAGGTTGGAAAAGACCTCTAAGATCAAGTCCAACCATCCACCCACCACCACCATGCCTACTAAACCATATCCCAAAGTGCCACATCTACATGTTTTTTGAACACCTCCAGGGATGGGGACTCAACCACCTCCCTGGGAAGCCTGTTCCAATGTCTGACCACTCTTTCAGTAAAGACATTTTACCTAATATCCAATCTAAACCTCCCCTGACGCAACTTGAGGCCATTGTCTCTTCGCCTATAGCTAGTTACCTGGGAGAAGAGACCAACACCTGCCTCACTACAACCTCCTTTCAGGTAGTTGTAGAGAGCAAGAAGGTCCCCCCTCAGCCTCCTCTTCTCCAGACTAAACAGCCCCAGCTCC
>Ga0065711_1030080_pt1 | contig 33800 bp, 21 predicted proteins | sample Hoacrofraction12_FD_59098 | JGI IMG/M metagenome (GOLD analysis project Ga0065711, IMG submission 59098) | Hoatzin crop microbial communities from Cojedes, Venezuela - Epithelial fraction 12 v2 (version 2) | ecosystem: Host-associated > Birds > Digestive system > Esophagus > Crop | place...
CATACATTAATGTCATAATCAGCTAGAACAGTTTGCAGCGATAAGGATACAAGGAATTCTACTGCAGTAATTGAATTATACACACTTTTTCCAACCAAGTCCTTGAATGTCAGGAAGATGGTTCTTGCCGTGCCGCTTCTGGGCTGGCTGGGACGGGCCGGCACGCTGGAATTGGGGGGGGGGAAGGTCTGGGCCATGCTGTCGGTTGCCCAGGGGCGTCGTGTGCCCCACCAGGTGTAAGGTTTGCTGACCCGTCTGTTGTGGTGGCTGCTGGCGCTGCGGGCTGTGCTGTGTCTGATGGACTGCGCGGTTTTATGCTGGAATTCACCCTACTTTGATCTCAGGTCAGGTACGCCAATTGCTGTAGAGGGACCCTGTTATACACTTTCGGGGTGCCGGATTTTGCACCCCACTTCCCATTTCTCTGGATTTAAAGGATCGTCAGGTTCTGGCAGATTTACCTCCCGCATTTCTTGTGTTGGGTTAGGAATTTCATCGTATATGGGGTTAAATATTTCAAAAGACTGCAGCTCTGTCCTTGCTTTGGAGATAACGGTGGAGGAGTAGCAGCTGCTTCTAAGAGACTTTCTGTGGGTTTTAGAGCATTTAAAGCTGTATGCACTGATTTCCAAGTAACGATTTCCTCAAGGATTTTAAACTGTAAGACTTTGTTCTTTCAAAATTCTCTGTAAAATCTTTCAATTGAGCTTTCGTTCCTTTCAGCTGATCATGTTTTTGACAGCTCGAAAAACAGGAGCTAATTGTCACTCCTCTTTGTTGCTGACCTGCACAGAGTCCCCTGTTCTCTGCCACACATCCAAGTCAAACAACCGATCTGTCATTGCTATCAGCTTTCGTCGGCGGTACCACAATAATAGACCCGATATCTCTCTTTCAGTTAACTTCACTTTGGCCCGATCCGCCAATTCTGGCAGGCTTTTCTGCGTCGCCTTTTCCAACACTGATACAGTGGAACCCATACTGCCAATATTCACACCCCCTGTGGCGTGCTGCGGGTCCGCTCCTGCCTCTCTTGGGCAGCCCGGCTTACCTCGCCGGTCGGCAGTCCCCTGCCTTCTTCGGCTGTGTCTCAAACTACATCGACCCCAAAACATAGTAAACCAGGTAACAGCTGGTTGGTGGCCAGTTACCAGTGGTATTCCACAGGGATCAATTTTAGGCCTAGTTTTCTTCAATAATTTCATCAATGACCTGGACAGCAGAGATGAGTGTGCACTGTTTGCCAAAGATACTAAATTAGGAGAAGCTGTTTACTCTCTTGAGGGTAGAACAGGCCTGAAAGAGACACCTTGATAGATTAGAGAGACCTTGATAGACTGCACTGGGCAGTCACCAACCGTATGAAATTAACAATGACAAATGTCAAGTTCTGTACCTGCGATGGTGTATTCCTGGAGGTACATGTTCCTGGTTGATTGTAAGCTCAATATGAGTAAACAATGTGCCATGGAAGCCAAAAGGCCCAGCTATACCCTGGGCTGCATTAAGCACAGTATAGCTAACTGGTGGAAAGAAGTGATTGTCCCACTGCACTCAGCATTGTTGTGGCCTCACCTTGAATACTGTGTGTGTTTTTGTGCTCTATGATATAAAAAGGATAAAAAATGTTAGATTGTGTCCAAAAGAGGGCAACAAAGATGGTGAAAGGACTAGAGGACATGACTTTTGAGGTCAGCAGCAGAGGATAGTAGGTTTGTTTGGGTTAAATAAGATGAAACTAAAATATCTTAACATAATATGTAATGTTAAGCACACAAACAAGAAAAACTTCTGCAGAATTTTCAGCAGGACTTCTCCAGACTTTTATTAAATGATTTTCCAAGAAGAATACTCCTTTTAGCAAAATATCACATTTCAAATTGACTTCAGAATATTTCTTTAGCTTATAATATATTTAATATTCTTTCTCAGTTTTCAAAGAAAAATTTTTGGTGTTTTTACTAAGTTTCTTTTTTAATTATTTTACTTTTTTCCTTAATCCTTCAAACAAATATAGCTGTGTACAGAGACTCTTATTCTTCTTTCACTTTCCTCTGCTTTGTTTTCTCATTTTAAACACTTCAAGGAATCTTTGTATTTAGGTTTTTTATAAAACAGCAAAGAAATATGACAAGGCAACTTTTTCACAAATAAAAGTATTATAAATTATTTCATTTTAAGAAATGGAAGACTAGAAGGATGCTTAATAGGACAATTACATCTAAATCTGTGAACAAAGAAACAGTAAAAGAAAGGTAATTTGAAATGTCTTTCTTTTCTTGAAAGAATCATAATGAAACTTAGACTTTAAGATGAAATTTTCAAATAGTTTCAGGAGTGAGAAAATATGAACTATAAGCAAAGGTCATACAATTTTACAATACTGTGTGGAAAGAAAGAGGAGTCAATGTACACACGTCAATCAAGTATGTTCAGGGCAGCTGTCATGAGGAAGGGACTAATCTGTTCTCCTGTGGTACCAGGTCTTGAAGGACAAGACCTTTTCTCGTACTTGTTTGCAACATGATTTCTCTAATTCTTATTTTTAGGATTTAAATGCTACAATTTCTATAAACAACAAGTGATCTGGGAAGTGTTGCTTATGTATCTCTTACCAAGCTAAAAAACAGGAGTTAAAGTCCTATTAGTTGAATGAAAGAGGATTGTGAATGGATGAAAAATCAGAACAGTAATAAAGATGCAGCATGAGTCAACCCATATGTCAACCTGTATAATATGAGTCAACAACAATATGAGGCAAACTGGTAATAATGGACAAGGAGAAAACTGAGACCAAGGGGAGGAAGCGCCTCCCACTGTAATGGAAGATCAAGTATGGGACCACCTGAGGAACCTGAACATACATAAATTCATGGGACCTGATGAGATGCATCCCAGAGCCCTGAGGGAGCTGGCTGATGTAGCTGCCAAGCCACTCTCTGTAATATACGAGAAGTCATGGCAGTCAGCAAAGTCCCTGGTGACAGGAAGAGGCGAAACGTTGTGCCTACTTTCAAAAAGGGTAGAAAGGAGGACCCTGAGAACTACCGACCTGTCAGCCTCACCTCTGTGCCTGGGAAGATCATGGAACAGATCCTCCTAGAAGATATGCTAAGGCACATGGAGGACAGGGAGGAGATTCAAGACAGCCAGCATGGCTTCACCAAGGGCAAGTCCTGCCTGACCAACATAGTGTCTTTTTATGGTGGAGTAGCTACATCAGTGGACAAGGGAAGAGCTATGGATGTCGTCTATCTGGACTCCTGTAAGGCCTTTGACACAGCCCTCCATAACATCCTTCTCTCTAAATTGAAGAGATACAGATTCGATGGCTGGACTGTTCAGTGAGTGAGCAATTGGTTGGACGGCTGTATCCGGAGGGTAATGGTCAACAGCTCAATATCCACACAGAGATCAGTGACAAGTGGTGTGCCTCAGAAGCCTGTATTGGGACCAGTGCTGTCTAATATCTTTATCAATGGCATACATAAACACTGGGATTGACTGCACCCTCAGCAAGTTTGCAGATAACACCAGGCTAACTGGTGCAGTTGACATGCCTGAGGGATGGGATACCATCCAGAGGAACCTCGACATGCCTGAGGGATGGGATACCATCCAGAGGAACCTCGACAAGCTGGAGAAGTGGGTCCATGTGAACTTCATGAGGTTCAACAAGGCCAAATGCAGGGTCCTGCACGTGGGTTGGGGCAACACCCACTATCAATACAGGCTGGAGAATGATGTGATAAAGAGCAGCCCTGCCAAGAAAGACTTGGGGGTACTGGTAGATGAAACCCTGTGCATGAGCTGACAATGTGTGCTCATACACCAGAAAGCCAACTATACCCTGTGCTGCACCAAGAGAAGCATGGCCAGCAGGTCGAGGGAGTTGATTCTGCCCCTCTGTTCTTCTCCGGTGAGATCCCACCTGGAGTCCTGCATCCAGCTCTGGAGCCCTCAGCGCAGCAAGGACAAGGAACTGTTGGAGGGGGTCCAAAGGAGGGCCACAGAAATGATCCAAGGGATGGAACACCTGTCCTATGAGGAAAGGCTGAAAGAGCTGAGGTTATTCAGCCTGGAGAAGAGAAGGCTGCAGGGACACCTTTATTGTAGCCTTTCAATACTTTAAGGGGATTTATAAGTAAGAAGAGGACAAACATTTTAGCAGGGCCTGTTTTGACAGGGCAAGGGGTATAAAAGAGGTTAGATTTAGGCTGAATAGAAGGAAGAAATTCTTTACTATGAGTGTAGTGAAACACTGGAACAGGTTGCCCAGAGATGTGGTAGGTGCCCCATCCCTAGAAACATGCAAGGCCAGTTGGATGGGGCTCTGAGCAACCAGGTCTAATTGAAGATGTCCTTGCTGACTGCAGCGGGGTTGGACTAGATGACCTTTAAAGGTCCCTTCCAACCTAAACCATTCTATGATTCTATGTTTCTATGAACCCTGCAAAAACGGAAGCTTTTGTTCTGAGGTATATACAATTTAGTATAGCTGTATATAAACTTAGTTTTTCTGTCTGCTTTATGTGAAATTATTAGATGTTATGGGACAGCTGAAGGTGCCCTCTTAAACAAAAGGATCCTCTTCCTTTCTCCTTGAAATGAGCATATTAAGGTTATAAGAACTGTAGGATACAATATAGTATCTGAGACAGAAGAACTGATCATTGATGTATTTTAGTATTTAAAATAAATTCTCCAGTACTTCATTTGAAATAAAATGTAAACTAATAAAATGAGTGATAAATATGAAATATCAGTTTACATTACTAATTATGACACTCATATATATCCAGTAGTATGCTGACTCTGTACCTCAAGGGTATAAGAACAAGATGTTTCATGAAGTTAATACTTTCATTTTGTGTTGTTAAGGACCTTGATGTCAGAACTATGTTTTGCAGACTTAGGAGAGGATTGGAATTGATCAGTACTGTAAGAGCAAGGGAAAGATTGGTTCCCTGATTAATTTCATGTTAGACACATGGGAACAAACCAGCTGAGTATATTTGTCTCCCTAATCCCTTTTCCCAAATGTAATTACAAATGGAATTGATCAACTCATGTGTTGCTTCTGAGCCAGTAGCAGACAAATTAGAATTTCTAGGCTGTATAATAACTTAGTACAGATCATCAGTCCTCAACGCTAGAGGGAATTAGTTGCTAGAATTGTATGTTAAAAGAAATTTAAAAATTTAGAAGTTTTTCATTGAGTGTTTTACAAAGAAAATGTCGCTTCCATTAGAACAACATCTTCTTTGATTTCTAGCATATAATATGTATGCTGAATATCTCTAATACCTCTTAGAAGGACCATTTAAAATATATATTATATATTATGTGTATTTTAATATATACTTATATATTTTAGTACATAATAATATACTACATATTTTTACTGAGACCGAATTTTATCTTCCATGACCTCAAGGAGTGACCAGATTAGCAGACAATAATCACTCTATTTGTAATTAACTTTTTGTTACAAAGTGAGCTTCTACCATTGTCTTCCTTACTGCCTGTTTCTGTGAAACAGGTATAAAGTAGGTATGGAGTACCACAGATATTAATACGAGAAGAAAATAAATGCCATTCTGAATTTTGTAGCCTGTAGTCCAAGTTTTTGAGAGGAACAGAGCTGAACATATTTCTGTTTTCTTCAGGCCTTCTCATTGGCTGTGATCTGATCAGTATATTCAGTTTTACAAAATCTGCTCTATGACCCTGGGACCCTCTCATGGACTGTATGGGCAGAATCAGTTGTTCAGACCAAGACTTTTTCACATAGTAAAAAGTAATGCAATGCAACACTGCTCTGCAAATGTTGCAGGTTTTTGTTGACCTAGCTCCTTCTTATTTCAGATACTGTGTTTCCTCCTTCAACTCTGCAAATAAGCAATGCTTCACCAGAACTTTGGAGCTGTAAAGAGCTTGAACAACTTTGTAAAAAAGACGGGAGGATGTCTAAGACTGAATGACTTTTAGACCTAAATCCAGAACATACTTTTTCAAGATATAATTAGCTGTGGAAGAGAAGGCTTGGATAACAATAAAGTGATCCATAACTTCAGAACAGAGAGAATTAAAACACAGTTCTCTTCACAGACTCTTGTATTTTTTTTCCTGTAAGTAGAATGTGCGATGGTATATTCCATAAAAGTACTCAACATAGCTACATAAAGATCAAGAGTAACCCAGAAAAGTAAAGCCTGTGTTAATCAAATTTCGTAGAAAGGAATCTCGTTTTAGTGACTGATTCACAGTCATAATAGGAGTGCAAAAAGCACGGAAATTTATTCAAAGCACTAAATACTTTTTTAAAAATGTAGGATACCTGAAATCAACAACCTTTTAACTCTTTCAAAAAAACAAGGTAGCAGTTGTCAACAAAAGTTGACATAGAAATGCTGTCTTTAAGATGTTGCAGTTACATGGCATTCCATCTGTTGACAAACCCAGGAAAAAGAAGATATAATGGTATAGACCAGTTTCAAAGAAAGTCAACTCAGAGGGTGTGCAGTTCAATGTTTGTTCTCTGAGCAAACAGACTGTCATGTTGTTTATTAAATTCTGTTTCTAAATGTGCTTAATATTGTGGTCTAACTGCTGTCAGTTTAGGAACTCATTTTTCTGAGACAGCTACAAGATGCAATAGAATTTAGAGCGTTTAACTTTAGGTTAATAATAAAAGTGTTCATCTGACACACTAACGACTCTACCAGTTCCCTCTATGGTCACCATTTACATCTGTTAGAGCTCTAAGGTATTTTTCAAGAGAAATAAAACTTGTACTGTCACAATTTTCTGATGATTAAATGGATCACAATAAAAATATATTCTTAAGAAAACTTTAACATTCAACTTAATTAACCTGGTACCAACTTCAGTCTTCCACATTTTAGTAATTATACCTCTAAAAAAAAAGAAGTAAAAAAAAAACAAGTAAATGAACTCCAGTTACTGAGATGTATTTGTTCTCTGTACTTTTTTTTTTTCTTTTTAACAACCGTGGTATATCTTTTATGATTACCCTAGGATCTAAACCATGAGAAAAGAACAAGAATATTCTTGTTCTTAGACACATTTTCTACTCTGAAAAAAACTATTTGTCTGCTAAGATGAATTACTTACCATATGTATATAAATTACACTTTCACTGGCACTGAAATAAATGTTTCCAGTATCTGTAAAAAACATGCTTTTTGATGTACTTTGGATGAAGGGCAAATTGTCTGGTTCTGGTTTTCTGCTGCATCAGCATAGCAGGATTATGTTAGGACCAAAGCTGTCTGTGTTATTATTATTAGTATCAGGAAGAGCTCAAAAGATATGAAGCTTAGGCTGGTTTCATACAGTCTATTCAAGCTTTCCCTGGACATTTACATGATCTGACTCTGAGGGTTCCTCCTCAGTTTCATCGCCTAGGAAAAACCATGATTAAACCTGTATATTTACACCTACTCTAGGCCCATACAGACTTACTCCTGCTGCGGTTCCTCTGCAGAGAAGAGCAGAGACCTCTCACCCTTCTTGCTCTCTGGAGACAATACCATATGATACACATCTGTTAAAACAGTAAAAAGATATTTGTGCCTTTGGGGAATAAAACTGTGCCAGATGAAAGACAATCCCCTACAGAAGTAACATGTGAACATATAATTAAAAATCATATTGAATAAAACATTCATATCAGAACACCCAAGTGTTGCTGGAAACATTAGATTTGGAATATCCAAAACTTCTGAATGCTTTACTGCAATGTTAAAATTCTGTCAACATAGTTTTCATGTTGCTATGGACAACATGGAGGAGAAGGTATAAAGGTGAAGGGAAGAAGTAGTATGCAATGTGTCTTTGCTGTAACACCAAATAGCATGATAAAGCTCTTGGCAAATTAGTACAGTTTGGGTCTTGTTTGGGTTTTGGTATTTTCCTTCCTGTTGTAAAGAATCCTCAGTTTGTAAGCAAGCTGATGTATACACCATGTATATATTTTTGCCTTATCTGAGGTGGGACAGTGATGGCATTTGAAGTAACTGCTGCTTTAATTCACTCTTTCCCTCTTACATGTGCTTTCATTGTGTCCTTTTATGTGGAAAGAGAACTTTCAAGGATACTTTTTTTTTATTATATCTACTCACCCAGCCTTAAACCAGTATCAATTGGTAATGTAAAATCAAGAAATAATCAAGACTTCAATTCTGAGTCCCTGATAACTTTGCCAACAAGATTTGCAACACATCAGAGTGAAAATATTCAGCTGAAAGCACTTCTCAGCAGCTAAAACAAATTGCCTCATGTATTTGTTAATTTTTTGTCATCTTCAATTCTCACAGTCAGATGTTTTTCTCCAGCTCACAGTCACACTCTGTTTTGACAAGCTGCCTAACAGGTTTTCAGTTTCAGGGACAATTATTTCAGCTAGGATTTCATTGTAGCTGAAGTAAGGCAGAATTTTCCTTTCTTGTTCTTTTGTCCTGTTTGGAGCATGCTCTCTTGTACATGTGTGCATTCCACAGCGCAAAGGTACACTGCTCTGGAGATGTTTCTTTTCGTGACCTCAGAGTAGGTAAGCCAAACAGAACACAGAGATGAAGAGGGGAAAAAGCACTCACACCAGAATGCAGCAACAGCCTTCTGATGTCTTTATTAAGCTATTCTCATTAAGCTGGTTAATGTGCAACAATTTTGGCTGCATTTTTTGCAAAGCTACTGATCAGACCTCAAAGTATGCTTTTAAGTTCACTCAATAAAGGATGGAGCCAGCAGTCTTGTTTCATCCCATGCAAAAAAAAACCCAAAAAACATAAGAATGGAAAACTGATAAGAGTGCTTGTCATAAAGGCCAACATAGCAGTCCAAATCTGGACTAAATATGCTATTATTTGGGGCTTGAACAATTTTCTGTTTATATGAGAGCATTGAATTCCCATGAAGTGGCATGAAAAGTCTGACGTTTCAAGGAAACTAATTTTCTCAATACTTTTTTTTAACCTAGATTAAGTCTATTTTGTCATCAGAGGTCTTTCTCTTTATTGCGAGCTAGCTTTGTTCAAAATAATTGCCAAATATTTGCTTCAAATGCAGGTGAGCATTTTTCACTATGAAAAGTGCAAGATATTATTGTCACACTAGAGATCCACAAAACAGTAATCATAACAGTTTCCTGAAAGTCTTTTTACCCCCATCCATACCTTTTATTCACCGCTGTGTTTGGAGTGAGTGTATACAGCGTGGACTTCCCAGACTGAATGTTGAACTCATGAACATTTGTCCAGCATGACAGAGCAAATTATGCTTCTGTTCAGGACTGAAGGATCTGACACACTAGTCTTTCCAAATACTAAAATGCATAAAAACCTCCTTTAGGAAAAAGAACTGACAGTGAAATGGCACAAATTGACAGTTCAGACATTGGGAAATATTTGGAGCTTCAGGTCATTTTTAGCCGTGACCTGTAAAGCGGAGAGCTCTGCTGAACTGCTGCAGTAAAGATATCTCATAACCAGAAGGTCTTCTGCTCTAATGGCACAGATGAAATATCATCTGCAACATTCACTAATTTTGTGTCTGTCACCTGAGCAGGGTGATGCAACCCTGAAACATGCATAGGTGGCTGCCGAGTGGAGGTGTCCTGGCACGAAGCACTCTCTAGGATTCAGGGCTCTAAGCTATGGTGTAGGTAGAGTTTAAGCCAACTGAGAATGGGAGTTGTAGGAGAAGGTGCCTTCCTGAGCCAATGCACTGCCCAGTTTAGGGAGCTAGAAGGTCATGTTGCCCTCTCTCGCAGACACCAGAATGAGCAAAACATCTGAGTGATCAATCCACCCGCACGCCAGTCCTTTCCAGCTCTGCGGGCACCTTGGTAGCCATTACAGGCATACAACTTTTGATCTCTGCACAGCCAGTGACAAAGCATCACAGGGTCCCTATTCAGATCTATCATAGTGCGTATGTTGAACTAGTAAATAGTGTGTTTAATGCACAGAATCTATGCAACAGTGTAACTGGCAGGACATACATTCATCATGCTAATTCTTGTGAACCAAAAGACAAAAATCTAACCTGTGTATATAGTGACATACAAGTTCAGTACAAGAGGCTGAGAAAGATTTCAGGTACTCTGATGAGTTATTGGTCAGGTTGGATGGAGCTCTGAGCAATCTGATCTAGTTCAAGATGTTGTTGCAGGCGGTTAGATGGGTTAGATGACCCATGTAGTTGGTTGGATGACCGTTAAAGGTCCCTTCCAAGCCAAAGTGTTCTATGATTCTGCCACTGAAGCCTCATTTCAGTTGTAAAAGGTCCTTGCTGCCATTTCTATACCTAGATTAAAGTCAGGCAAGGCTGTTTCTTATCTGGATTAGGCAAGCTTTGATTTGAATCTGCCTTGTATGAGAACTGCTTGGGCTACAGTTCAGCTACTAAGCCACTGTGTAAATTATTTTTGAATCCATGAATGAAAATCAAAAAGTACTGGAGCATATTATCTTTTTGTTTTCCAGATCTGGTTATAAACTCTCTGTTTAGGAGCTCCAGTTTTTTAGCGTTAATAGTTCTGCAATTAACTGAGATAATAAAGATGTTATAAATAAAAAATGAATTTATTTGAGGAGATAATTCTGATTTCTAAAGGATTTTGCTAGTAGCAAAATAAGTTGGAAATAGTGTTTTTAAAGTGCCACACATGCATCAAGGATACATGATATGCTTCAGCACTCATACTGGTAAAAAGTTAAGACTAGCCTTCCAGCTACAATAGATCAACCACACTGATTTTGTATTACCACCTAATGAAATAATACTCTTTTTACATTAAAATAAATGCAATCTTGACAATAAACTGTTGCTTTTATTCCACAAAAGAATTTATGATATTTTATTTCTCATGTTACTTACATAATTCACTGTAAAATTGTTAATTTGCATTCTAAAGACTGACCGAAACACTCAGTGTTCTATGAAATAGTACACTGATTTAATTAGAGTTAGAGAGTAAAAGAAATCCTGTTTTGCCATACTTTTTCTGCCTGCACATCTGTATCACACCACAGGTTTTCCTACATGGAGTACAAGCATATAGAACATATACGCATGCAGCATTACGCGCACTGTTCAGAAAAATTCTCACCAGCTCTAGCTAGTAGCACAATATGCAGTTAGTAGCTGTATAACCATCCTCAACTTCCAGTTTAACAGAACAAACCAGTACACTGAGGTACATGTTATTCCAGCTGGTTTTCCACTCAGAAGTGCAGAATCAATATACACAATAAATGCATATATAAACATATTTTACATATATATGTGTGTGTATGTATCTACACACACACACGGATATACACATTCATATATCCACAAACAGCACTGCAATATATTCCATGACAGGTGTCTCACCTAATACTTCTCTAGCCATTCTTTTATAATCTTTATTATATGACAGTTTATGAATCGTTTCAACAAGAAATGTGTGAGATCTTTCATGATACAAGCAATTCCAATGTGTCATGACCTAGTACACTCCCCCAAAGAAAACTGAAGTGCAAAGAAATGTCGTGCAGCAGAAACTGTTGTACTAACACAGTCAGCTTTGCCACTCAGCTTGTTTACACAAACTTTAACTGGCTGTAAATCTAAATCATGAATCAAACAGATGTATTTGGCACACTGAATTTCTTCTTCTCTCTTGTTTTTAAGAAATAAGCATATCTTATTTTAGGATTCCATTGCTGCTGTTAATCACTTCTTTCCAGAAGTATTCACAGCCACTTGCCCAAGACAAATTCTGGCAACAAGAGAAAATGCAAGAATCTGTTGGTATTCAATGACAATTCGGTCACTGGATGACACCCTCAAGCAGAGGGCCAACGGAAGACAGAGCTGTGGGCCAACAGAAGACAGAGCTGTTGCTTACAAACCAAGAAAACTTCTTGGTGACCTTCAACTGAAATATAATCCAGAGAATTTGTTATTATTGTTGTTCTGGAACTATTCACGACTTTTTTTCTGTGTAACATAAATGAGAGCTTTAGAGACAGAAACAATTGTAAAGTGCCTTGCTTCATTTATTATCTGTAATATATATTGCTTTGACATAAAGTAAAACTATAGCTGAACACAAGCAAAAGGGTTTGCAAAAATCTGTCATTTTCCATAGACATAGACACAGAACTTTAAAGTATATCTGTAGTTCAGGAAGAGAAAGTTTTAGGACAATAAATATTTATCAAGTTGGCAAAAAAATCTACCTGGTGATTTTTTTTACAATTTAGGCTTATTTTTAATTCTTGAGGAGAAAAACAGGAAAAGAAAAGAATTTTATGGCAGGTTTTTTTATATTTCTTTCATCATGAAGGCAACTAAAACTCCTAAGAAAATAACCTTTCATCAGGATGTTTTCTGTACATTAACTGGAAAAGTTTTGAAAAATTAGTTTAACTAGGCATTTGCTGCGAGGCTACTTGCAGATGACAATTAATGATGTACACTCATTGTTAACTCCAAGCAGTGTACTCCAGTAATCCATAGGTTATATATGAAAAAGAATTGGATTAAAGTGTACAATGTCATTTTGCTTTTCCTGCATATGGTAAGTTCGAAGAATGGACAACTTGGAATATGACTGCTTTCTCCTACATGACTCCTGCCATGTGTCATGTTTGATCAAACAATAGTGAAGCAGTCTTATTAAGCAGTAACCAATGTGTTTCCTAAAAATATACAACAAGTAACAATACTGTGAGAGGACATACTTCTTCATACATCCCTGCTTTAAAAGACATAATTTTTTTTAATTTATAATTGATTCATAATTTTTGAGATCATTCCTCTGAACATCGTTTAAGGTTGCCTAAAGGATCCTTGGACCCTGAGTATAAGACACCCATGTTCCTCTGGAAGCCAGTGAAGAATGTAGATGGTAGGGAAATGTGGATAAATTCTATGAAATCAGTAAAGCATAATCAAAATATTTTTTTCTGAAGGAAATTTCAAATGAAAAGAAATTTTTCTGTAACAATATATTTTTTCTAATGTCTGCTTTAAATAAGCTCTGCAAAATTAGTCCCGAATTTGATCTAAAATAAAAGGCAGAAAACTGTTTCCTTTTAAGCACAAAAAGAAGGATTCTCAGGGTCATTGAAGTGAATGTATTCTGACCCAATTTTCAGTTTGCAGCCAAACTTTATGTTTAGAGAAAGTTACCATGCTTTTAAGTTCCATCCTAAGATAACAGGAGTCTAGCTATGTGGGGTAGAATCCTGAATATTAAGATAATGTAAGGTTTATTTGGATTAATGAGGGATTTTAGCTGAATTGCTGGTTTCTTCTTTTTTTGTAAGATTCTACTACTCCAGTAATAACTATGGCAAGGTTTCATTCCACAGAAAGATTTTTTTTTTAGTTAATATTTGGCTGAGGTTGTATGTGAACACTATATTGATCTTTGACCCCACACTTTTGCTAAGCTGGGCCATTCTCCTGAACGTGTGTTGATGTTCTGTGGGGGGTATTCTTGTGACACCAAAGATACCTGCATGATATTCATCCAAATACAGATTTTACCCATTTTTTTCTCTAGACCTTTTTCCTCCTTTTTTGTACATTTATTCACAGTTGACCCAGTATCTTTGATGCTGTACAAGAGTCAGTATCCTAGACATCCCAGGGATTTTAATGAGTAGTATAATGCCTGCATGAGAAATGAGAAGCAGAAGGATATTGTTGAACCTTTAAAGAAAGGTTGACATTTTCCTGGCCCTGAGCAGCTCTCTTCAATATTGAAGCTTTTGCAGCTTTCAACCATTTGATTTATGAGCAAAAGTGTAATATATCATGGCCATTATGGAATCATAAAAATCCTCTATATCTTCCCATTCCATTTTTACTTCAAGGGAAAAAAAGTCAACTCCTTGCCTGTTCTGCCTCTTTCTGCTTTTTGGATATTTTTCTATTTTATAAATGGAAGATTATTCAGGAAATGTATATTTTTGTCAAAATAATATGAAAACTTTTAGATGATAACTGTCATTTCAAAAAGTTCTAAAAATTTTCCTGGAAAAGTTTTCAAACTCTGAAGTTTAAAACTTAAGTGCAAATTTAAATGTCTAAGTACTTAAACTCGTAGCAATTTTGTGGAGAGGAGAGGCTAATGAAGAACAACTTGAAAATCACAAAGCATTAAGGTAAATATGACAAATGCTGAGAATACACTGAGATCTCTACTGATTTTGTTGTACTCACATCTCATGGGGTTTCAATCCAACTAAGAACAAAGAACAAAATTAGAATTAAGCTTACGTAAGTTTACTGGTTTAGTGTAACTCTTTTTGCTCCAAGTAGTCTACAGGTCTCTTTTTAATGTAATCATCCATTCTTGGTAATAGTGATAGCAGTATTGCTGTACTGCAGCAATAACAAAATATATAGAGAATTTTTAAAGGAGGAAGCACTTGGTATTTTTTTCTTCAGGTTTATAGTTGTTCTTGGTTGTAAATGATGTCTACAGACTCCTGCAGTTTTATCCTACTTGCAATCTCATTGCCATCAACAGTAAAATTTCCATCAGTTGAACTGAAGGCAAAATAAGACAAGTCCTAGCAGAGCGTCTTTATGGTCAGTGCAGATATTTTACAACAATTACATTAATTATATTAATTACATTACCTGCATCTGTGCCTCTATTCAGAGTGAAAAGCAAGCTGATCTTTATTTTATCCTCTTTTTTAAGCTTTTTTTCAGACAGATTCACTGTCTTATATAGCCAATTTCTTGTTGTTCCCAAGTCAGTTAACATGCTCTTTCTCTTTGTCATTTTGCTTCTGACTCCTTTGAGCAAAAACAATGCCTCTTTTTCACACTGGGGTGTCAAGAGACTTTGTTAATACATTAAATAAATTGGACTGGGATTTCTAGATATAAAATGCTGTAATCATAGCAGTTTATTTCATACATTTCCGTAACAAAATGAGACCTTGTAAAAAAACAAAACCATGAAAGGTTGTCTTTAGGGGGAAAGGAATGGCAGTTTTATTGAAAAGCTTGTGATCCTTAGCTAATGACATGAGAGAAAGTTTCTTTACAGACCTATGTGATCATAGAATCATAGAATCATAGAACCATAGAACAGTTTGGGTTGGAAGGGACCTTTAAAGGTTATCTAGTCCAACCACATCTTCAGCTAGATCATGTTTCTCAGAACCCTGTCCAACCTGACCTTGAATATTTCCAGGGAAGGGGCATCTACCACCTCTCAGGGCAACCTGTCTCAGTGTTTCACTACCCTCATCATAAAAAAATTTATTCTTTGTATTAAACATCTTAATATATCAAAAGAACATTTAAAGTCTCTGAAGAAATATTGGAATGAGTGCTCATCTGACTACACAGGTTACATAATGGTTCAGATAATTAGGAGACAAATTCCTTTTTGAAGCTCTGATCGCAAGGGAATTACCGTCTCAGATATGGAATATGTGAATAGAATTATGGTTGGAATTGCTGTAAAAGTTGAACCATGGGTTTTACATTTTTGCCCCTGGTTTGAATGCTATAGCTTGTACTTTAGGCAAAACACTTGTGCTGTAAGGAAGCAAATCATCACGACAGGGAGAGGGTCCCCAGTATCAACCACAATATCTTTCTAGTCTAGTATCTTCTCTAACTATGACAACTTGAAAAAATATAAGAACAGGGCAAAACTATGGTGCTATTTCTCCAGAATCTTCCCTGTCTGGGAAACTTCTTTTCAGGTGCTTCTTGATCCAGATACAGCCTTCATTTTATGTAATGGCCCTTGATTTTTTTCAACATGAGTTTTCTTCATCGCACTTTCTACACCCATGTTAACTTTTAGCATCTGAAATGTGTGGTGGCAAGGAAATCCACCACTTAGATATAATAACAGTATAAAGAAGCACCACCTCCTGTTCATTCTGAACTTGCTATTTTCTAATTCTAGCTGATGTCCACACTTTATCATATTTGAAAAGACTACAGACATTCCTTGCCTTTCCTATGCTACATGCAACCTTGCCATGTCCCTGCTTCTCCCTTTTTATCTTTTCTAGACTGGATAATACTAATCTATTCACTAGCTTCTTTAATCATTCTCCAGGTGGAAGGCATTTTTACCTATGATTTTCTTAACAGCAGCTCTCTGTATTTTTTCTTGTTCTACAACATCGTTTTTCAGATAGGGTGAGAAAGGAATGAGGAAAGAGATGCACATCACACTGACCACATGGTTTCATCATAGACTGAATGATCTGTAAAGATGCTTTTTGTTTTGTCGTGTGTTCTCTTCTGGCAATTCCGCACATTAGGTCTGTTATCCGAAGAGCACATGAGCGCAGAGGGCTGGAAAGTCAAGTCCTCTTGGGAGGTGGACCCCATGATTATTTTGGTAGTGTGTGTCCCTGCACCAGTGCTCAGGCATCCTCACTGATGCAATCTCAAAATACAGATCTTGTTCTAACTCACCTCAGGCTATGCTACAGCTGCTGTTTTTCTGAGGTCTTTCTCTGTTGAAGAGTAAATTAAAATCTTCTGTTTTCTTTTTGCCATTCCTCAGCCTCTCATTTTCATAGCTTTAAATGACAGAACTCTTAAAATATCTCAGTTTCCTGAGTCAATATTCTCTCACTAAGAAGGTATTTTCCTCTGGACATTTTGGGATGTCTTTCCTGCAGCCTGTCCAAAACCTTTTTGAAAGATGAACCTCCACAGTCAGCAATATTCCCACTAATAAAACCCCTATTCAGAATTAATGCTTATTAATTACTGATTTTGGAAGCTTGTCAATTAATTGCATGGTTAACAATTATTTTATTATTTTTATTCATACAGTCAAGCATAATTTGTTTACCTCTTGTAGTAAGTCAACACAGCATACATTTACTGCTGTAAGTTATCTTTATGCATTAAATCTATTTTGTCAAAAACTGTAATGAGATTGTTGAACCAAATCTGTTCTACATAAAGCACTGTTGACTGGCATGAAGTGCCTCTGTATAAGAATTAATGCAGAAAGAAAGATGGAGGGGCAAAAAGGGACATCAGAATGAAGGGACGAACAGAGATACTTGGGATCTCTTAGCTTTTCAAGCAAATATGTAGCTTAGATTTAAACTAGAGAAAATTATTTAAATAATGCATTTGTAGCTTGTATTTATAAGGCTAACTCCATTTATTTCAGCAGAGTTTCACTGCTTTACAATAATTGATTATCTAGCTTTAAACAGTTAGACTTTGTTCTTCCTCATGATGGATCATTTTGTTGTTGTATTAAATCATAATATTTATAAAAACTGTCTTTGTTTGAAAATGGCAACCAGATGATAGCAAGTGGAGTTTGTAAATTGAAAGTGTAGTCTGAGAATTTGGAAAAAAAACCCAAACCAATGAGGTCTAGTTCTAATTTTAGATAGTAAATTTTCCTAACTGAAAACATATTAAGCGTACATATGTACATTATTTATAATTTTTAGTAAAAATTTAGAATTTTCACTTGATAAAATAACAATAAACAGAAATGAAAACTAGTCCATTTGGATATTAGAATTCTTTCGTTAGAGTCTTTGAGTAGAAAACTATTTCTGACTGAGAGGCTGTGAATTTTTGCAGCAATAGTTTTACACCTAAGGTGTCATTTTCTTCATGCAGAGGCAGCAATGAAATCGAAAACAGAGACAACATAATTTTATAAATTTGAAGCAAAATAAGCCTTATGCTAATTTACCACAAAATGATTATTGTCTTAAACAGGATTCAGAGGTTTCAGAATTAATCACTGTATCACCAGACTATAGAATACTTAATGGGAGATGTAATTGTAAAGAATAATAATGAGTAAAATAAAAATAGTTGAGTGAATGTAATCTACATCTGACATAATAGGTATTCTGTAAAGGCAAATCCTGCCATTAGGAGAATCTCCTATGCAATTCTTCAAACCTTATGTTTGATCAAGGTAATACAGTTTTGATTGATTTTTTTCTTATTATATAGAGTATTGTTGGACTCAAGATTGTGTTTATAGATAGGATTTGTAGACAAACACGTATTTTTAAAAAACTCTCTGGTACCAAACAGATAATCATAGACATGGGGCTAAACTGGAATATTTTATTCTTTCAGATACTAGAGTTAGTATGACAGTGCTTGTGGTCTAATTCTGCAGCAGCTCTTCTCAGAGCACCACCACTGTTGAGTTTACTTGCTCATTCTTACACATAAAGTAAGTGCACCCCTACTTCAGCCTTTCTCTCATCTAGTTTTGATGCTCTTTTTAAATATATTTGATACAATTATATTTATACATTCTAACCATCATCTCCTTCCCACAGTTTCTGGCAGCTATATTTGTCTTAGTGTCTTCAGAAATGATAAAGAATTCCCATTATTCATTTACAATATTATCTTCAAAATGTTTATAACATGAGATCATATCCCTCACGTTTCTTCACTTGGTGATTAGATGTAATTCCCACCACATCCATTGGTATTTCCTATTTCCAACAACTATTCCCTTTTTAATTTGTCTCTTTAAATTTTAAAAAAAAACAAAAACAAAAACCTTCCATTTGCAGTCTCACTGCTCCCTCTCCATTTCAGCAATGTATTTTAGCATGATGCCTCCCTAGGCAATACTCCTAATTAAATGATTATGAACATTAACTTGTTTAACTAATGTTACCAAACATTTTCTGTGCTAAATTGCATTTTATCCTACTTGTGTGAATTTATTCACCAACTGGGGCTGATATCCCAGGCATCTAGTCTTAGAAGACTATCTTTTTTAGTCAATATAAATAAGGCTTCATGTATTTTCCATTTTGAAGGAACTACAGATATGATAAAAAAATAAATAAGCTCACTTTCATATTTTAAAGGAAAACAAATGGCTTTGGAAACATCTACAACTAAAGTAAACCAGCTCACAATGTCTGAACCTTACAAATTAAGAGTCTGTTTGATCTTTTTCCTTTTGGTAAGGCTAAGAAATGCAGACTTATGGCCATTATAAGCAGACATTTTGTGATTTTTTTTTCTTCATAGTGAAAACAAACAAAAAAAGGAAAACCTGATTTTTTTTCCAAAACAAAAATAACTAATAAGTAGGTAAATTCATTATTTGCACAGTTCTGCATACAAGAATTCTTTAGGGTTTACAAAGACACACCAGTGGAGCTGCACAAGTAAGTTTTTTCAGCTCAGTAACACCAGTCTTCAAGTAGCAGTAAAACCTTATTAGTGGAGACAGTAATACCATCCTCTTCAACAGGAGAAAAATGCCTACATGGGATGTTACTGCCTTGAAAGTCTAGCAGGAAGGATGGGTTGATGTGAGAGAAAATCCGTGATGGAAGCTTTCTGAATTGTGTTCTCTTGCCCACCAGAATCAATGGCATACAATCTTTGAGTTTACAAAATCTTTCAGGAGGGTATCATCTCTTCACTTCTTTGGTCTGTGACACTGATTGTATTTCCTGCCTAACCCATGACATTTTTCTGCTCAGTTTTCATAGGAAATAGAACGAGATTTTCAACGAAAAAGAAAAACATATCTGAAATTTTATATAATCTGATAAGATATTAGTTTGGGTGTTTTCCAAAGGGAATTAATCCAGTGTATCTCCCTTTCCCTCTCTAAGATTCAAAATTACTTACTGAAGCTTAAAAAGACCTAACAATAAAAATCAGAATTCCAGAAAGGACACCAGAAAGAAAGCAGAAATAGTGAGACAGGCTTTATAAAATCTGTGTTTGAGATACTGTTGCCAGTGAGCTGGCAGAAACATCTTTGATTGTCAGAAAAATCATTTTCTTGACAGGAGAGGATAACCACAGTGAATGTCATGCAGAAAAATCAGAGTTAATGGTGCACCACGAAATTTTTGTTTCAAAGGAGAATTAATACTGGCAGCTGAAGTGAAGACAGGGACTTGCGTAACAGATATCTCAAAAAGACAGCCTCTCTTTAGTGTATGAGAAATAGAAATCGCCTGAATTCACATATTTTCTTGCACAAATGGCCAAGTAGGTAAAACAAACAAATAGGATAAAGTTTTGAAATACTGAGGATGTAAATAGATAACAGAAAATATTGGGGGCTGTATTCACTCAAGAGACAAGTACAAAGTTAGCCGCTTGTGCACCCAGAGGTTTTCGTTCTAGGTCAAATTTTAGCATAAAGTATAATTATCTGATGGTTGCTTTAGCAGCCAAAGGTCCACTGCCTTGGAGGTGACATGTATCCCCACCACTGCTAAATGAGAAAGAGCATGATATGAATAGTCACAAAATCTAAAAGAAGAATTGAATAAGTATTAACTGGAAATTTAATGGGGCGTAAGTGAATTTCTGTTGCTGAAGTGAGATAAAGATGGATTGAGACTCTGACTTCACACACAGACTGGATTAGGTTGTCTTTTATTAGTTGCAAGTAAATGTGGGCCCTAAAAAACATCACAGATCAGTGATATCTCATGATGTCATATGGGGACCTAAATTGGGAACTTTGTTACCGTTTCTTTCCAGCAGGGTATAAAAACCCCTCAGCTTTGAACACCCAGCATTCCAGTGGGAGTTGTTCCTGAAATGAACCTATACCTAGAGCCTAAGAACTAGTAGATTTGGAGACTGCATTGATTTCAGACTTGTGGATGCAGATGAATGGTAAATAGCAAAGTTTTCCAAAGCTTATGAGCCAGCAAATGATCATGAACTTAACACTATATTTGATGCCTGTTTTCCAGATAGACAACAATACTAACCATTCACAGGTTTGCACATGCATTTTTCTGAAGTGAATCTCCTTGATGTATTTTTCTGCCAAATGCTTCTACACACACAATAGTGGAGGGTTCTTCCATGCACCACCTTGCAAAAAAGCCTCCATCAGAACAAAAGCATTCATTCACTTATTTTTCAAGTTGTTCTTGACTAAGTAGAAGAAGGAGAGCTATATTGCCTAATGACTAAAAAGCGCTGGCTAAACCATTAAGAAAACTGCCAAGAATTACACCATGCTCTTTGAGGACAGATGTACAAACCTGTCTTAATCCCTTGAAAGAGCTGATTCAAATGATGGTTGTTGAAGCCATATAGGCAGTTTTGAGCTCTGAGTGCCCGAAACTGTATATTTTGGACTGCTGTATTTTGTTTTGTCTTTGAGCAAGAATTCTGTTCAGTGAGAATAACCTGGGTATACACAAAGTATATAGAGTGCATGATTCGCTTCCTGATAAGGTGAACATTTGCACTGGCAAAACTGTTCTCTCACTAAAAGAGCATTGACAAGTGCAGTTGGTTATCTAAGTTGAGTGAGATATGAAATACAGGGTAATTTTTGATTTTATTTTTTTTCAAAGGGAAATATGCTGCTCTCTACCTGCAATCAAAACCCAACCTAAATATCCAAAAGTCCTTCCCAGTAACATTTTCTAAAAAGGAAGACTTTTCTTTAGGTGGGATTTGGGTTGAACACGCATGCAGTCTCACCTGAAGTTTATTCCTGAACAGAAACCAAGAGCTCAGACTTCAAATATCGCCTTATAAAAAACTTCTGATGGTCTTTCTAGTGGAAAAGGCCTGAAAGAAATAAAGAACATAAAATGATCATATGTATTGGACTGAAGGCAAGGACAGCAATTAGAAAACTCTTTTCATGGAAGGTAAATTTTACCCTGAGTCTTTCTGCACCACTAAATCCAAAAACAAGGTTTGCGTTGGCACTTTGTACTAGGCTGATTTTCATCTATACAAGCATGTGCAAAGAAGCAGAATAAAAGCAGGAAAATAGCTGCTCAAAGACATGAATCTCTTCTTTCCTAGTAAGTGTAGGCTTCTGCAACCTTACAGGCCCTCAGGAACTATTTTTTTTTTACAACAGAATCTCAAGCAGGTTCAAAGTGATGAACGGTTTAAGAGCTATGAATTCATTTAAATTGTGATGAACATTTTAAAAGCTATGAATTCATTTAAATTGTATGTGCATTTTTATCAGGGCCACCATCTTTCACTTACAGTTTTCACTGTGGCTTATATTTTCTGTACTTAAAAATGAGCTCTTGTTTTGAAGTTTGCAGAGTGCATTATGTACTTAATGGATCAAGATCACAGTGAAGTCAATGAATTCGACTCAAGGGAAAGTGATAAACATATTTTCAATAGAAACTGTCATTGTTAGCATAGTTCAAATTCTCTGAGAGGTGTTATAAAGGTCACCCATATCTCAGATAACCTGTACTTTGAAAGCACCAGTGCTTAAAGATTAAGTCCTCAGTAAATCAGTATTATAAGGTTATCAACATAAAAGCAGAAACTTACAGAGGTTTTGATAGATAGCAGGAGCAGACAAAGCAAGGTTTGATGGAGAAAAGCAAGAAGAAAAAGTTACTGAAGAAGAGGAAGGAAGCTGTTGTCAGACCACATAGGGGAGAAAGGGAGCTTTTGGTTAAGCTTCTGCTTTGATTACACTCATACATTTTAATCTTCACAGGTTCTAAATGACAGGTGACTTTCTACGTATAAGCACAAGCTAGAAACGCAAAACTGAAGTCCATGAATGGAGGCAATTTTCCATTTTTTGCACTTTAGGAGAAAAATTACATACAAACTAGCATTACATTATTGCATTCAGTAAGTATTTTGAGGAATCAACATCATTGCTGTAGGTGTTGTATTGATGAGATTCTTAATGTCAGAGATGTTAAGAAGGTGCTAAATCTACTAAGACCCATAAGAATAAAAATTATAATCTCTGTCCCTCAAAAAAGAGTGTTCTCTGTTCCTGTTGCCTTGGGTAGGTATTAGTCAGCATGATCCACTTTACCTCTTTCTGTTTCAGTTTCCCAATCTCTGATATCCTCTTTGAAGCTCTTCAGGATGCAGCGGTAGGAAGGGCTAGCTAGTATTGCTACCAAGCCCTGAGTTCTACTTGAGGAAGTGTATGGATCAAAAGAACACTATTAATAAAGAAGGAGTGTTGGGAAGGAGTTATTTCTGTGGTAGTGTAAATTGTAGACTTCTCTGCATTGCTTTTTATATATGGCTTACTTCACTTTCCTTCCTTTCAAACACTGAATTTTCTATAAAACAGTTTGAAATGTGAGGGATTTTGTTTCGTTATATTAGTGCTATTTCCTCTATTTTTCTCTTAATAGCTTAATCAGTCTAGGAGCTCAGGAAATTTTACAGAGGTGAAGGTTGCCTGCTGTAGATGACCCTGCTTCTTCAGGGGGGTTGGACTAGATGACCCACAGAGGTCCCTTCCAACCCCTACCATTCTGTGATTCTGTGCTTCTGCGATTCTGTGATTCTGTTGGGGTTTTTTGTCGTTTTAGTCTTGAACCTGAGGCATTTACACCTGAATAGCCAATACTGAAACAGTGAAGTGTTGCAGGATGTAGCACCGGAGATGCAGTACACTTTAATTAGGCTGAACCCTTGTGACAGATCATGAAGTAAAGCAAACATGTAAGTACGCAAAAAGGATACAATTTTCTGTTACAGTACTGTAAAGCACACAATGCTTAGTAGAAGACTAATCATTCCTCTTGCCTTCCTCAAGTCTGGAAAAGATGGAGGAAACTTGACAGCACTTCCTCTGCCCATTTTCAAAATAGCTGAGCCAGAAGTCAACATGCAACTTAATGCCACTAGTTTGTTTGGACTACCGTCCACACACAATCCCAGGAGAAAGCAGAAAAATCTTGCACACATTCTCTGGTATAGAAAAACTCAAATTGCCAGCATCCGTATCATCTTTGCGTATGAGGTTAACAAGATTTTTCATTCTGAAAAACTTCGGAAAACCATTTATTTTCCTTGGAGCTGTACGTATCTTCTACTCCCTCCTCACACTCTCACAAGGCCTTTACTTTTCTGTTTCTAATTTCACTTTAAGGGTTGAAGTGCCTTTTCCCATTTGATTTACTGTTTCAAAATTTCTAGAGCAAAGTATAGGTCCTCAAATAGACTTCCATTAATTTTCACTTAATTTCTCACCTTCTTGCCTTTCAGGAAATTGCAAATAATTTCTTTTATTACTGCTAAGCAATATCTTTCCTGAACTGCTCATTCACTCTATTGGTTTTACACCCTCATTGTAATCTTTTCCGTTTCTTGGGATACACAAGTTCTAATAGCTTTAATAGTTTTACTCAAAGAAATTCCAGGCCTTTCTCACATTCAGGTCCCTGATCACTTCAGTCCAATTGACTTTACTAATGATTCCTTCAGTTCATCAAAGTTTGCCCTCTTTTAAAATCCAGAACCTTAGTTCCCTCCTTTTTCCCCCTGTAGTCCGATTTGACCTCACAGCTGAATATGCCCTGTTCTCTTTTCTCTGCTTCTTATGTTTTTTGCCTACTTTTTGCTTTATGTCTTTGAGTTTCTTAAACTGATATCATGACTGACAGTAGTGTAAAGTGAGAACAAAAAGGGGTCAGTTGTCCTTTAGAAAAGTTTTCAAGGAGTGCACAGGGGAGTTCTATTTTAAGGGATCTTTTTTCAGGTGTCTATAAAAACAGAAATTCTTAGACTAAAGTTATATGAAAAGTCAGAAGTTATTTTCTGTTGTAAGATGCTGGTTTTTTTCTGATAACACATCTTTCCAAAGCTTAGTTTGTATGCCAGCCTCTTTGACATGGCACACCATGCATGATACTAAGTGTTCAACAGTGGGACAAGCTGTAGCATGAAGATGTCTCACCATATACCCTAATCCTGCAAACATGTCCTTCTCCTTTGTGAAGTTAGAGATTTCATTGTGATTTTCACTGTCAAATATTTCAGGAGTTCAATGCACACTAGTGTTCCTTGAGGTTGCATCTATTTCTGAAACAAAAATTAGCTCTTGTCTGTAAACTTCACCAAATACTTTTATCCATGACCTCCTGATTACCTCTAAGGGCTTAATTCTGATCTCCTTTGCAAGCCATGCTCCTCAGAAGAAAAGTTTTTTGCCTCTCTGGCTACTTGTCTTTCTCTGGTATGTTTATACAAGTAGTTGGCTTTGCTTTCTCGAGTATTGCCCATTCCAAGGCACCACTGTAGCCGGAAAAAGTAAGTCTTAGCAAAAAAAAAAAAAAAAAGAAAAAAACTGAGTTAAATCATCTGAACAAATTAGGAGTCATACCAAGAAACAGACTAAAATATATGATTTCTAGGTATAGCTAGAAGGTGGACGCTGTTGCAGTGATGGATTTTAAAGGCATTGACATGTCTTAGCTGAAATGTAGTTATCTTGTCTCTAAATTTCTATATAGTAAAGAGCTTGTTAAGAAACTGTTGTTTTCTCAGTAGTAGCCTTTATAATTAGACTAAAGCTAAATGGGGATGAATTTACCACTCTTGGGATGAAAGGTCCTTTTTATTTCATTACTATATTACCAAATAAATAATTTAAGACTGTCTTACTGATTGTTTCTAGCTAGAATCTCAGAACATACAGTAGGAGTCTAGTTATGCTGAAAGCCATTGAAAGCCCAATTTCAAAATGGTCTAAAACTGCCACCTTCTGGCTGTTTTAATTGCTTCTTATACTAGTCAAAAGCAGAGCTATATTTATTCTTTCACCACAGCTTGGAACCCTGATTGCTGTCAATGTAAATAGTACAGAGAGTGAAATACGTAAGAATAAAGCATGCTTATTATTTTTACTGTTGGGGAGAGAAAATAAAAATAACATTAGTCTGTCAGATGACCATCCAAGAGTTAGAATCTCCTTGATGTTCAAAATCACAGGATATAGCATAGTATCACAGGCTATGAAGCCAATTTTCTTTTACTATGTATACTATTTCACCCTCTAACCGTATTAGTAGCGTCCATTTCTTTCTGTCTGCTTTCGGTGTGATGCTCCTTCCATCATTTCTGTTCCTTCATTATACTGGGCTCTGTGCTTTTAGGGACTTGTCTTCAGTTTACAAAGACAGTAAATGATCGAACACATTGTACTTTACGCAGTGATACCAGAGCAGGTGAGTGAAGAAAACAACGCAAAGTACATTCTTTCAGAGGTGTTTGGAATTCTCACAACTGTTTCTAATGAGCAGACACAAAGGGTTCGGGTGTTTTTTTGATTTGAGTTTTTGGGGGTTTTTTTGCTTTTTTCTGCACAGATAAAATTGGACCCCTAGCAGCAGTGGAATTTTCTGGCTCAATGTTGGGGTAAGAACATGAAAAAAAGATATCATTAATCATTGCCTTTTATCCATATCAACGTCACCTTAACCTGATTAATGAGTTACCCCGTAGTCTAAAACAGAGGTTCAGTTCCCACCCACAAGTACATACTGAAGATGCCTGGGCAAGTCAGAACTGCTTCTGCATTAACATTTTCCAAGATTAATATATCTACCTACTTTAAGTCTTTTTTTCTTAGTTTTTGGAAAGGCTACTGCGGTTGCATTTTAATTTTCACAGATCAGCTTGCTGTTAATAGAATACTAATATCTGGAGTTGCCTAAGAAACATAAAGTACTACTGAACTTAGCAAATGACTGCAAACTACATGAAATTGGCTGTTTTTTACAATATGCCAATGTTCTGCTGATTCTCACAAAGAAGTTCCTCCTCAAGATGAAAGAGCAAAGAAAAAAATAGATATTATATTACCCATAGAGCTCATCTGCAATATATTAGATAAAATTCCAAAGGAAAAATTATCATATATTGTATTTTTCAGAAACAGACAGGTTTTTCCAGAAAGCTTCAAGGTTTTAAGATATGTATCTTCTGGGCAAGAAAGTAAGACATGTAATTTTTTTCCATCCAGGTATTCTTCTGTATTCTCCATTTAGCAATGTCTCCCATGTAGGGAGCTAATTTCTTCATTCACTGCAGTATAATTCCTTTGAAAAAATAAACAAACAAACAAGTGAACAAACAACCAAAAAAACCCGAAGAAAACCCCACAACCCTTTAGTTTTCTCCTGAAATAACAGTCTGCCATACTTCATGCATTTCTATCTCTAGACAAATATTGGGTGTTAAAGTAAAACAAAAATATCAATAAAATGGAAATATCTAATTTTTTTTCTTTGTTATGGTTTTGGGGGGCTTTGGGGTTTTTTGTTAGCGATCAGTCTGAAATTCGACAAACCTATTATAATATTTAACTTACCGAAAGATGGAGGGACCATTCTGTGATGAGGAACTCCAAAATACACATTGAGTTCCTTCTGTTTGAATTTTCTGTCAAAAAAAATAGCATGAATAGCCTACTGCTGAACACTGGCCACCTGTACGCACACATACAAACAAACAGTAACACACTAAAGAAAATTGCTTACAAAATTACTGTTTTTTTTCACAACATCCACTAATACACAAAATTCCACTGTAGGGAGGCTAATTTTACTGAATTGAATATTTTTACTGTGAAAATGCGAGTCACATTTCACAATATGAACATATATTCCTTCAGTCACCGAGGGATGGTAAATATTATGTCACTTCAAATCTTCTGTACAGCTCCTATAAAAATATTAAGCAATATAACAGTCAGTACAGAAAAGTATACAGTTCTTACAACAATCTTCTTTCAGGTGTTTGCAGCTTGTCTGTTTCCAGTTCTCCCATTTTTGTTTTGGATGACCTACCTTTGATCTTCGGTTGCAGGAGAAATGTTATTGTTCATTTTAGACCGTTTCCCAGATTTTCTGTGCAACAAAAAAACATATTCAGACAATGAATATTTAATTCCCTGCATGGTATATTAGTAGGGCAGGTCTTTCCTTCCTGTTTAGAATATTGTAACACTACAAAAAGAATAGAAAAGTTGAGCTTTTCTAGTTAAGCTAGACGAATAACGTATATACTATCAGTATTAGCATTGAATTAAAGGCATCAGATTCCATGGAGAATCATCACCCATCATTTGAAAGTTTACATTTTGTCAGACCAAAGTCTTCAGTAAGACTGAAAAATAACATTTAAAATTCTCTGGATGTATTATCTTCAGCAACAAACTGAAAAGCATTTTGTATTCCGCAAAACTACATTAAGATCTCGGCCTGGTCCTTGCTGAATATCATGGGGTGCTGTTGGACCCTTCCTCCTCTGTCCACCTCCATCTTAAAGTGGCCCAGCCCTTGAGTGTGTTGACCAGTCCCCCTTGGTGTTGTCTGCAGACTTGATACATGGGCCCTTTGTCACCTCCTCTGGGTCACTGGTAGAGTTGTCAAACATGACAGGTCCCAGGACTGACCCTACAAGAGCACAGCTGTAGGACACAATCCACTAACCATCACATTCTGACCTCAAACTTCCAACTATTTCTTTCACCTACCTGATTGTTGTCACAATCAAATTGTAAAATGTTAAGCTGGATACAAGAAGATTTGGGAAGACAGCGTCAAAAGCCTTACTAAAGGCAAGGTACAAGACATCCACTGCTATCCTCCCATTGACAAATCCTGGCCTTATTACCACAGAATGTAATCATTCTCCTTATTCTCTGCAGCAAAGAGAAAAACTCAACCCTGAAAGATCTCTCACAGGCATCCACCATAATTAGTGCATTCTTGACTGAATCTTAAGTGGATGAACACACCTTCCAGAGCTCCGGAGTAAAGACTTTTAGTGGTTTGGAATTAATATCAGCCTGTCACAAACATTTCTTACTAGCATCTGCCCACTCAACTTCTTGGAGGACACTGAAGTGACTGTAGGGAGACCTAAGGAGTGTTACAGAACTTTGGTGCTTAACTCAGCACCATCAGAGACCAAGTTTCTGTTAGGCTTCCATTTTTATTTTCCAAAAAGTATTAATGAGTAATTTATTATTAATCTATAAGCCCTCTTCCACCAAATACACCACTGCATCATCTGTGAGTACTAATATCCATAGTGGACTGTTTACCACGCTTTCACCAAGTATTGAGTTATCAGAATTTATCTAGAATTTACTGTGTCTTATGCATTCAATGATATGCACAGACAATAATCTATTGGGATGAGCATTCCTTTAATTAGCATGTCTGGAGAATGACAATATATATAACCTCCTCCACATGTTAAATCCTCTCAGGAATCCAAGACTAAAGCACAGACCTGATAGACTAGAAACGTGATAGATTCCAAGAACATAACAGTAGAGATTGAAATGCTTCTAAAATCTTTCTGATACAGATATTAGCCTGAACTGGGGAGATCTGTGTGATGTACTCTAGCTGGATGATGATAACTAAAAGAGACATCACGGCAGTGGCAAACACTTTGACTGAAAAGGACAGGTGAGTTGTGAAGCATGCAGGGGAAATAGTCTTTTAGATGCTCCACAGAAGACTACCCAGGGTGTCTGTCACTCAGTAACTTCTGCTAACTTGATATCCCTGAGCCAGGCCCCACTAGGAAAAGACACTATCCGGTACTTGTATTAATGCAAGGAATTTCATTGCTTTCTTTTTACTTTATAATTATTACTCATTATTTTTAGAAAGCACAGTTTCAAAGGGAACTGTTGTAAACCATTGCAGATTACTTCACTCTAACTGTAATAAATGATATGGAGTCCTACTTGCAAGTAGCTGGAAACAGTATGATATTAACTTGCAGAGCTTCTGCATTCTTGTTGCATTTGTGCTGTTTGGTTTTTTTTTCTTCTCTTTTGATGGGTGCTATGCAAGAAACAAACCTTTCCAAGAAAAAGAAATAAAAGTAAACATGTTGTTTTACTTCTTTGTTCTCTGTCTCAGCAGCTGAAGATCAAGTCCAAACAATAAACAAAGAGCTGTTGCTTCCTAACATATATACCCTGAGATAGTGCTACTCCTATAGCAGGAGAACGAAGTGCCATTCCAGTGTTACCTAAACAAAGACTGCCTGTCAGGTCCTCGTTTCATACCAATCAGCCTAACTTCAATTACTTTAGCAAGTTATTTAAGACCATCTAAGCATGGGGTAGACTCTGATTAGCCAAGTGCTGTTCAGTGCTCTTTCTGCTTCCTTTATCTTGTCATTTCCTGTGAGAGGTGCCTGTCTGCTGCATGAGTTTCTGACCCAGCACCTCCTATGCAGCAATGCACTTTCCCTGTGAAAACTTCACAAACAGCATTTAGCTTCAGTGATCATAATAAAAAGAGTAAGAAAGGTGTTAGCTCTGTTAAGGGCATTGTAGGCAGCTGGCTACAGTGGCCTCTTCTTACTAAGGTGTGATAGTTGGCATCTCACCACCCAAGGAGGATTGCACATGGCATATAAACGCTGAACAGATTAAAATGATCTCTTTTTTCCTCACTATATGGCAAACAGTCTAGGTGTAGAAGCTCTGAATATTTGTGTGGAAATAAAATATAGTCATCCACAGTCTTCCAAGAGGATCAAAGAGGTGAATGTATTTTTATGCAGATATCTGCTTGTAGCTTTCCATTAAATACAACATTCTGTTGGATATGTAGTATATTAGTAGATTTTAACATACCGAAATATGATTCAACCAAAAATGAACCTTTTGTTTAACAGCAGGAGGAATGTGTTTACTTTGGCAAAAAATAAAGCATAAATGAATATCAGGAAAATGAACAGTGATTGTGTCCTGAGTTTTCAAGGTTAATGGGGGTACTTCATGGCAGTGTGTTGAACTCGTAAATCCCTCCTGCACATACCAATTAGAATTGTGAAATATGAGGAAGTATGAGAAGAAGAAAGGGAATAACAGTATTTTCTTGCTAGGTCATGTTACTCTGTGTACTATGCTGTGCCCAGAGATAGACTCGAGCTATTAGTAAAACAAGAAACAACAGGGAGTTAATTTTAATAATTGTAACATCCAAACATAACTATTTGCCTTACACATTACATCTACTGCTGAATTATGTTTGCTTTTAAGTGGTCAGCATTGAGACCAAACCACACTTGGGTCTCAAGTTACGGATTCTTTTGAAACACACACATTAGAGAAAAAACCTTACACTGTGACAGCAGTCAAACACTGACATAGGCAGCTTGAGAGGGTGTGGAGTCTCCATCCTTGGCAAGATTCAAAGCCCAGCTGGGCGTGGTCCTGAGTAATCTTTTGTAGATGACCTTGCTTGTCCAGTGGCAGGACTGTGTGATCTCCAGAGGTGCCAGCCAGCCCCAGCCATGCTGTAATTCTGTGGTGCTGCAGTAAGGATCACCCATACGTGCCTGATGTTGTCTTGTTCTTTACCTGCACACCTTCAACATACTGCTTGTCAAACCCCCATGTTAGTATTAATTCAGGATCTGGATTTTAGCTTCTCAGGGGTGTACAGCAGAGAAAACAAACACAGAAGCCATAATCAGTTCCTGTATACCCTTTATCTGTCAAATTCATGAAAATAAAGTTCATGTCAGACTTTTTGCCAAATTCTGCATTTCTGTATGCACTATGAGCTGAATTTCAATGGGCTTTTGAAGTAGAATGTGTCCTAGTCTGTTTTTTACATGATTCTGATTTTTTACTGTGTTTTTGAGGTATTTTTATGGATTTTCAAACCTGTGATAAATGCTTCATTAGGACTATATTAGATATTGACAAATATCAGGCAAATCACCACAGTGCAAAAATGCAGGGCAGTCTCTCTTCTTGTAAATTCTCTCTTGGGAGCCAATATTTCTCTTCCTTGCCAATCTATCTTCTCCTATAAATAAATGGAATATAGTTCACCTATATTGTACAAAACTCTTTGGCTTTTTCCCCTGAAAATTCTGCTTTGTTATTATGTTTGTCTTGTGGTAGTGAGACAAAAACTGCTCTATTCATCAAGTCTCTACAGAAGCAAGTGCAGCCCACTGCAAAGAAGATACACTGAACTGGTAAACTACTTCTTCCATTTCACGATGCATACATTTTAACGAAACCTGGTGTTCAAAAAATCTAAAATAACGGCCTTGCAAAAAATGTGTCAAAGAACCTGTCTAGATCCAATGTCGGAGAGGTTTCGATACGATCCCAAGGATGAGATTAAGACGCAAACGGAGTCAGATGCTGTGCAATCTTGCAAACTTCATTTTGGTGAATTGGGAACTGGAAGTTGGTCAGGGAGACAGCGGGGGGAGGACAAGGGGAGAAAAGAATCAAGGGAGAAAGGGAGAGAGAAAGAAAGAAAGCAGTAAAGTCAGACAACCAGAGCAGGTAAGGGAAGGAGTGCAGGGGAGATCGGTTACCACCATCACGGATCCAGCAATGTCCAGCTATGTCCAGTTGGCTCAGTCTCTATGCAGGTACAGGGGTTCCAACGAGGACTTGTTTCTGGAAGAAAAGCATTGAGAAGGAAAAAAAAACAAAGCACGCCCTCAGGGGAGCATGTGCTGTCTTTTTGTCATTTGCCCATGCGCAGAGCGCATTTTGGTAAGTGCAGTTCATGCCAGGCATGCTGCCCACTTAGCCCTTCGTGCGCTAGTCCATGCACAAGCGCAGTATGGTGCTTTCCTGCAGGTTACTGTGGCGCTTTCTTCAGAGGTCAAGAAGAGGTGACGGTACAACGGCAAGGTCGAGACAAAACCAGTTCGTAGCAGTCTTCTAAGAACCAAATCTGGTGTTAGTTTCCTGTTTATTCTACTCCCCTTCCTCTTTCTCACACCTGTAATAGGAAATCTCCAATAGTAATCTCACCATAACATTCAGGATAAGTGTAAGAGTTTTGCACAATGGGATTTCACAGTTGGATGGTCAAGTGAAAGGAAATAAATTAGCAAAATGCAAAAGTGCTTGAGTTCATAATGTATGTAGGAAAACCCCGTGAGAGATACATGGTTAAAGAGACAGTGTAAAATGTGCAAAAAAGAGAACAACTTTGGAGCATTTCTCAACTGCAGACCGTAACAATTCTGAGGAACTGATGAAATGTTTATCCACCTTGGAGGAGTGTGACTGAAGCACAGAGGGTCCTACCTTGATATGATCAATTATAAGAAAAAATACAGATTGTCTTGATGTTAGGCTTTAAGTAGGCTTTAAACAACCTTTTCATTCTCCTTTACTTTTTGGCTGTGTTCAGCTTCTCCTTTCTATTATCATTTTTCAGTACAAGCAGAAATGAATTCAAACAAAATTATCTGGTGTAAGGTCTAAATGTTATTGGGCAGGCAGAAAGTGTATGTAACACAGTATCACACAGCCACAAGAAGAATAAGACTGTGACCTTCTCTTCCTCCTAGGGAAGCTCAGGAAGTATGGGCTGGATGAGTGGTCGGTGAAGTGGATTGAGAACTGGCTGAATGGCAGAACTCAGAGGGTTGTTGTCAGCGGCGCTGAGTCTAGTTGGAGGCTGGTAACTAGTGGTGTCCCTCTGGTGTCAGTACTGGGCCCAGCCTTGTTTCACTTTTTCATCAACGACCTGGATGAAGAGTTAGAATGTACACTCAGCAAGTTTGCTGATGACACCAAACTGGGAGGTGTGGTGGATACACCAGAAGGCTGTGCTGCCATTCAGTGTGACCTGGACAGGCTGGAGAGTTGGGCAGAGAGGAACCTCATGAGGTTCAGCAAAAGCAAATGCAGGGTCCTGCACCTGGGAAGGAACAACTCCGTGCATCAGTACAGGCTTGGGGTGGACCTGCTGCAGAGCAACTCTGCGGAGAGGGACCTGGGTGTCCTGGTGGACGACAGGTTAACCATGAGCCAGCAGTGTGCCCTGGCTGCCAAGAAGGCCAAAGGCATCTTGGGGTGCATTAAGAGGATTGTGGCCAGCAGGTCAAGGGAGGTTCTTCTTCCCCTCTACACTGCCCTGGTGAGGCCTCATCTGGAGTACTCTGTCCAGTTCTGGGCTCCCCAGTTCAAGAAAGATGAAGAGCTACTGGAGAGAGTCCAGTGGAGGGCT
>Ga0065711_1002448_pt1 | contig 33799 bp, 33 predicted proteins | sample Hoacrofraction12_FD_59098 | JGI IMG/M metagenome (GOLD analysis project Ga0065711, IMG submission 59098) | Hoatzin crop microbial communities from Cojedes, Venezuela - Epithelial fraction 12 v2 (version 2) | ecosystem: Host-associated > Birds > Digestive system > Esophagus > Crop | place...
GCTGGGCTGGGCTGGGCTGGGCTGGGCTGGGCTGGGCTGTGCTGTGCTGAGCTGGGCTGAGCTGGGCTGAGTTGGACTGGGATGGGGTGTATTAAGGGTCCCAAGCCTTTCAGGCTCGACTCTGCTGGTCTGTGATGTCCTTTGCTCTCTGCCCCACCTGCTCAGCACAGTCATGAGCCTCTGCTGATGCATGTGCTGGTGGAGCCGGGGGTGGTGGGGCGCATGTCACCTGCAGAAGAACCATTGCTTTTGAGAGATTCTTTCCACAATTCCCCATGTCATGGTGACCTGCCACTGTGCTCCTTCCCACCCTGAGAAATGAAGCCTCCTCTCTCCCAAACCTGCTAGCCCTGCTCATTTCCTCGTTAAACCCACAGGCTCATCAGCCTCCCTGCATCCCCGAGCCGAGGAGCCTGGCAGGAGCTGGGGCACTTGGCCACTCTCCTCTGGGATGTCTTGAGCCCAGCAGTGGAGGAGAGGAGAGCACATAACTGTCTTTCAAAACAGAAAAACATCCCACCTGCCTGTCAGTCCAGCCCTCAGTTTTAGGGTCCGTCTAATTAGAAGTTGTTTTGAAAGGATTAAGGCAGGTGATGAGCGGTTTTAATATGCAGCTCATGCCGTGTTATAGGAAGTATTGCGGAGGTGCTGAGAAGCGCCAGTCTGCAAGGTGCTGAAAGCCTCTGCTAATCATTTCTTAACCCTTTATAAACTATTTATAAATGTGCTTTACAACAAAGCATGACCTTTATGTTTGCACCCTTCCTTCTCCCCTCTCTTGGGTGGTCCTTACTGTTGGCTGCTTCTTATGGACAGCTGCCAGCCCCCTGGGGAGCATCTGTGCCCATCATGGCCATGAAGCCCATCCTGCACCACTTTTGTCTGGGACAGTGCCTCTCCTGCAGGTTCTTTCCAGTGTCCACGGCATCTACAGCACCTGACCGCTGTGCAAGGGTGTTTGACGCATGCACATCTAGGACCTGCCTTTGGCACGGCACCTCGCAGTGTGAGGCATGCGACACTAAAGATGGGCACTATCCCTCACCCCCAAATCATAAGATTGCCTTCAAAGAGTAAAAGATTTTTATCCCAGACTTTTGGAGCTACCTCCTTTTGGCACTTTGAGCTCTAGTATTCTCCAGGCTTCCTCTGCAGTCTTATCATTTATGTGTGCAAGAAGGGGGAGGGTTGGGTGTTCAGATGTGGCTTCAGGAAGTCTGGATTTCCCATGTGCACCCAGTGTGAGAACTGTGATAACATCAAGAGGAGGCGACTCTGCATTGCCTGGTGTGAGTGTTGGCCCAGAGCTGCCTGGGGACAAGGAGCAGAGTAACAGCCCCAGGTGAAGTGCAGGAGACTTGGCTGTGGGGCGTCACAGAAAAATCACAGAGTCACAGCAACACCTAAAATGCAGATGTGTTACTATTACTGCCATCAGGCCAAGAGAGAAGGAAAGAGGCCACAAAATTCACAGTCTCAGATGTACAACATGCAGCTTGCACAGTTGTCTCAGGCTGCATGGTCCCACAGCAAGCCTAGCTGCCGCTCCTGCCACTAAGTCATTGGTTCATCTGATGAACCAGGCTGAATGGCACCCATCTCCTGAACTTTTTTTTCATCTTTACAACACATTTATTTCTGCTAGGCCCCTCTGGCCTCTCTCTGCATCGATGAAGAAGGGAATACACAGAGCAACTCTCTCACTGCCCAATGTCCTGCGCACTCCTGAGCTGCAATTAACCTCCCACCCCAGCCAGCTCCCCCACTCAGAACCGAGCATGGCGTCACATGGTATCAAATACCCCATTTGTTTGGCCAGTTTGGGTCAGCCGTCCTGGCTGTGTCCCCTCCTGCTTTCTTGTGAAAAAATAACCCTATCCCAGCCAAACTCAGGACATTATCCAACCCTTATTCTATACCATCTATGTCATGCCCAGGTCCCCCATTTTCCAATCAATCACCACCACTTTTCCTGTCTTTAAAATATACACACAGGTATCATTCCCTTAGTCTAAGGATCAACCCTTTAAAATGCCCATTGAGTTAATTTAGTCCATGATATGGGCTCCATCTTTCTTAACAGTCTTTCAGGGCTGGAGAGATGATGTGTAGTGTTGAATGGTCGCATGCTGCATCCAGAGCTCGCAGTTGGTCTATCTGGCATGGGTCATGCCCACCATCTGCAGGTGGAAGATTTCAGTGTTGATGAAGTTGGTGGGTGCCAGTTGCCAAAGTCAGGTCCAGTCCCATCACCACTGCACCTTGCTAGGTTTCATCAAAGTCTATCCTTCATTAGTTTGGGTGATTCTTACTGTAATACCTTTGACATAGCATATAACTACTATAGTAGTGATGACATACAGTGACAGGGTTCTTTAGCAATTAACATCATACATTTTAATTTATTGGCTATTCTCACCTAAAATCCTCATTGCTCTCAGAGTAGTTGTTAGCATTCCATTGTGTCATTCAATTTTTCCAGAGGCTGGTGCATGATAGGGGATGTGGAATACCCACCCAATGCCATGCTCTTTGGCTCAGGTGTCTATGAGGTTGTTATGGTAATGAGTCCTGTTGTCCAACCCAATTCTTTCTGGGGTGCCATGTCTCCATAGGACTTGCTTTTCAAGGCCCAGGATAGTGTTCCAAGTGGTGGTGTGGGGCACAGGACAGGTTTCCAGCCATCCGGTGCTTGCTTCCACCATTGTGAGCACATGGTGCTTGCCCTGGCAGGTTTGTGGGACCGTGATGTATTCAGTCTGCCAGGCCTCCCCGTACTTATATTTCAGCCATTGGCTTCCATACCACAGAAGCTTTACCCACTTGGCTTGCTTGACTGGAGCACATGTTTCACGTTCATGGATAACCTGTGCGATAGTGTCCATGGTCAAGTCCACCCCTCGGTCACGAGCCCATCTGTACGTTTTATCTTTTCCTTTATGGCCTGAGGTGTCATGGGCCCACTGAGCTATAAACAATACACCCTTATGTTGCCAGTCCAGATCCACCTGAGACACTTCAGTCTTGGCAGCCTGATCCACCTGCTGGTTGTTTTGATGTTCCTCAGTGGCCTGACTCTTAGGGATGTGGGCATCCACATGACGCACTTTTACAACCAACTTCTCTAGCCAGGCAGCAATATCTTGCCACAATGGGGCAGCCTAGATGGGTTTGCCTCTGCGCTGCCAGTTGCTCTTCTTCCATTGCTGTAGCCACCCCCAAAAGGCACTTGCCACCATCCATGAGTCAGTACAGAGACAGAGCACTGGCCAATTTTCTCTGTCAGCAATGTTTAAAGCTAGATGGCTTTTCACTTCTTCAGACTGGCTCGATTCAGCTTGTCCTTCGGCGGTTTCCGTGAGTTGTCATGTAGGACTCCATACAACAGCCTTCCACCTCAGATGCTTTCCCACAAAATGAATCGACCCCTCCATGAACAGGGCATATTGGTTCTCATTTACTGGCAGTTTATTATACAGTGGGGCCTCTTCAGCATGCGTCACCTCCTCTACTGGTGATGTTCCAAAATCTTTGCCTTCTGGCCAGTACATGATCACTTCCAGAATTCCTGGGTGACTGGGGTTTCCCGTTCGGGCCTGCTGTGTGATCATTGCGACCCACTTGCTCCACGTAGCATCAGCTGCATGATGTGTAGAGGGGACCCTGTCTCTGAACATCCATCCATCCCAGGGCTGGCAGTCAGGGTGCCAAGAGGAGATGTGCTTCAGTGCGAACCACTTCCGAAGCAGCTCAAACTCCTTCATATGCTGCCAGTATCCCTTTTTCTGTTGGAGTGTAGCAGGCCTCAGATCCTCTGTATCCCTCTGTATCTGACTTCAAAAGCCCAAGGGTTGATCTTGAGTCTCTCCTGCTGCTTTCTGCTACAGACTCCAGGTAGGGCCATTCTGCCTGGCTGAAGTGTAGTGCAAATTTTTGAAGTCTTGTGCTGACCAGGCTCAACCAGGGCTACTGCATGAATTATCTCCTTTTTAATTTCTTCAAATGCTTGCTGTTGCTCAGGGCTCCATTCAAAACGGTTCTTCTTCCAGGCCACTTGATAGAGAGGGCTTACAATTTGACTGATTTGGGATGTGCATCCTCCAAAAACCCACAATGCCTAAGAAGGCTCGTGTTTTCTTTTTTGCTAGTTGGTGGAGACGTAGCTGCTAATTTATTGATCACATCCATTGGGATCTGACAACACCCATCTTGCCATTTTATTCCTAAAGACTGAATGTCCTGTGCAGGTCCCTTGACCTTACTTCGTTTTATGGCAAAACCAGCTTTCAGGAAGGATTGAACTATTTTCTCCCCTTTCTCAAAAACTTCTGTTGTATCACTCCACACAATGATATCATCGATGTACTGTAGATGTTCCAGAGCTTCACCCTTTTCCAGTGCCGTCTGAAAAATGGTGGGACTGTGTTTCTACCCTTGGGGCAGATAATTCCAGGTGTGCTGGACGCCCATCCAAGTGAAATCAAACTGTGGCCTGCATTGTGCTGCCAAAGGGATTGAGAAGAACACATTAGAAATATCAGTGGTGGCATACCACTTCACTGCCTTCGACTCCAGTTCATGTTGAAGTTCTGTCATGTCCAGCACAGCAACACTCAGTGGCGGCATGGCTGCATTCAGGGCACGATAGTCTACTGTCAAGTCTCCACTCTGCATTAGATTTTGTCATTGGCCATATGGGGCTATTAAAGGGAGAGTGAGTCTTGCTGACCACTCCTTGACTCTCCAGTGGATAAATCAGCTTACAGATGGGGATCAGGGAGACTCAGTTGGTGCAATATTGCTGCTGGTGGTACCACAGTTGTGGTAGCCATTGGCACCTGTAGTTCTTCAAACCTCGGCAACCCCACAATAAAAGGATCCTCCGAGAGACCAGGCAAAGTAGACAGCTGTTTAACATCCTCCTTCTCCAAGGAAGCTATAGCAAAAGCCCTCCTGTACCCTTTTGGGCCCTTGAAATACCTTCTCCTGACATAGTCTATGCCAAGGATGCCTGGAGCCTCAGGGCCAGTCACAATGGGGTGCTTTTGCCACTCATTTCCAGTCAGGCTCACTTCGGCCTCCAATACAGTTAGCTGTTGGGATCACTCTGTCACTCTAGAAATACAGATGGATTCTGCCCCTTTGTAATGTGATGGTATTACACTGTGCACAAGTGTCCACTAGAGCCTTATACTCTTGTGGATCTGACATGCCAGGCCATCAAATTCACGCAGTCCAATAAACCTGGTTGTCCCTTTCCTCCACCTGGCTGGAGGCAGGGCCCCTCTAATCCTGATCAGAGTATTCATTACTCACTTCCTGTAAAAATCACTTAGAATTCCCTTCAAGAGGACTGGATGTAAGAACAAGCTTTCAACTCTGTCTGGAAAGCTGCCCACTGGAAATGACCATCATTTTTCCTAGAAGAATCCCCTTTTGTGATTGTTTTTCCCTGAAACTCACACACTTGTGCCTTTAGGGTTGAGGTAGGTTTGCCATCACGCTTCCTCAAGTTCTCTCCGTGGTCACGCACGCAAAACCACAGAGTGCCTTGTGGTGTGTACTTTCTATATCCTCTCTCCTGAAATGAGAAACCCTTACTCCTAATGACTGAGATACTGGTCCGTATAGGTGGGGAGTAGGACACATTGTCTTTGAGTTACTGGACCTCCCGGGACAGTTTTCTCCACAGCTGAAATGAGGGAGGAAGAGACACTTTATTCATATTGCTGGAGTCATCCATTCACCATTGGTGCCTCTTTGCCTTTCCAGTCTGTTATTGCCAATCATTTGGCATCTGACAATGGTGTGCTCCGTACAAAATTTAGCCACATAGATCATGTGCATTGGACTTCATCTGGGTCTGTGGATAACTGCACATTGTCTGAGTGATAATAAAACATCTCTTGCACAGCTAATTCCCCGAGGTAATGGATACCTCTCTCCATGGTGGTCCACTTGCCTGGATAACCTAGAACATCTTTACTGAAGGAAAACCTTTCCCTTATGCCTGACAGAAGTTGCCTCCAGAAGCTGAGGGCTTGTGTCTTTTTTCCAGTCACTTTTTCAATGCCCCCTTGCCTGGCCAGCAATTCCAGCTGCTTGGCTTTCCTGCTCCCTAATTCCAAGCTACTGGTACCGTTATCCCAGCATCAGAGCATCCAGGTAACAATGTTCTCACCTGAATGGTGGCTGAAATCTTTCCACATATGTCACAGCTCGCTTAGGGACAGGGATCGGGTGACTGTCTCTGACTCTGCCCCTTCCTCCTGCTCTCATGATAGCCCTGGTTCATTGTGATCCCTTATTAGGTGAACTGCGTTTTTTTGTGTATTTTTTTTTCTGTATAGGGGTGACTGATACTGGCATGGGTTGGTTTTCTGGTTTAGCTGCAGTGCCTGTCGCCAGGGTCTGAGTAGCCACTGTGCCCACTGAGGGGGCTGGGGCAGCCATGAGGGTTGGGGCAGCCTCGGGGGTTGGAGTAGCTGCAGTGCCTGTTGTGGGGAGTTGGGACGGCCACAGCACCTGTTGTGGGGGTTAGAGAAGCTGCAGTGCCCTTCGGTTTGTTTTCCCCCTCTTCCCCTTGAGAGCACTGTATAGTGTTGAACAGGGCTCGGTACGCGTGGGCCAGGCCCCAGCACATTGCAGTGATTTGTGTCTCTCTGGAATTGCCAGGGTGACAGCATGCTTTTTTCAAAAATTTTACTTTGTCAGTATTCTGCACTTGTTCAGGGATGAGGTTCAAAAACATCAGAGGTGCCCACTGTGCTAGATGTGCTAGATACTTGCCCATACTATCCCACAAACCCTGGCACTCTTAACTATCCAGACTCGGGGTAGATTTCTGGATGATATTTTTAAATAGTTGTTTAACCCTAAACAAGACTAGAAACCCATTCAGGAGACATAGCAATAGGAGCATGCTGGCTTGAACATCGCAAGGATACTCAAAATTCTTGAAAGCCGTTAAGACTAGCCAGAGGAGAAAGGAGGGGTGAAAGACTGGGGGAAAGTATCCTCTCCAGTTTTCCTCATAGAGTGGGTTTGACTGTTAATAAATTCTGAGAGATAGCATCTGAGGTACGGAAACGACCACAATGCTGCATACAAATACAAGCCTAACCTCACGCCCAGTGATGTTATCATATCGTAAATCGATATTACAGAGTACAATAAAATGGCAATCCTGATCCTTTTCCCAGAGGTGATGAACAGCACTGCAGTGAATACATACTGCAAGTAAGGGTTTATGTACCACAACCATGTGACCAAACAAAGCAACATCTTGACCAGTGACTATTTCACTAACAGAACAAATGCATATAAGAAATTATAACAAAGTTGTTTTAACACACTCTGGTCAGCCCTGCAGTTATCCCAACCCTTCATGCCCCACGTTGGGTGCCAAAAAGGACTGTCATGGCTTAGCCCCACCTGGCAACAAAGAGTCACATGGCCACTCCATTGCCCCTCCCCCCACTGGGGTCTGGAGGAGAATTGGAAGAAAAAGGCAAAACTCGTGGGCTGGGATAAAGACAGTTTAACAGAGAAGCAACGGAAGTGAACAGTAACAAGAACCATACTGGTAAGAAGAATATAAAAAACCCAAGGGAATATACAGAGCAACTCTCTCACCACCTGATGCCCAGCATGCTCCTGAGCAACGATTAAGCTCCCCCCAGCCAGCTCCCCGACTCAAAACTGAGCATGATGTCACATGGTATCAAATACCCCATTTGTTTGGCCAGTTTGGGTCAGCCATCCTGGTTGTTGTCCGCTCCTGTTTTTTTATGAAAACTATCCCTATCCCAGCCAAACCCAGGACCACTCCAGATCTTTCTTCTTGAATGAAAGATTCTGGGAGAAAGGAGGGAGAGTGGTCATGCCACTTGCAGAACATACACCTTTGTCAGCTAACAGTACAAGTGTGACTCCAACATGGAGGAATGATGAAATGTCAGTTCATCACACTTCCTTAGTGCTCTACAGCCAATAGACAGTTTTCAGTTCAGTGGTCATCTGTTTTTCTTTGGAAAAGGATGATTTACTAAACCCACACTTCTATGTAGGAATATTTCCTGCAGTTTTGAAAGGGAATTTTTTGTCTAAACCAAAGAGAAAAAGGTGGGCTGTGGAACTAGTGAGCTTATAGGTATAGCATTCGCTACTAAAAAGGCTGATGTTCACTCCTGGCCGGAGAGGAGATGATTTTCCTAGAGACTGTCCTGTCTGTTCCCCTGTAGTGGATTGCTGTCTCCAGTTTGCCTCCCAAATGTCTTGATTTGGTCTTGATGATATGTTAAAGTCCCTTCATATTTGATCTTATTTTCTCAGACTGTTACTTGCAGGTCCTCTGGGAAATCAGTTTTATGCCCAACTGGAGCTCCTAACTTCAATGGAAATGCCATGTTTCATGTCCTGACACCCTGTAATGTTAGGCAGCGAAGTTCCAGCCCTGTTGCCTGTCAGCAAACACTGAAGGTTACTCTTTTTTCTCTGGAGATGGTTCAGGATGGAAAGGCAGACCTTTTGAGATGTCTGTAGAAGTATATAATCACTTCACCAATGCTTGTTGTTCTCTTCCTCGAAGGAGGATCTTGTCCTCGGTCCTGCAGCTTCCAGAGTATCTAATTCACACTAATGCCATCAGACTGTTTCTTGTGGTTCCTTACAGATGAAGGACTTGCCAGTCTGCCTGCATGAATATAGACCTTGCCCTTCACAGATGAGTTCTATGTGGAGAGAAGGGAGATTTCATGCTCTCACCAACAAGTGAGGAGTTATCTGGTGTTGCAGGGTGCTTCATGCCGACTTTGGGCACCAGCAACTAGGTTCAAAACAGCTCTCTCTGATATTAGTGCTCACAAAAGCCTGATTTCTCTCTTCTGGCTTTCCCAACAGGTTTGGGAGATGCTCAGGAAGACCTTGTTCCCTGCAGTGCTCTCTGGATCACATTGAGCTCCCAAGGAGCCCAGAGTCAACAGTCAGCCATCTCTGCATGTTTCTGTGCATGTGGACTCCTGGTGCTGCTGGACTCCTTGGACTGGAGTCCGTTTCACAGAATGAAACACAGAATGTTCGGGGTTGGAAGGGACCTCTGTGGGTCTTCTAGTCCAACCCCCCTGCCGAAGCAGGGTCACCTACAGCAGGCTGCACAGGAGCTTGTCCAGGCGGGTCTTGAATATCTCCAGAGAAGGAGACTTCACAACCTCCCTGGGCTGCCTGTTCCAGTGCTCCGTCACCCTCAGAGGGAAGAAGTTCTTCCTCATGTTCAGACAGAATTTCCTATGCTTCAGTTTGTGTCCATTGCCCCTTGTCCTGTCACTGGGCACCACTGAAAAGAGTCTGAGCCCATCCTCCTGACACCCACCCTTGAGATATTTATAACCATTTATTAGGTCCCCTCGCAGCCTTCTCTTCTTCAGGCTGAACAAGCCCAGCTCCCTCAGCCTTTCCTCAGAGGAGAGATGCTCCAGTCCCCTCACCATCATCGTAGCCCTCCTCTGGACTCTCTCCAGTAGCTCCTCATCCTTCTTGAAGTGGGGAGCCCAGAACTGGACACAGTACTCCAGATGGGACCTCACTAGGGCAGTGTAGAGGAGAAGGAGAACCTCCCTCGAAGTACTGGTCACACTCCTCCTAATGCACCCTAGAATCCCATTGGCCTTCTTGGCAGCCAGGGCACACTGCTGGCTCATGGTCAACCTGTTGTCCACCAGGACGCCCAGGTCCCTCTCCGCAGAGCTGCACTCCAGCAGGTCCGCCCCAAGCCTGTACTGATGCATGGGGTTGTTCCTCCCCAGGTGCAGGACCCTGCCCTTGCCCTTGTTGAACCTCATCAGGTTCCTGTCTGCCCAACTCTCCAGCCTGTCCAGGTCTCGCTGAATGGCAGCATAGCCTGCTAGTGTATCCACCACTTCTCCCAGTTTTGTGTCATCAGCAAACTTGCTGAGGGTACATTCTAACTCTTCATCCAGGTCATTGATGAAGAAGTTGAATAAGACCGGGCTGAGTACTGACCCCTGGGGGACACCACTAGTTACAGGCCTCCAACTAGACTCTGTGCTGTTGATGACAACCCTCTGAGTTCTGCCATTCAGCCAGTTCTCAATCCACCGCACTGACCACTCATCTAGCCCACACTTCCCGAGCTTCCCTAGGAGGATGTTATGGGAAACAGTGTCGAAAGCCTTGGTGAAGTCAAGGTAGACAACATCCATGGCTCTCCCCTCATCTACCCATCCGGTCACGCCATCGTAGAAAGATATCAGATTGGTCAGGCATGATTTCCCCTTGATGAATCCATGCTGACTGCTCCTGATAATCTTCTTTTCCTCCACTTGCTTGTTGATGACCTCCAGGATAAGCTGCTCCATCACCTTTCCCAGGATGGAGGTGAGGCTGACCGGCCTGTTGTTCCCTGGGTAGTCCTTCTTGCCCTTTTTGAAGATTGGAGTGACACTGGCCTTTCTCCAGTCCTCGGGCACTTCTCCTGTCCTCCAGGACCTCTCAAAGATGAAGGAGAGTGGCTCAGCAATGACATCCGCCAGCTCCCTCAGCACTTGTGGGTGCATTCCATCGGGGCCCATGGATTTGTGGGCATCCAGATTGCTTAAGTGATCCCTCACGCAGTCCTCCTAGACCAAGAGAAAGTCATCCTCTCTGTAGGCTTCTGGGATTCCTGAGGGCCTGCCTTCAAACAGTTTTCCTTCAAACAGCTTCTCTACCAACTTCTTTGGACTGAGCATCTCTTTACAGATCTAGTGTGTTACTAGTCCTCTATCAGAAAAGGATTTCTCCTGTATTCCCAAATGAGAGTTTTATTGATGTGTTGGAGTGTGAAGGGAATTTACCTCCCTCTCAAAACTCCAGCTCATTCTGCAGTACTGGTCTCCATTATGTTGGATGTTTCTCCTAGTGAGCAAGCAGGATGGGCTTGACTGTTGCCTCCTGAAATCTTGCTAAGGTTTCAGGAGGAAACCTGTGAGGAGTTGCATAGGTTTAGTGTAGACAGCAGGAATTTCCTTTTCTGGGGCCTGAGTCAGCTGCCAGCCCTGTTTTATTATTTTGGATACTGGTAGTATGTAAGGAGGGAGGATCAAAGCAAAGGGAGGAAAAAAGGGGGCAAGAAGGCTGTTTCCATTTATAGGTTATGAGAAGCAGTTACAGCTTTTGTGGACTTTTGTGGACTTTTACAACCTACAGACAACCAGGACAGAAGCACAGCTTACAGCCACCTGAACTATAAATCTCCTCCTCAAGACAAAGTGAGCACCACAGCAAATAGGCAGAGGAGAGGGTGGAGCCAGCTCAGAACCGAGCTAAGAAACCCTGCTGTTCACAGCCAAAGAGGGATAAGGTTTGTCTAGATGTACCCTTTGAAAACGCCTGTCTTGAACAACATGGATGGATTACGAGCTGTTTGTTCTGCACTAACACAGGGTTTGAGGCACTGAGACCCACTTGCTGCTGCCCAGGTAGGTACCTTGCTCTCAAGCTCTTCTCTGACCTGTGGGAGTTGCCTGAAGATGGGGTGTCAGGATGCTGAAAGCCTCTTTTTCTTTTCCCCTATCTTTGCTCCCATGCCAGGGAAGGGGTAGTAGGGATCCTTGCACATGAAGGAGTCTTTTGGTGTCCCTGTGACCTGCCTGTACAGCTGCAGGCTTCGCATCTGCTGCTGCAGGCTCATGGCCTTGAGATCCAGCATTAAACAATCACCTTGGCCAGATCCACCTAGCGGAGAGCATTGTTTTAGGGAGGCAGGAATGACAGCCCTATGGGAGCTGTCCTTCTCCTCCTTCCGCTAGGGTGCAGTAAAAATTTGTCCTCCTTTGCTGTTTTGCTGTTTTGTGGAGGCTCCTGTTTCTCTCTGAGANACNGGAGGATTCCTGTGAATCTCAGCGGTTTTCTGCAGGTAGAGCCTGTGGGGAGCCCCGCAAGGTCTACAAGGGGGTCAAAGCTTGTTCCTGCAGGAGTGGGGATCTAAGGGTCAGACAGACTTCACTGTCTGCTCTGTCACTGATGGGACCTTTGTCGCCTTGTAGTCAAACCTGGAAGTTCTGGATGTGGTTTTAGAGGAGCCAATTCCAGGAAGATTACTGACCCAGCATGCTGTTGAGACTAGAGGGACATTCAAGTCCATATTCATCAGGCTCCTGGACCTTCCGTCTCAAGCTTCTCCTGGGGAACACATAAGCTCACCACCCCTATGTTTTGTCCCATTTTTTTGTGGAAACATCAGCAGCTCCTCCCACCTCATCAAGTGATGGTGCAGTCCAGGCTTTCACCTCTGTAAGCCTGAGATAGTGAGTCTGTTTCCCCTGTGAAAAGAACTGTCAGGTTTGCATGATGCATGCACAGGGTTAGAGGAAGGCTCAGTGCACAAAGTGCTGTGTAGCCAAGGTGTCAGTACAAGAAAAGGAATACCTGAAAAATACTAAGTATTTTGTTTTATTTCCCCCCTTTGAGTAAGTGCAAAAGAGTGCAAACAGGAGAGCTGTTAAGGATTTTTCAGACTCAGTTTGATTGTTCTCTATAAGTGAAAAACTGCCATTGTTTCCCCAGGATGAAGTTTTGCAGGAGTCGTTTGGATCTGAATGTGTACTAATTGCTCTGGGAACTCTAATAAAAATTCAAACAAGGAGCTGTAGGATTTGTTTTTGAGAAAAAGTATGTTTCATGCACAGCGATTTCTGATTACCCAAAGGCTCTTTCTTAGCATGTAGCTGGTTTATTTTTGTCTGTGGGACATGTTTTATCCATGGCCTCTTTTCTACATTGGAAGTGAAGGATACAGGACCTGCAGCTTAAACTGTCAATGACGGATGGAAACCACTTGGACAGTACATTGCCCATGAGCAACGTCTGTCAGCACCCCAGAGGCTCTGTAAATCGTAACACTAGCAGCAGTGAGTGCTCGTATTTCTTTGTTAAGCCACGTTTTCTTTCAGCCCAGGTAAATGCTGGCATGCAGTGGCACCCAGCCAGGTTAATTGGCACCCTGGCACAGGCACGGGCATGCTGGCCTTGGTGACTCTCACAGGTCTGGTTTGGGGCTTTCACAGCACTGCACTGGCCATTGTCCACCTGAAATCCCTCCCAGACAACAAGGCTTGAGGCTGTGGGTTGGAATGGAGAGTACACAGATCTGACCCCCATGATAGGCATTCATTTCCTCCCTGTCTGGAGTCCATCTCTCACTCCTTCCAGCTCTCCCCTCCCTGGGCACAGAGCAGTGCTCTTCTACCAGGTTTCTGGGAGCAAGAGAACTACAAGCTTGAATGATTTGCCTTGTCTCAGAAAGGCTGTTGCAAAGCAGGGAACTGAAGGATAGGATGGGTTTCTCAAGTCACAAGCTAAGAGTGTAACTGAAACTGCGAGGGTCCCTCTTAGACTAGCCCAGGCAGATGGATCATATCTTCAGAGGGAAGGACGTCTCCAAGGACCCATGGACACTGGAAGGGGACACAGCCTCACCTGAACTGAGACACTGTGTGGGCTATGAGAGGTTGCACACATTAACTCTTAATTATTACACAGGATGGGTAATGTAGTCACAGGTGCCCTCCACTAGATAATGGGAGGACCTCTTCTGGTGGGTCCAGCAGGTGCTGGGAACACAGGGAAGGGCTTTACAGAGTAATATCAAAGGTAGCATGGTCAGAGAAATGGTAAGGCAAGAACAGAGAAAGGGAAAGTACTGCATCCCCCAGTCTCTGCCCACTTTCCTCTTTATCCTGCCTTGGAGTAGCACCTTTGAAATAATCAGTGTCTGGCTGACACCCCAGACCAGCTCTAATCCAGAGACTCTAGTGTTCAGCAGAGATGTTGTGGGTGAGCTAAAGTTCAGTGTCATCATCATCATCAGCGTCATGTACAGAACAGAAGGCATCAGTTTGGTGCTGTATAAATCTTTGATATGCCCTCATCCTTAGGTCACTATGCGGTACTGCTTTCCTCATCTCTAGACTGTAATAGAGTAATAGAAGTAACTGAGTTAGAGAAAATCTGCAGAAAGGTAGTCAAAATGCTCAGGGAGGTGGAGAACCAGTGTTATGAGAACAGGCTAAGTAGGCAGGGACTGCAATTTGGAGAGGAGAGGCTGAGAGGTGATATGATTGAGGTCTGCAAAATCATACAAAAACAAGCCTCCAGCCCACGGGAGAAATAAATGAAGATTTTCACAATAATGGTAAAATATTTTTATTTTCAGCTGTGTTGAAAAGGCAGAGGTCAAAGCAGAGACATAAGAGGCAGGAGACATACTTCAAAAGGAAGAACCATAGCTATGATTTCTCCATCTCTCTATAGGTTTGCCTCCTCAAATAAACCTTGTTGTGCTCATGCACACACCCTCCACCCAGGGTAATATACTGCACCTGCATTTTGTAAATTCATTGGTGAGTTGGATCATAAAAGCACACCCATTCCCATTCACCAGCCACATTATGGATGGGATCAACAGCATGTAGATCAAATAGCCGTAAGAGGAGTTTCATTCCTACTCAAAGAGGATGGGAACTTGGAGCAGAGGATGTTACTGTAGATGCTTTAGCCCAAGTAGCTCAAGAACTCTCTCCAACAAGTGACCAAAGGAATTTTTAAGCTCTTATACAACCCAGTCCAGATGCCCAGAAAACAGGTTTGGCTCATTAGTGTTTCCCTCTCCAAGAAAAGCAGAAGGCAATCATAGCAGGCGCAGCTGGGTACGAGGCCCAGCTGTATCTGTGTGTGTCAGTGGTGGCTGCGTGTCTGCATGGCACGGTTTGTGTCAAGGAAAAGGGCCAAGCAGGAAACATCTGCCTGTCACGTCTTTCTGAATTCTGTAGATGGACTCTTTCCACCATGAAAGCAGATGCGTGAAATTGCTTTTCACTTTTTCAAAAAGAGGATGGAAGATATCATTCAGAAACCAGTATCTTGAGAAATCTGTGGCCAGTTTGTACTGGCCTGGAAAAGGGTCCTGGGGCACAGAGAGCACTGCAGAGGTCTGCATTTCGTGGTGGTCAGCAAATGACGTGTGAGAGGGGTGCTGTCTGCCCCAAGGATGAAAATAACTCAGATCAGGATTAAGAGTTCCTCACCTGGCTGCCTGAGTGCATGGAACTGGGGGCTGCTCAGAGAATGGAGATCCTGAGATGCTCCTCATTGAGTATGTCTGTGCTGTATTCACATTACACTGAGCGAATTCCATCCTCTGGGGTTTTCTCAGGTTGCAGAAACTGTCGCTTAGCCTCTGCCTGCAGCACCATGAAGCAGAACTGAGCCTGGTCTGGAGTAACCCAAGGCATTGGTATGTCCTGAGGACTAACTGCCGCAGTAGCTGCTCTGCTGAAAATCACCATGCCAGCAGTGTACAATACAAATCAAGTGTGTACAGGGCTGTGTGTGCAAGGGTGTAGCCAGCAGCTTATGGCAAGAGTCTTCCACTCTGTCCAGGGCTTGTGAGACCACATCCACACATCGTGTCCGGTATTGGACCTCCAAGTACAAGAAATTTACAAACTGAATCTGGTCATGGGATTAGATGTGCCTCCGGGTGTCAGCATGGGCCAAGAGGCTGGTGGCACCTGAGTGGCAGTACAGGCATCTTCTGTCTTTCCCTTCATCTCCATGCACCAGGAGAAAAAGAGGGCCAAGATGCCACTATGTCCCTCAGCCTGCTTTGAGCATAGTCACAGGAACTGACTCCTCCCTGTTAGCACCAGGACCTCCCAACACCCTTTCCTGGTACTGCCACCACCTTAGGTCTTGGTGGAGCATGGTGATGTTCTGGGTGAGGCCTTCTATAATTTTGCTGAAAGATCCAGAAGGATCAGTTCTGCTCTGCCCTGCATCTTCTAAACTTACAGGCTGCACAGCAAGCAGGCGCAATCTCCCAGTGCCCTCCTTTCCCTGGGGTCTGCACCCCAGCGTACCTCAGAGCAGGGCAGCCTGTCTTGACATCCCTTCCTCTTCCTGACACCCTCTCTGTCTTTCTAATCTTGACTCTGAGATTGTCAGATGAACACAGGGTCTTCTCATTTCTCCTTTGCCTCCAACACCACAGAAGCCACATCAGAATGCGCCCTTCTCATCCATGTTATCCCTGTGCCTCCTGCTCACCCCCTGGACATCCTTGCAGTGCCAGGATGAAGACAGAGCCCGCACGAAGGAGCTGCTGCCCCATTTGCACCAAGACCAAGGGACAGGATGTGGAGCAGTGAGGCAAAGCAAGGCTGCAGCATGATGCAGCCCAGCTCGGCACGAGCTTGAGGAAAAGCTCTTGCTTGACTAAGCAGCAGGATTCTTCTCCAAGACTTCCTGTGTGGCAGCAGCCAAGTGGTTACAAAAAACTGAAGTGGGAGCCTTTCCAGTTCCTGACACAGGGAAGAAAATTAAAAACAAATCATTCCCCACCAGCCATTCAGCTTCTGTAAAAGCTGGGACACTTCCAGTCTCGGTCCCTGAAAGAACTGCTGTGTAGTTTCCAAACCTTCACACAATCAGGGAAAACTTTGATGCATCTCTGCCCAACTTCTTCAGGACTGGTGTTTTCCTGCAGTGGATGCCAGCCCAGCTTTACTGGCCCCACTGCAAATCCAGCCATCACCCCAAAGTAGGTGACAGGACATCTCTGCTCTCCTTCTCCCCCTAAGCAGCCCTGCACTGTTTCCTCATAGTCCAGGGGCTGTGCGGGACCTTGAGGGCAGAGCACAGCTGGAGCAGGTGACTTGGTGCTTGTCCTGCATTTGTATCCGGTGACACTAGGCACATGACAAGTGGTGGGCTGGTGTTGCTGGGATTCTGATAAAGGAAGCTAATAGCAGTTGACTTGCTTGGATCTGGCCTGCAAGAAAGGGCAGCATCAGAGGGCTGCAGGGGATGGGATCCTCAGTCCCTTTTGCCTCTCTCCCGTCTTGTGGTGGAAGCACCAAGCCCGAGCACTGGGAAACTGATGGAACGGCTATGGTTAGCACTGAATCATGGATGCCTTGGCTTCTATTAACCTTTCCCACAGCAGTAATAGCCTCTTTCCAGCACGAATCCATGCTTTTCTGCTTATGTGGGCCTTACAGAGCAGGTCTGTTCCAAATCATGGCACTGCAGCTTAATAACTGTCTACAACTCAGTAGGGCCACAGAGGCCATTGGTGTGAACAGTCCTGGCCAGGACATGTGCCAGGTCATTCCCATTTCTTGCCAGACCTCTTTTTTGTAAGCTAACCCATGTTACATTTGCTGGACGCTGGGAGCAGTGGACATGCATGGGATGGCCACCCTACCCACAGGACCTAGGGAAGCAGCAGTCACTTGAGAGGATGCCTGAGCCTGTAGAAAGGGCAGGAGTAATGGTCATGTGAAAATCCACAGGTGGGAACTCAGATACCACCTTCCAGCCCTTACCTGTGCCCCATCTCATTCCTTCCCCCACTGCTGCAGTTTGTGTTCTCCCAGCGGCCTGGTTGAAGCTATGGCTGCATTGGGCCAGAGGCTGAGCTGCACTTTAATGCTTTCTTAGAGCTAGTAGAAGGACGTTGAATCTGTCTTTGAACTGTGTCCAGCATTGGTAACCTTCCATCTGTTTGCTGGAGGCAGATGTGGACAGTTGCAACCAGCTGCTCCACCCTCAGTTGTCTTCTTTTGAGTCCAAGTTGTGGCATCCTGTCTCCTCTTCCCTTTGCCCATGAACCTGCCTCACACAGCTGGGGAATGTAGCAGTTCACAGATGAGCCCTACCACATATAGATGTCTCATGGAGTTGTAGAATAGGAGAGACCCTCTGCAGCTAATGTGGGACAAGCTGGCTGCACAGTTGAGTGTGGCAGGAGTCAGTTGCGTGACTTCAGTACAAGGCATCACCATGAGGAGCTGGGCCCATTACAAACCCACCTCCCAGTTCTGGGAAGCCTCAGACACCCATAACCTGGGTGTGCTTCAAGTGACTGTCACCACAAGCATAAATCAAGTAGCTAGTGACTTGTTCAGTAATTTGTTGTGGGTTGTTATACACTTAGCTTGCCTGCAGACTTCAGGTGCACATGACAGCCTCCATCCATGTGTGTGCAACGGAGTATGGATCCAACAGGAGACTTACAAATCTCAGAGGGGTCAGGAGGCTTCAAGAGGCCTGGATCTCTCCTCGTGGCTCTTCTCAGTCTGGCAAATTGGAAGCGGGTAGCTGATGGTCTTCCTGGCTCAGCAACAGTCTGTACATTCACCCTTCCAGGGATTCCCCAGTGCCTCTTCTCCATTGGGAACCCAGGCTAAATAAGAGCATGTCTACGAGTTTAACTATTGACTCTTCAATCCTTCTTCCAGACCATAAATGTCCCAGTTAGACTTCACAGAGGGTAAAACAGAGTAAGCATAATGCAATAGTTTATATGTAATAACAGAAATGTTAATTTTTTTGATATTAATAATATAAGTAGATTAAAGTTAGGAGGGATGGATGGGACATCACACTTACTAATGTTTGCCGACATGTCTTACTTAGGCCTATCTCTTAACCAAAATTGTCTTCCTGTTTTCTGGTTGCAAATAGCTGTGCCAAGCTTTGGCTATTTGACTGGAATTTAAGTTGTGTGGTGTCTGGTTCCTGCTGGAGTTTTTGGATGGATGACAGGGAGGTGGGGAATTTCAGCCCAAACCCTTTGGCTGGTTTTAAAAAATTGAAAAAACCACATTATTCATCTCACGTTAAGGAAAAGGCCAGTAAAGCATTGCTGGAAGGATTCCTCCAAAGATTTGAGCATTGGCTCTGTGCTGCAAGTCTATACTATGCCTTCACTACGGGAAAGTAAAAATTTGGCCCATGTCAGGTTTTCAGTATTACTTGAGATTACAGTGCGGTCATGCTCAGGAGAGTCTCAGTAGTTTTGCAGGTAAATTCCTTGAAGACGCTGCACCAGCTTGGCCCTGCTGTCAGTATGTTGGAAGACCTAGTGCCTGGGACTGATTTTCTGTCCTGGATTTGGTGGGAAAGAGATTTTCAGGTCTTTTCTCTGCATTTGTTATGCAGAAGAACAAGCAAGAGGAGACACGGCCCACATGTGAGAACCCGGACTGAACCAGGGGCTTGTTTAGACCTCACTTGGGAGGTCTCAGCTTTTGCAGCTGGGATGCTGGGCTGCAGGAAGCTGATATGTTTGTATCCCAGGAAGTCTAGACTGGCCTTTCTCTTGTCAGGTAAAGGCAGGCTGGCTGAGAGAGAGGTCGAAGGCCTGTGGAGGCAAGCCCAAGAGAGGATGTGAGCAGATCCCACCAAGGGGACTTGACACAGGTATCTGCTGCCAAGCTCCTCCATGAGGTCTTTCCAGCCATTGGAAAGCAAGTGGCATGTCTAGGGCCTGATCCACGCAGCCTGAGGTAGACCTCTAACAGCTCACGGGCAATGGTGCCCTATCTGTCTGTCTCCATCAACTCTGTAGCAAGCCTTGCCTGCTAGCTTAGGCAGTTGTCTGTAGGTGACACAGCATCTATGGTGACCAGACATGCTCCTCCAGCCTGGAGTCACCTCGTGGAGAGGCATCATTGTCCCCTTGCCAGTCTGCATTGTACAATATGATCTGCAAGGGAAATGTCACTACACCAATGATTTTGGTAGGTCAGATTTGCTTACAACTAGCTCAAAGACCTCTAACCTGGCTCGTGGTTTGTTGTGGGGCTGGGCAGGACTGTCAGGGGAGTGGAGTGGATTCATGCCACAGGGTGGGTCTGCGAAACAGCCCGATATGAAGCAGACACAGGGTGGCAAGAGATCTGCAAGGTTCTTCTCTCTGGCCTAAGTCTCACTTTCTTTGTTCACTTGTTACATACAGGGATCGTGCATCTGCTGGAAGCACCTGGCTGCATCTAGTGCAATAGGTGAGGCGATGCTGCGTGCTCTGTGACACCGGGGGATGCACACGGATGTATGTGGAGAAGAGGTAAAACTGCCGACATTGCCTTAAGAAGAGACCTGCCTCATCTCATGACTATGGCATGTGCAACCCTCGAGGAGTGTTTCTCCCCATACCCATCCCGTGTGGGGCTCTGAACTCACTGGTGCACCATATCTCCCAGCTGAGGGAAGCAGGACGCTGAAACTGGGCCCGATCCTGGGTTCAGGATTGCCTGGCCTGTGGGGTTGGAGAAAAGTCAGCCTAAGACTGGGGTTCCCCTTGGGATCTGTCCTGCTCAGCCAGCAGCTCAACACGTGCCTGTGTGGATCTGTCTATACCCAGGCCATAGAGGGGTGTTTGGAGTTGAATCCCGCATCTCCCTTGCTCCTCACCAAGGTGCAGACGAATCATCAGTGGAGGGGAGGCTTCTGACATCTGCATGACCTGCACAAGGTGAGGGGTTGTAAGCTCAGAGGCAGCTGCAGCCCAGCACCTCAAGTTACCAAAAACTAGTAGAGCCCTGCACTAGGCAAGCAATTAATGATTTTACTGCTAATGAGAGCTGCAGCTCAGCAAGTCAGAACACCCAGAGCCCATTGCTGCCATCTGGGCACCCTCATGACTTCTCAGAGGTGATTTATAATCCCTGGTTTACAGAGAAGGAAGCTGAGGCAGGGAGTTTAAAGGATGTTTGAGACATGAGGTAGAAACAGAATTAGGGGGAGAAGCCAGAGGTCCCATCTGCCAGCTGTACTTGATTAGCCATGCTTCCTGTGCAGGTGAAGACAAACTGTTTTAAAACAAAATCAGTTATTATCATGCCTCAGCCTGAGCCCCGTACAGAAAACACTTCTTCGGTAAGAGATCATTTCTGATATCACCTGGTCACTTGACTGCAGCTGCAGGAGTTACAATGGAGAAAAGTTTGCACAGTGCTGTGGGGCTACAGCCCATGGCTCAGGGCGGTGCTTGCAAGACTGGCAGACTTTTCATCAGTAGGCATGTTGGCCAATAAGGTGCCTTTGTATCAAAAAGCTACTTGCCTCATATGGTGCAACACAACATTCCTCCCTTGCCCTCCAGAGAGACTATCTCAGGGTGTATTTAATAAGGACACTTTTACCAGAGTCTTAGCTGGCAACTTATGACACCCTTCAGCAGTACATAGGTGTCAGGAAAAGTGTTACTCTGCCAGTCAAGATGCTCTGCAGAAATTCAGAGTCAGCAGGGAGAACACAGGTTGGCACATCACAACTGCTTAGAAGTATTTAAAACAAAAATCACACCTATTTCCCCTCTTTCTGGTAGTCAGAGAGTATTTGAGAATGGCACCCCAGTCCTGGTAAAAGCAGTCATGCCATGTTCCTGTCCCCAGCCTGCCACAGCTGGTGCACCAAGAGCCCACAGGGTATGGGTCCCCTGTACTTCAGGCTGGGGCTGTATGGGGGGTTATGAGAGGAGCAGCAGAAGGTGGGTGACCAGGCCCCTAATGGCTCAGGACCACGACAGTAGATTTTCCTCTCTAGATCTCACTGTGCCTGGTAACAGTGTTCATAAAAGGAGCAAATACCAGTGTGGTTCTTCCTTGCTTTTATATTGTCGAGTTGAGAGGGGTGGAGGGGTTTTCCTGCACTCCAAACTGCTGCCCTTCTGAGCTGGTATTGGCAAGGCTGCACCTTTCTGACAGACCTTACAGGTGCTTGTGAAATGGTTTCTTTTCCTTTGTAGGTAGTACTGAGCCTGAGCTGAGTGCGGGGAGGGAGCCTGTAAGTGCTGGGAGAACAAGCAGAATATGAGTGAGAACAGCCACTTTCCATGGTCTGCCGCAGACCGCCAAGAACTGCATTCCTCAGGCTCACAGCCTGCCACGCTGGCCTGCAGTGATGCAGATGAGCAGCTCAGCCAGCCTCTAGAGCCTGCCAGGGGGAAAGCCAGCCACCGGGAAGATCCTCAACCCTCTGGAGGAGCAGAGAGGAGGCACCGGGGCCAAGGGGATGAATATCGGGAAACAGCAGCCGAGCTGGATGAGAGGCCGGGTGAACAGGGACTGGGGACAGACACTACCAGCAAGAGTGGCTGTGAGGACGGGCTGACGCTGACAAACAGCGTGGACACAGAGCTGGTCGCAAGGCAGGAGCAGACACAGCTGCAGCAGCGGGACGGCAGCACACCTGGCCAAAGAAGCACAGATTCGGGGGAGAGGGGCTCCCCCACTCAGCAAATACCTAGTGAGGCCCTCAGCAAGGAGTGGTGTCATGGTGTCCTGGGCTCCTCAGAAGCTCTAAGTGCCGATGAGCTGGAGGAGCATCTCGGGTGAGTGTGAAGCCATTATAATGTCGGCTCGGTGCTGGTTTGCATGTGTTGTTTCTCAAGCCTCCTTGCTTCGAGTTACCCTGCTCCATCAGTTTAAAAAGCTGCAGCTGCTCTCATGGTTGACTGGCTTTTCACTCTTTTTCTCTCTGGGCTTCTTACACTGCTTTTCCCTGTTACAAATGCAGAAAAGCTGTGATTAGAGCCAGTGTGGGCCCACAAAGTCTCTAAAATGAAGGAGAAGCTTTAGGGGTCTCAAGAGTGCTGGGTACCGGTTTTGCTCACGTTGGGGGTGTCCCACTTGCAAGTGGGAGATTCAGCTGCAGCACTTACAGCAAACCTACCCGAGATGACTTCAGATAAGTGCACAACCAGGGGGCAATGAGGAGCGGGGCTTGTCCAGGAGCCTCCTATACCCTGGAAGTCCCTGCCAGCGTGGCTTGCTCTGGCAGTCCCGGGGCTAGCAGGTAACAGCTTTGCATCTGAAGGACCGTGCTGTTAGTAAGAGAGTGCAAGACACTGAACTTCGCTCCCTGCTTCACCTGTGGCAGGGGTTACCAGTGCCTGGGTGGCACAGGCATAGCAGTGAGAGACAAGAGACACAAATGTCATCCTGTTCTCAAGTGCATGAGACAAACTAGCAAGCATGCAATGCCCCCCAGTCTCTGTGTACTCTGTACTGGCAGCCTATTTTCATGGGAGAACACTCACACCGGTGCAGCGTTCACAGCTGATTTTATGCCTTTGCAAGTGCCTAGACTCCCGGGGGCTGTGCAAGTTGGGGACTGAAGTGAAAGGACTGGTCACTGGGATGAGGTGGGGTGCTTCCCATGCCATCCCTGTGGGAGTACAGATGCTTCCCTTTGCCGCTAGAAATCTTCTAGGGGTCTGTATTGTAGCCAGCTGGGGTTTATGGTTTCTGTGAATTTTATGGCCCTGCCTACATACCTGGCATGGGAGAGATGCTGCAAGCAGGAGGGGGCTGGAGAAGAGCAACAGAAGTTGTCACAGAGGAGTATGGCCTACTTAAGAGGAGAAGGTGTGAAAGGGACAGGGTGGCCAAGAGGTTCCTGTGATTCACCTCTAGTTTTAGTCCAGTGCAGGCTTCAGGCTGAGCTGCTTGTTTGGAACATTGTCTAGAGCATAGGCAGGGAGTGTCAGCAGAGCTGGGAAGCCACACAGCATGTGGGTTGACAACAGGCACTCCTAACTTATTGCTTCTCTAGTGTTGAACAGGCTCCTTTATAAAAAACTGGTGGTTTGATGTACCCAAGGCCCCCAGCAAGAAAGATCAGTGCTGTTTCAGCAAGCACAAATGAAGGTATTGAAGAGGAAGAGTGTCCAGTGCAGGCAGCTGATGTCCAGAGAGCTAGGCAAGTCCACCCCTAGGCAGGTCGCATGAGCCCTTTAGTCAGGTCTTAGACGTCTGCAAGTCTCTCAGGTTACAAGAGAATCGTATTTGCTTGGTATGTGGCTCCCTGGCAGTGATTGTGAGTTCAAGATCAAGCTAAGGTTGGTTAGTGAATGCTGCTACCACCACTGGATGTGTGATTATTTTAAGGTATTAGGGCATGAATTGGGAGAAGTGGCAGGTCCAGGATTTGGAGATGATGTAACCTGACTGGGCTCTGCATGTACAGCCCATGACCTTATGTTCTAAACATATTCACTTGGATAGCAAATAAGTCTTTGGGGAAGCTGAATGCATAAGAGAGAAGTCACACACTATATTCAAAGGCAGAAGGGCAGCTGGAAACCTGCAGGGACACAGCTAAAATCTGGGAAACCACTTTCGCCTAGGGACTGGGTTAGATCACTGTGTCTGTACTCCTTAGTACTTTGACCACCTATCTTTAGCCTAAATGGCAAAAACATGTGACTTGGCAAAACACGGCATGGACCTGGTCTTTCCTGACTGTAGCTGACTATCTAACTCTCCTTGATCAATGTGGGTCAGGAGTAACAAAGTTGACAGATGGACCGAGGCACCAAGAAGTCACTGTCATCCTGCATCATCTCTGAGCTTTCACAGTTTTTCTTTACCCCTTCGGTATGTTACTGTTTCTGTTATGACCCATTCTGGATGTAGGAGAACCTGGGATTTCTCTGTCTACAGCATAATGTTTTACTGATAAGCAGTCAGCTATCCATTCCTAGGGAACAAATCACTTGTCATCATCTGTATGTTGGTGCTAGTATGATGTATTTTGTCCCTGAATCTTGAAGTACTTTACAAGAAGGGTTGAGTCTTTCTCCTCCCACTGAAGCGATCGAGAATTAAAGGGGAAAAAGTCATCCAAGGTCATCAACTCCTTGGTGGATCTAGAAGAATAATCCATGATTGCCCCACTGAAGGTAGATTAGGGCATCTATGCAAGAAATGGTTGTTACAAAAGAGAAGGAAATAAGGCCAAAGCTTTAGTACTTGTGCCACAGTCTGTGTCAGCTGAATCCTTTTTACCCCCTTTCTAGCTTATCCCATGACGTTCACTGGCATGCAAATATACCATTTCTCAAAGCCCCATTTCCAGTCATTGTGACTACTTTGCCCAGAGGTCTTTCACCTTCCCAGAAGCCCCTGACATTGGCCCTGCTGGTCTCAGGGAGGTTATAGCTCTGCAGTCAAAGTGAGAGCTTGATCAGTGGATGATATTCTCTGCTTTCAGCCCCATCAAATCACGTAAAAAGGTAAACCTGTTAACAGAGGACCTTTGGCTTGTAGACTCACTTTGTACCTGCAGGTCTGGGACTGCTGCCTTTGCCCACGCATTTCCTCTCATGGCAATGTATAGCCATTGAGCAATTAAGATTCCATTAAATAAAGTTTCAGAAGAACTTTGCAGAAAGCCTGCAGTGCACAGGCAAGAAAGTCCTGATTTCCATCATGTCCTTCTCTCACAGGCCTCCCCCCTCCACCAACACAGCAAACTAGGTTTTACTTTATTAGAACTAATTAACCAGTGAGAAGTTAAATGTAAACAACTCTGTGCCTAAAAATCCAGTACGGTTCAGCTGCAATAATAACCAAGTGCATTGCTCTGCATGCCTTGCCATAAGCAATAAAACAGCATTTCAGAGATGACTGGAGAAAGCAGCACAGGCAATTAGATACAATGTTACTTCAATACATTTACAAAACCTTGTGATTACAATGCAAATAAATATAAGGCTCCTTATTTAAGTAGAGCAATTGCCTTCCCCACTGTGTAATAAGTATGCAACACTTCTCTATGGGGAGGTTATGTCAGGCTGATTCACATGGGCAAGGTCTTTCACTGTCTCCCACCTCAGCCTGGTTTTTCTTGAATTCGATGCAGACAGTGCTCCTGGGCTGGTGTAAGCTATAGAAAGTTGCTTTGTCTTCTGACTTCTCTGGGACCACACAAGGAGAGATGTGATGTACCTGACTCATTGGTGCCCACTGGCCCATCCAAGACCACAGCTCCTGCCCAGGTGTCTGTCGTCTGTCCCACACAGCCTTTACTGGGGCGTTTGTAGGGACACAGACTTTCCCACTTTGCTGCCAGCTGTGTGAGTTCGGGCTCAAGGGATAAATATAGGGCTGGAAAATACAAGCTCTTTGGTGTCAACAGCTAATGGAAATGACGCTGTTTAGTGTGGTGAGAGAGCAAGAGCATCTGGCTTGGGATTATGGCAATGTGGGACCTGCTAAGTAATATCCAGGAGGTGCAGGGCTTGATGCCTCTTGATGGCTTGATACTCAGGAGCAACCAGGAGAATACCTACAGGCACAGCTGCAGTGCACAGCACCACCAGAAACACATGCTGTGCACCAAACCTCCTGGCGATGGGCCAGCGCATGCCCTCTCGCACGTGTGTTCCTGCACAAAGACTCTGGTGATGTGAGTGAAGCAATGTGGGCCAAGGGGCAGTGTGATGGCTCTCTTGCATAATCTGGGGAAATCACAAAGGCCCAGGGTTTTGCTGTGGTGTGGGTAGGACAAAGACACTCTACAGGGGAGGGAATGTGGAAGTTCACTGAGGATGGGGGCTGTTGCAAGAAGTTTGGCAATGGGACAAGCTGCCAACACAGGTCCATAATTGCCACCACTGGGTGCAATTAAGGCTGTAAAGTCCTTCCTGTCAAAAGGGGATGAAGCTTTTAAAGTTTCTTCTGCTTTATGGAAGGAGAGGATCTTTTCTGTACTCCAAGTCATGGCCAGATACTGGAGTTCACCCTGCAGGGATGGATGGATTTGTAAAGACAAGCACTCCTGAGTGTCGTAGTTTAACTCGACAGACAGCAGCTAAGCATTAGACAGCCACTTGCTCACCCCTCCCCTTCCGCCCCAACTGTGTGGGGAGGAGAAATAGACACAAGGGGAAACTTGTGGGTTGAGATAAAGATAGTTTTATAAGGCAGCAAAGGAAATACTAATACTATTAATACTATTATTACTAATAATGATAATAATAATTATAATAATGAATATGCAAAACAAACGATATACAATACAATTCTTTTCACCGAAAGACCAATTTGCAGTCAGTCCCCAAGCAGCAGTCATGCAACCCCAAAATCATGAATTTTGCAAAATTCCCAAAAAAGTTTGAACTCCCGGACAAGAGAGGATTTGAACTCATGAAAATGTGAAGAACAGATAGCCATCACCCTGACCCTGGCCAGCCCCCATTCATAAACTGAACATGATGTGCATGGTATGGAATATTTCCATTGGACAGCTTGGGCTAGCTGTCTGGCTATACTCCCTCCCATCTTCTGCACACTTGCTCCTTAGCTGAATATAAGAAACTGGAAAAAGTCCTTGATTTCACAGCAACAACTGAAAACATACATGTTATCAACTCTCTTCTCATACTAAATCTAAACCACAGCAGCTGCTGAGAGGAAAATTAATTCTATCTCAGTCAGATCCAGGACACTGAGGATAAAGGGCCTTTGGGCTGCAGTGGATAGTCTGTGGAGTGGACACTGTCTGCCTCATTTCTGCTTATGTCTGGTTTGCTGCCTGGCCAGCTCTGATGAACTGAGGGAGAGTTTTCCTAAGCCCTGAGCTCCTGGAATCAAGGGATATGCGGGTCTACAGATTCACATAAGCTTTTACCCATGTGATTGCAGAACTAGCTTTGAAAACAACACCTCCAGTGGCTCAGAAATCAGAAGTGACTTTCAAAGAGTGCAAAAACTTGTTTGTCAGGGCCTGTCAGGACACACGAACATAGCGTAAATCACACATGGTTGTCTTCCTTCTTGCACAGCCCTTCAGGTGGGTCTGTCCTGCTTCCTGCTGCACCGGGATCCCCTCTTCCTGCCACAGCTCACCACATCGCTTGCCTGGCATCCAGCATCATGAAGAAGGGAAGACAGCATGGCATAGCCACTTCGTGAGACCCTGACCTGCTTGCATTCCTCAGACTCTTGGGACACTGAGAAATAAGAAACCTGAGAGCACTGATTTGTCCTCTCCTCTTCAATGGCTCTCACTCTGGCACATTAGAAGCAGGAATACCTTTGTTCAAATCCTTCCCCAAGTGCATTTTTCTTTCAGCGAGGGGCAACAAGAAGTCTGGTAGCTGACTTGTGCCTGCTCCTCACAGCCACAACAGGGTTAAGTGCACCTCTGTCATCACAGTCTTCCCTCCTTATGCTGGTTTATTTAGTGGTCCACTGTATCCCCTCTCACACTGTGACTGTCTCTGGTTGATGTGAATTCTTCGGGTGAGGAGATTCTTGTTAGCAGAGAACCTCCTATCCTGCAGGCCTGAGTGTTTAAACACACCAGCTGTAGCGAACATGGGTGATAACCTGGAGGAAATCCCTATGTGAAAGGATGCTAGGTCCCATTTTACTGCCTGGAATTAGTGCTTATGTGAATGATGAGTTCTTGCCGCCCATGCTGATGTGGGTGTTGGAGGACAACCAGTCCATGTGAGCATCACCGCTCCCTGCTCAAGAGGCAGCCTTCCTTCCTTGCTACTTGCTCAGCTGTGCAGTGGAAATACAAGCAAATCCCTCATGCCTTAAGGGAAGGAAGTATGCACCCCAGATCCTGTAACGGTATGAGTAGACCTGGCTTCAGGGCTTCATTGAGCCTCTGCCCAGGCACAGCAGTGATGCTCAGGGGTCCATCTCCATCATGAAAACTAGGAGCCTGTGTCTGTTGGACAAAATGGGCTGAATATCTCTGGATCAGGGCAACCTTAAGCTTCAGATAGCTGGGAGCTGGAAACATGTGGCTGGTTGTGGCATCTGTCATGGGGTGGTCACTTTGCTTTCTGTGTTGTCTGCTGTCTGCTGGTGGAGACAGGATGTAAGGCTGTATGTCTCTACTATGCTTTACTTTTGCTGTGAATAGTTCCATGGAGTATGGTGTGTGCCTCAATTTTCCAACCCAAAAATACTAAGCTGTTTTGTAAAGTGCATTGAGAAGTGTCAGGACTCCTAGGAGACACTTTCATGGCTCTGCCGTGTCTGACTGATGAGCACTTTGCTGCTCCTGTGCTAGAGCCACTACCTCCCAAGGTCCATTTCCAATCTTTTCTGTTCCAGGTGATGTTCTGCAGGGATGGGAGCGGGCTGTCACTGGCATCCAGTAGGAAACATAACTAACAGCTGGATTTGGCCATGCACAAGTATAGCATCTATTTAGCTGGCACAAGAAACTTGCTCATCCCTGATCCACCCCCAGAATTCATCTCAGGGAAAAAAAGTCTGCTGCAAAGTGAGGCCATGTTCATTAGGAGAGGCTCTAGGCAGAGCCATGGTCCCGACACAGGGTTTCCAAACTGAGACAGCCATAGTGAGGAGTTGCAGTGGGTTGACTTCCACCAGCATGTAAGAACCTATCCTTGCACTTGCTCACCACTCTTCCCTGTGGTATGGGGGAAAGAATAGGAAGAGCAAAAGTGAGAAGACTTGTGGGTCAAGATAAAAGCAGTTTAATAAGTGAAGAGAAAAATAACCCCACAAAGTGATGCAAAAGCAATCACTCACCACCTCCCAGCAGCAGATGTATGCCCAGCCAGTCTCTGAGCAATGGCTACTTTGAAAGACCAAACCCACTTCCCCCCCTTCTCCCCAAAAATGACATTATATGGCATGGAATATCCCTTTGGTCAATTCAGGTCAGCTGTCCCAGTTGTGTCCCCTCCTAGCCTCCTGCCTGCCCCCACACTACTTGCTCAGGAGCAATAAATAAAGCAAGCCTTGATGCTGTGCAGGCACGTTCAGCAGTAGATAAAACTCAACGCGTTATCAATGCTGTTTTAGCACAAATCTGAACCACAGCACTGTATGTGCTGCTATGAAGAAAGTTAACTCCACTACAGATGGAGAAAAAGCAGCTTACTGTTCCCTTGACTTTCAGCTATATCACAGCACAAAATACCTGGTTCTGACAAAGCAAATAACAGCAGCGTGTGCTGGAAGTGGGGAGGCGGGCTCACCTGAGAAACTCAGTGTATTTTAGGCAGGTCTTTGCAGACTGGTTATTCCAGGAGGGGCTGAGCCCTCCCAGTTGTCGTGGGCTCCCAGCATAGTGGATGTTGCTGGATTTGACTTAGATGAAGTCTCCCAGTGTGGGTTTGTATTGAGATGTACACTGGAATGAATGCCCTGCATTCAAAGCCAAACAGAGCCGTGATTTCTGAGTCATCCATGCTTACCTGGAAGTTAGGCTTGTAGGTTCATGCATTTCACAGCCTCCTGTGATGCCTGTCATGCCTGTAATGCTGTGCCTGAATCCCACAGGCTAGCTGTAAAGTGGGATGGAGTCTCCCCTGCCTGGGTGTGTGTCTATCACCTTTTACATCCCTCTCAGTGCAGACAAAACTATTAGTAGGGTGCCTTGTATTTCTAGGGTGCCTCGCACTTCTAGGGTGCCTCATCTAAGGAAAAAGGAGTAAGTTACAGCATATGAATTCCTCCCTAAAAGCTTCTACTTTTTCTCTGCTATAAAAGGGATCAAGGATATTTGCTGGTGACATCCAAAGTTAGATTAAATGGCCTTGATCTTAAGGATTTTCATGCTTTTGAAGTAGCTGTAATTGGAGCACTTCAAGGGAGGGATAACCTGCAGATTAAATCCATTCTGGCAGTGGATCCAGTAGCAGGTGTCAGATGCAAACATCTCCAGTTCAGAGGTCTGGCTTTTTTACTTGGGCATGCCCAAATTAAGGGTTGGGATTAATCATCATAAAACTCAGCCTTTTTCATATTTAGAAGCTTGTAACAAAATTGGGAACCAGGCAGGTTATACCACAGAAAGGTCCTGAGGGCCTATAAACAACAGCATCCATTTCTGCTTTTTCTCTTGCCTCCTAGCTCCAAGTGGAACAGTGCAAGCAACTACCTTGACAGTATTTTCTACATTTCCCCTTTCGGTCCAGGTTTGCTTCTGGAGATGCCAAGCTGAGCTGCAGTGAGGATGACAAGGAACATTTTCCATTCAAAGACATCAGGGATGGGTTCAGCTCCACCTTTGAGAGGATCGTTGAGTCTGACCTTATGAAGGGTACATACTACAGCAGCTTGGACTCTTTGGACGTCCTCTCTCTCACAGATGAGACAGACAGCTGTGTCAGTTTTGAAGCCCCACTCACCCCATTGATTCAGCAAAGGGTCAAGGAAAGCCCAGAGATCCTGGAGCAGAAACTGGTAGCCCAGCAGAGAGAAGCCCTTCACCACCTGGCTGCTGATAAGCAAGAGCAGGCAGCAGCAAAGACAGCAGAGGGGGATTTTGGGAGCCCTCTCAGGCACTCAATTACCAGCAGCAGGTCAGAGAACGTGCTGAGCCGGTTGTCCTTGAAGAGTATCCCAAATGGGTTCCACATGGAAGGGTCAGAGGAAGATGCCACCAAGATCATTAACTCCATCAGGTAAGGCAGGCTGGGAATTCCTTGGGCAAAGGGTTCCTTGTCTTATGAGGTCCCAGTCCAGGAGTAAGACTCAGAGGACATGACAGAGATGAAGGTGCTATTTTTCCCCTTATTCTTCCTCTCATGTGCTGTCATGGCAGAGGGGCCAAACACCAACAGGAAAAACATTCTTACCCATACGTTAGGACTGCAGCTGGGGACCAAGTCTCATGACATTAAACCAGCCAGTCCCCAATGGGCCTCTGTTTACATCCTCCCTGTTCTCAAACCCAGGACCCCAAACTGCAGGTGAGCTGCAGGGTCCTGTAGGGGCCCTGTGAGCCCAAGAATCATAGAATCATAGAATTATAGAATCATTAGGGTTGGAAAAGACCTCTAAGATCATCAAGTCCAACCATCACCGCCATGTCTATTAAACCGTGTCCTATCTACACATTTTTGAACACCTCCATGGGTGGTGACTCCCCCACTTCCCTGGGCAGCCTGTTCCAATGCCTGATCATTCTTTCAGTAAAGAACTTTTTCCTAATATCCAATATAAACCTACCCTGATACAACTTGAGGCCATAGTGTCTCATCCTCTCACTAGTTACTTGGGAGAAGAGACCTACACCCACCTCACTACAACCGCCTTTCAGGTAGTTGTAGCGAGCTATAAGGTGCCCTCTCAGCCTCCTCTTCTCCAGACTAAAGAACCCCAATTCTCTCAGCCGCTCTTCATAAGACTTGTTGTCTAGATCCTCCACCAGCTTCATTGCCCTTCTCTTGACAAGCTCCAGGAACTCATATGTCCTTCTTGTAGTGAGGGGCCCAAAACTGAACACTGTATTTGAGGTGCGGCCTCACCAGTGTCGAGTACAGGGGCACAATCACTTCCCTACTCCTGCTGGCCACACTATTCCTGATACAAGCCAGGATGCCACTGGCCTTCTTGACCAGCTGGGCACACTGTTGGCTCATGTTCAGCCAGCTGTTGACCAACACCTCCAGGTCCTTTTCTGCTGGGCAGCTTTCCAGCCACTCGTCTCCAAGCCTGTAGCATTGCATGGGGTTGTGACCAAAGTGCAGGACCCAGCACCTGGCCTTGTTGAACCTCATACAATCGACCTCAGCTCATTGATCCAGGCTGTCCAGATCCCTCTGCAGAGCCTTCCTACCCTCAAGCAGATCAATACTCCCACCCAATTTGGTGTCATCTGCAAACTTACTGAGGGAGAACTCAGTGCCCTCATCCAAATCATTGATAAAGATATTTAACAAGACTGGACTCAAAACTGACCCCCGGGGAACACAGCTTGTGACTGGCCACCAACTGGATTTAACTCCATTCACCACAACTCTTTGGGCTCAGACATCCAGACATGTTTTTTACCCAACGAAGTGTACATCCATCCAAACCATGGGCAACCAATTTCTCCAGGAGGATGCTCAGCCCTTTGTGTTCACATTTGCTTTGGAGGGCACTGCAATTTATCTCGCTGCTCACAAATCCCATCTGTTCTTATAGCAGACAAAGCTGGGGCTCTTCTGGGCACACAGACCACTGCCCTATCTGCCTGACATTTTCAATAGCCCTTGGCAGGTTGCAGGCAGTCAGGCACACTCCCAAGGGGTCTCTGAATTGTACAGAAACCTCAAGGTTTCACTCAGGACTGAGCGTCCCCATAGAGGCCTCCCCAAAGGTTCTTCTGTGGGCAGTGAGGTGATCAGCACAGACTTCATCCTCTGGACCAGCTCAGACCCAAACCATTGTCCCCAGGAAGCAGCAGCTCATCTGCTTGGCGGTTCCTTGCATGAGGAAACCAGGTGATGAGCAGCCAGGTCATAGGAGAGTTGGAGTGAGGCTGTATGTCCAGATAGCTATCAGGCCTTCAATGAGTCACACTGCCCAGAAATGTGCAAATAGGTGCCACAATGCCATAACTGGCCTTGGGCATGAAAATAAAGAGACACAGCCTCATCCACGTGGTGCCAGTGGGGCTGCTCAGTGTATTGTCTGTGGTAACAACTGACCACAACGCCAGCCAGCAGCTGGGAGAAGAGCAGCCCACCAGCAACAGGAGGTCTGCTGCCAGTCCCATTGTCATGAATCATACAAGTGCAGCTTCTCATCCTTGGCAAATAATGTGAACTGAAAAGCATACCGTCTATCCCTAACACTTCCTGAATGCCCACAGCTCTGAAAGAGCTTGTTATTTCTGTCCATACCAGTAGAGAGAGAGGAAACTTAAAAATGTATTGGGGCTGCTTGCTTTGAATGGACAGGTCCTCATTTCTCAGGAAGCAGTCACCTTCTCTTCAGTCTTTTTCTACAAATTTGAAATTAAATTGTACTGTTTCATTTGACCTGAAATGAAAGAGGGTTTGTCCAATGTCCAGTTCACAAACCTGTTGTTGTTTTTTCATATTTTTTGGTTAGGACAAGAAGACACCAAAATGTGGCATTTTCTGTTGGTTTCATCAATCATAGAATGGTTTGGGTTGACAGGGACCTTGTACATCATTTCATTCCCTGCCACGGGCAGGGAAACTTCCCATTAGACCAGGTTGCTCAAAGACCCGTTCAACCTGGCCTTGAACACTTCCAAGAAGGGGGCATCCACAACTTCTCTGGGCAACCTGTTCCAGTGCCTTAACACCCTCGTAGTAAAGAATTTATTCCTTATATCCAATCTAAATCTACCCTTTTTCTGTTTAAAGCCATTACCCCTTGTCCTGTCACTCCATGCCCTTGTAAAAAGTCCCTCTCCAGCTTTCTGGTAGGCC
>Ga0065711_1002451_pt1 | contig 33792 bp, 14 predicted proteins | sample Hoacrofraction12_FD_59098 | JGI IMG/M metagenome (GOLD analysis project Ga0065711, IMG submission 59098) | Hoatzin crop microbial communities from Cojedes, Venezuela - Epithelial fraction 12 v2 (version 2) | ecosystem: Host-associated > Birds > Digestive system > Esophagus > Crop | place...
AAAAAAAAAAAAAAAAGGGAAGGGGACAACATGTTTCAAAACAGTAAAAAAGTGCTCCAAATGGAGATCATTAGTAAGAGTTTCAGTCTCATGCCAGAATATATTTCCAGCAATGAATAAATGAACAGGATAGTCACATACTGGCTGACATACTAAAAGCTGCAGAAGTTCTTTTACATAACCTCTTCAAAGTATTGTTGATTGTGTTAAAATTGGATTTCTGTTCAGACTGATTATCTAATATGATAGAAAAATACACAGTCCAACAACAAATTTAGATTTCTATGGAAAATTAAACTGTAATGTAAGGCTGTCCACTGAGGTATTAAATACAGCTATATAATTGTATCTGCAGATGACAACTGATATGACTGAACTTCAACTGGTTTTCAGTGGGGACTTACAACAAACATGTACAAAAAGGACAGATACTTCCTTTGAAGGTGAATAATCCATTTCCACAGTACACTTTTCATAAACAATCACCATACATGAAACTTCTGAAGAAGTAGCTCGAGTGTAAAAGTCTCCTCTACTGAATCACAAAGGTAAAGAGAGTTCTGTATATGGTGATTTTCAACAAAGAGAGAGACTGGAAAGCTATAAGCAATTTGAGTTGTCACCATTCAACATCAGTCAAAGCATTTTAATATTTTTTTTATTTTTTTCCTCTCTTAAATGAAAGATTATCAAAATATGTTATTTTAAAACTATAAACTTTGCTTCAATACAGGTCAAAATACGGGTAAAAATGATAGAGCTTTTTAAAATTAAAATATTCATAAGAAACAGGTACAGAAGATATAGGATTATTTTTGATCTGCTCAAAAATGTATTTAAGAAATTAAACAAAAAGAAGACTCTAACAATATCTACATACTTATTTAATTACCACTTAGGAATGATTTAAAAATCATTAAAATTCTATTTATAATTTAACAAATCTTTCCAAGAAAGATTCTGAAATTAGTTATGACTGACTAAAGACATAACTCCAGATGGACACCTCATTAGCTATGTTGATTTGACTTACTATTTTCTTGTTTTCTGTTTTTACAGTAGATTCTTCCCTGTGTGTGATGATAGGGCAGGCTTGAGAAGAAGTTCGGTCTCTTAATTCTTGACAAATATGCATGTAAAGAGGTGTAGCAGTCAAAAAAAAATGGCAGGTGAAAAACATGACCTTTGTTGCCCTCCTGAAATAGCCTTAACATGAAATACAAAAAGGGTGGCCACAGAAGCAGGATGTTTTTTCCACCACCTAAAAGTCGCAAAGTACCAGGGGATTTCACATATGAGGAACAGCTGCCAAACAAGATCCTACAAAAATACAACTTGTATACACCCAGCAGGGGTCCTTTTAGAAGATTTATAATATTATCACTTTTACCAATGGCTAAGTCTGGGATTATTGATCTTGTCCCACAGATAGCATCCCTACACATCTTTTAATGCTTTTAGAAGTTATAATGAGTCCCTGAAGGTACCTGTGCTGAGTTTATCATAAATAAACCTGTGTTGCTCCTATACTCTTAAGATTACTGTCTGAAGAATAATCTATCAAGGTACAATGCAGCCATACACAAAATAAAACAACTGCTTTAATATGCACCAGTAACAAAAGTGTGATTTTGTGAGGCAAGAATGTGACCCTTTCTTGTTGTCATTCAAAAACCTCTCTTGAGGTTCCACAAGGCCAAGAGCAAGGTCCTGCAACTGGATCAGGGCCACCTCTGGTATCAATATAGGCTGGGGGATGAAGGGATTGAGAGCAGCCCTGCCGAGAAAGACTTGGGGGTACTGGTGCATGAAAAGCTGGACATGAGCCACCAATGTGCACTCGCAGCCCAGAAGGCCAACCATATCCTGGGCTGCTTTAAGAGAAGAGTGGCCAGCAGGTTGAGGGAGGTGATTCTGCCCCTCTGCTCTGCTCAGCTCTGGTGAGACCCCATCTGGAGTACTGTATTCAGCTCTGGGGCCCCCAGCACTGGCATGACATGGCGCTGTTGGAGCAGGTCCAGAGGAGGGCCACAGAAATGATCAGAGGGCTGGACCACCTCTGCTATGAGGGAAGGCTGAGAGAGTTGGGGCTGTTCAGCTTGGAGAAGAGAAGGTTGTGGGGAAACCTTATTGTGGCCTTTCAGCACTTAAAGGGGGCTTATAAGAATGATGGGTGAAATCTTTTTAGCAAGGCCTGTTGTGACAGGACAAGGAGTAATGTTTTTAAATTAAAAGAGGGTAGATTTAGACTAGATATAAGTAATAATTGTGGGTGGTGCAACACTGGAATGGGTTGCCCAGAGAGCTACTGGAGGCCCAATCCCTGGCAACATTCAAAGTCATGTTGGACGGGGCTCTGAGCAACCTGATCTAGTCGTAGATGTCCCTGCTTATTGCATAGAGAACGGGCTAGATGACATTTGAAGGTCACTTCCAACCTGTTATATAATTCTATCATTCTACGATTCTGTGTTTACCAGCTTTTCTCAGGTTAACTAGAAGTAAAGAAATTGAGCAATGAAGGTAATAACCCCTTGCTGATTTTCCTGGTAAAGCTGAACCCCCTTATGTGGGAGAGAGGCAGCTTGCATTAGATGCTGGCTTAGGATGACAGCAACACTCTTCTGCTTTCTGCCCTGTCACTTGTAACATGCCCTTAGTCCTTCCTGAAGTACATGACATGCATCTTCTAGATGCTGTCCACCTGAAGATTTGCACAAATGTTAATTCTGCCTGGAGTTAGATCTGATGTGTTGCACACCATTTATACTCTAAAATGTCCTCACGACTTTCCTGAACATTGGATATGAACCCAACTTCAGGTCAAGACCTCTGTTTAGGACTCTGTGCAATGCTGTCTTGACTCCTCTTCCGACTTGCTTTCCCCATCCCATCACTAGTTCAGCTTCAGGGTCCAAGCTCTGACATGACCCAGCTACATAACCTGTGAAGAAATCTTAAGTCATGAAAGAAAATATAAGGTTAGAGACGAAACTATGACTGTGAAGGCACTGATCAGCAGTAGCTCAAGGTTTCAAAATGAAAAACACTAATACAGAAAACAATAAAATCAGTATTTAAAAAGAAAATAAAAAGAAAAAGAAAAACAGCATCTTTCCCTGAGATCTTTCCCTGAAGGCAGCTGAGGCTCACCCTTCCCCTCCCCACTGTTACCTGGCCAGCAACCAAGGACTCTTCAGCCATCTTACAGAGGGTAATAAGCATACTAATGTCTAACCCACTAACTCTTTGAGCAACTGTTATATTTAGTCTGTATTTGTAAGTAACTAATTTATATCTAGGTGTGTGCATATGTATGTATGTATGTATGTATCTCTCTGTCTCTTTGGAGAGTGTTTTTGCGTACAGCTGAGAGTGCCTGAACAGTCACCAAGGCAGGTGATACAGGCAGGCAGTGTTATGTTTGGAGTGAGCCACAGGTGATTCTAATTTTTGTGTGTCTGCTTCATGTGTATATAAATATTCACTGCAAGAGATGAGAAGAAAGTCTGAATAAGCTTACTTTACTTTCATAACATTGAATTCCAGATGGATGGATGGCTGCTGAGACTCTGCTATTACAATTGGTCAAGACATGGAAAAGCGGGAATGACACTTAGGCAATCTTATACATGTGAGAAAAATACAACTAAGCAATTTAAATACCATACTTGTTGCAAATAAGGTGAATGCTATTAAGTTCAATAAGGAAAGAAAGACAAACTGTTCTAAATTTTGCTAAAAAATGGGATCTAAAATCAGATATACATAAAAAAAAATCTTGTCTGTAAGTGTAAGCAGATAGAAAATGACAGTAATAATATACTGAACTTCTATCCAAAAATCATGCTAAGCATTATGTGCAGTAAGGCTACAAATCCTCAAGTAATTTGTCTGAGACATACAGTATTCATTATCCCATGCTTCTTTTCTGGTTCCCAAAACAGTATTTTAAGTACAAAACCATTTAAGTTTCCAAGATCTACATTATGCTTTAGATATTAATATTAGAAGCTAAATTGGGAGGGGTGGTGCTGTGCAATTTGGGGCTACGGATGGTGGTATGGAGATGTATTGCTAATAAATGAATTTTCAAAAAGATAATTGATTTCAAAGACTAGTATTTAGGTAAATAAAGGTACTTCACATTTCACAATGTACTGTAGTGTGCTATTTAATCCGGTAGTCTTTTATCCATATGATTCCGTTTAACATTAAAATGCTTCACATCTTGCTTCACACAATAAATGTTCTGCAGAGACAGATTTCAAGATACATATATTGGAAATTCATGTAAATCAAGGAATTTAATGTAAGCACAAATGAACAGGACAGCAACACAATATTTCTTGTTTAACACTCAGGCAAGCCCAGCAAGAAATATGTAATTATCTGCAAAACCAGTGTAGATTCTAGCTGAAAAAAGCAGTGCAGCTATTACAAAATGTTATGATTCTTCTCTTTGCCAAATATGATTTTGTACTAAAAGCTAAGTTCAGAGAAAGTGAAGGTGTCAAGTTTAGCTTTTACAGATAATACTCAGATGATTTTTTTTCTTGCCATCTCACTGTGGATAGTCTAAAATTTTATATCTACTTCAACTTTCAGTGCTCAAATTTCCTAGCTACATAAAATTCTTTTTTTGTTATGTTCATACTACTTACTCTATGGGGAATAAATGGCTGCTTGTGCCTAAACTTTAGCTGATTCCAGTAATTAGGGATTTTTTAAAATAGGTAAGCAGAGTTAAATATGTTCTCAGCCTAACAAATCAGGCCCCAAACAAGCTACATCACCCACTACTTCTGCAAGTTACGGGAGGACATGGTGACAGCATGCTGAGTTAATGTGTTCAAGATAGGTGTTCACTTCCTTCTCTGAGGAAAGGCTCTTCCAAACTTCCTGCAAGGAATGTGTCCCAACTGTTACAGACTGAAGTCTCAAAGGAGACGGGACTTTAAACATTTTCTGTTGAAGCTAGATGAAATTTAAAGTTTGTGAGTCAGAAAGAAGAACCTAGATCATAAAATCATAGAATGCTTTGGGTTGGAAGGGACCTTTAGAGATCATCTAGTCCAAAAATGAAACTCTAAGATTTATGGTTAGAGCATATGTGGCCAGCTGGGACACAAAATTTCTAGTCCTTGCTTTCAAGACTATAGGTGTGTAGGATTTTGTGCTGGGTAGAGGCTGGAGGTGTTACTAAAAGACAAATATATAGTATCAAGACATGGGATCAGAATTTGCATCTAACCACATGTTCACAAGTAAATGGATACTGCAGGTTTATGAAGCTAAAGATTTACGACCTTTTTTGTTTTGCCCTTAGCACATAATCTTCAGCAGAAAGCACCAAAATAATCCAACTCATAGAATATATTCTACTTATTAAGGCATTCTGTTGGAAGATAAAAATGAAGTGTGACTTAACAGTACCTACCAAATCATTAAATAAAAGGTAGAGGCGGTGAAATCCCCTCTTTTAGCAGCTGTTTTCTGAAGAAAAACATTGGCTTTAGTTTTCTGGGGTAAAGAAAACTGTATGGACACATAACTTTCATCAGAAGGCTTCAGGTTGAGAACCTTCATTAGAACAGGGAAACAGGATTTATGATGTGTCTCAGTCATAAGTGGTGATTGTTTGTTTCTCCCCCAATTAACCAGTTTAAACAGCTTTTTGTTTCACATGGCTTTAAATGACTCCTTACTCAATGTGTATGGCAAGAAGAATGTATTCTGCAGTTCTTGAATTTCCTTGTGTACTGTAAAGGAAGTCTGCCCTAAGACTGATAAGTTCATAGCTCTTATTGGATTTTTTCATAGATGCTTATAGTCCGAACCTTGAAAGATATAACATAGAAAACTTTGAGCAAATTCTCATAACATGTTATAAATTGCCTGATACCAAGAATAATTTCAAGAGCAACTTTGAACTAAAATAAATACTTTTCAGTATCTGGACCATAATGATTACCAAACTCTTAAGATATTATAACGTTCCTTCTTTTTTTTTCTTTTGTTCCCCTTTTCCTTAATAGTTTTATTTAAATTAAGAGAAAAACAACCATTTTATCTTAAATTTTAAGATCATTCCTAAATATAGGATGGTCTTTTACTTGTTTCTTTTTCTGAAAGATACCAGTTTCCTGAGGCAGTACTCCTTTATACTGACAACTGTTCACAATCCATTTTTTCTGAGTGTTTGATGGATTTTTAAGTAGATTGTAGCACAAAGATTTCATGAATTTAGAGAAAAATATCATTTTATTAACAAAAATTCTACTGGTCCATTACCTACTTTATAAATGTCAGTCCTACTTCTCTGAGATATGGTGACGTCTTGAAAATTCTACTTTTTCGCTATGACTAATACATATATATATATGTATATTTAAATCTTATGTCATTTTTGTAAGTGTGAAGGAAGGGGTTAAAAGGGATTTTAATAGAAGTGGCATTACCTAATAGTTGCTGTGCATTTAAAAAACTGATAGTGCCTATCTATTGTCTAAATTAACTGGAGCAGAGAGTCTTGCATCTCCATACAAAGGGGTTAGTTCCTGATAGGGGCTGGGAGTCGCTTAGAACCAGTCAAGACTGACCCTGCTGTATGGATGGGAGCCAGGAGAGAACTGAGTTTAGGCAGAAACAAGGGTCGATCAGTGGACACTGTGATGAAGAGGATGGGCCTTCATCTTGGGACCCCCGACGATCACCACTAGGAGGCACTGCGCAAGTGCAACAGGGAGGAGACTATGGAATTTACTTCTTGGAACTAATTATAATATGGAAATTATTTCTTGGAACTGATTTTGATATGCAATGAGGATAGATGCATATGTATAGGTGTATTGGAAAATCTAATGTATAGGTAATATTTGATTGTATAAATTGAAGAGACATGTTGCTGCTCGGCGCGCATGACTTTGGTGGGACTACCCCCTGTGCCGCCCGGTGCCAAATAAACATACCTACTTTACAATCTTACAGATTGTGGAGTCTGCTTTCCGCACGTCAAGTGTCAGATAAAGGTGGGGGTTTTGCCCCTCAAGATTTGTTGTAGGTTGCCCAAACATGAGATTTCTTCACTGTCTTTGAAAGCCTTCAAGATTCTGGACACCCAACTAGTATCAGACTACATGATTGCTTATTCTCTAATAAATACTGCACAGTCCATGGCAGAAAAGCCGATTTAATGATTTATCTCTTTTCCTATTCTATTTTACTCTGTATCTTATTCGATCTTGAAATTTCCAAGTTCATCCTTCACTGATCTCTTATTTTGCAGTGTTCAAAATCTCTTTAGAAATGTGGTTAGCATTCCTTAATACACATATCTTTTTCAATTTTCTATTTCCTTTCTAATATCCCCTTTATCTGTTTTACTGTTTTTCATCATTCTTCTTGGATTTCTATTTCATCTCTCTCTGTATTTTTAATATCCTTTTTGTCTTTTTTAGCATTCTACTCAAGGTCTGCAATTCACAATTTTCCTTTTCAAGGAAGATGTATCTAGTAGTTTTAGAGAATGTTTATTTCTGTTAATTTGATAGTTATATGACATTAAGTTATTCAACATAACCATCTGCTGTAAACTTTGTAAAACAGCAAACTTTTCTTGTTAATTGATTCCTTCCTACATATTATTAGATTTATTTGTAAATTATACCTTCAGATATGGCCTGCTTGAAATTAAACATTCATTCTGGTACTTATTCATGCCTGACTGAAAAAGATTTGGACAAAAACATATCCAGTGACCACAGTACAATTTAGCATTTCAACTATTTTTGTTTTATATATTGTATTCACTGTGAATATGGCAACCTTGACTTAGGTCACTTTTTCTGGTTTCCAGGGCACATTGGTTCAGCCTTTCCTCTCCCTTCCAAAAGTCCAAATTTTAATACAACTATCTTTCATGTTACCATTTTATACTATGTCTATTCCAATAAATGTCTGTGCTCCTAAAACCTGTCATAACCTAAACTGTATTATCTCTATAAACCATCAGTACTTTTCTGAAGATATAATTGTCTTCTTTATATCTTATAGCATTCAATTCGTAACTCACTTCCATTTGTCATTTATAAGTATATCTGTTCTTTCTATGACACATTTCATATAATTCTCCCCTATCATTCAGTCCATGTAACAGTTCTGCCTTTAGTTCCTTAATGGACTAATGTATAACTCTTGAAATTCCTCTTTCTTTATGTAATGAGTACCTTTTTTTGTACTTCTGTAGCTAAAATGAGGCTCCTCTCACACTATGGCTGGCAATGTCACCTAAAACCTTTCTGAAAATCTTTACGCCTGTTCATACCTTGAATGATTGTGTAGTTACATTCATTTCTTGGGTCTACACTTCTATTTATAAATCTAGTGGAGTTTCCAGTTCTCCCCACTAAAGCACCCTTGAGGACTTGGATCTGGCTTGTGTCTTTCCAGTTCTGAATAGACTTACACATGCATAATCATACAGCTAAACATACTCTCATTGAAACTTGTGTATAGATTATGCATAAGGCTTTACAGGATCAACAGCATAATTCTTACATCTGCTGAAGGACCTTCATGTATACTCGTATGCTATGTAACACATTGTTTACCCTTTTTCTAGTGAGCTGATCTAAACACAAACAAGCTTTCTAACAGAATTATTTTACCACATTCATAACTGTAAGCCCCAGAGAGGCAGCCTAGAGACATGGAAGTGTAATGGCCAGTTTGATTTGCGCAATGATCACTCATAGTTCCTTCTACTGACTTGCATTTCTTGTTTGGAATATGCTTATTATCTGATTATAAAAATGAAACCAGACTATTATCATGAACTGGCATAAGTGTTGTGGAGAATATGTGTCCTACAGTGTGTGAGCCAGTCTGAATTCTGAAAGGATAAGTGTTGAGTTTTAGCATAACAATCTCCGTTCCTCTTTTTTGCTTGTAAGTGGGCAGGGAAGTGGGAAAAAATTTGGAAGGAATATTTACAGCTAATAGACAGCAGACATTGTAGAATCAACAGTGGTGAGATAATAAATCATATGCAAGATTAGATATTTTGAAGTTAATTTTCCTTCTTCCTCAGCTTCACATACCTTCAAAAACTGTAGATCCAAAATGAATGTCAAAGAAATCGAACTTCATGCAAAAAAATTTTGAGTACTGAGGATTCCATGCAAAAGAGTGATGTTACTGTCACAACAAAATATTCCACTCTGTTACCTAGGTATTACTATAGTAGCATCATTTGTTCATATTTAATGAATGTCCACTTAATATTTGAAATCTGTATTTTTAATAGAGCCTTTAGCATCTGTTTTATAAATCCAGATGTAAATGATGGACTCTAACCTAACATACCTAATCTAACCATTATCTCAAGAAACTGTTCAAGTACAGCCTAATTCTGCTGTGTGTTTCCATTCCTTATATTCAGGATCCAAAGGCTTCTCAAATTGTACTTCTTGTTCTTCTTCTAAGATTGTTGATGTATTTTACTATATAATTTTAACATAAAATTCATCAAAGACCTGAAAGGAGACGCTGCAATTCAGGGCACCCTCTTCTAAGGGCCTTAATCACTGAGAACACATCTCTGAACTTATTTTAGACAGTAGGATGATGTGTGTCATGCTAAAAGTAACTACCTTATTCCATTACTGTAAACATTATCCAGATGGCCAGCTCAGACATAGATATCTAGACCTGATCATAGGATCTTACATTAATTCAGAAGGTCTTCAAGAAGTCTGGAATTCAACTCCTGCTCAAAACTGGATCAGCTCTGGGTCAGAACAGCATGCTTGGAGTTTTTATCAGTTGGGTCTGGAAAGCATGCAAGGATGGAGACTGCACAACCTCCCTTGTCAGCCTATTCCAGTTCTAGCTTCATTATATTAAGAAAAGAACAACAGACTCCTCACAGTACTTAGAATAAATAAGTTTGGATGCAAATGTTCTAGAAGTGATCCTGAGTGAATAGAGCATTCATCTGCCCCCCCAGCAACAGTACCTGAGTGGGATTGTTAAGTTATGTTGTTAACATGCCTTGGCTACACCAGGAAAAATCCTGTTCCCTTGGGAAGCTGTGTCTGACTTAAGGGCAATTAACTGTCTTGATAAATGTGTACGGAGAGTAGGTAACTAAAAACAAGGCTCTCATTTCCACTTAAGGGGGAATCCCATCACTAGCCATCAAAAAGCACTTTCTTCGTCCCTGAGGTTATGTCTGCACTTTGTTATTAAACAGTGGCTATGAAACCCAGAACAAGTAAAATTTCAAACCTTTAAGGTGTGTGTTAGTTTTTGGGTTTTTTTTTTTGGGGGGGGGTTGATGTGGAGGTTTGGGTGGATTTTATTTCTCCCCTGGGACAGGCATATTTGTTGGGGTACAGTGCTATTCTGACTGTGTCTGGATAATTTCTGTTCAGAGACTGTTTATGCCCAGCAAGCTCACCTCCATGAGAAAATAGCTATATACACAATCTCCTTTATGTATCAGCTTTTAGTCTTTTGAAAACTATCTAAACACATACAGTGAAACTAGGAAAAAGGCAAAGAGTGGCAGGAATACTTTCAGCTGGTGGTAAATGTATAATATGTTTCCACTGAAAGACTACATAGAAAATAAGCATCTGCAAAAACTGATATGCTTTTTTTCTCTTCTTACCTACTGTGTCTCTGAGACTGCAGTATTCAGATTGTCTGCTCTGTTTATCTATTTATTTTTTATTTTGCTATTATGGATTTGCCAGTTATCACACAGAACACAAATAACAATATCGACACTTTCTCTGTGTTTGAAGTTTATCATGGATGTGGCATCAGGTTTTTATATTTACAAACAATCCTTAATTTATGTTCATATTGTGCATTTTAATTTATGAAACAGTCAGAGAAAAAAATAGGTATTCCAGAATCCATAATTACAACCTGGACTGTTTAAATCATCTGAGGCCATGACTACTAACAGTTTGTTTCATCCAGAAGGTATGTAGCACAAAAGGACTTAAGCTAAAGGAAACTAAAAGTAGAGGAAAGTAAAAAATTCTAAGGAATGCACTACATATTGTAGCAATGGGTTTTTATAGTAGGTTAAAATCTGCTCTTAGCCAAAGAACAAACAGTGAGCCAATGAGTAAATGAATTAAGTGAGAGCATTCTGATTTCTGTAATAATGTTATAAATACTAGGAGATTGTGTTAAAAAGAGACATCTGAATTTTCTGGTTTTACCTAATCTCCTTACAAACAGAAAGAAACAAGCTCACTATCTTTATTAATCAAAAATATTTTGCTTCTGAGAAGGCAGCAAATTTTTAAAGCAGGTGTCTCATATGCATACTAAAAAAGAAAAAAAAAAACCCAAAAGCAACACAGAATGACATATCCAGTTATTGCTAGCTGAAAATGCACTCTTAAATCTTAAGCAATGCCTTAACTAATTAGCCTCATTAACACTATTCTAATGCCTTTTGGCTTCCGAAGGCCAAGAACAAAGTTTGTACTTGGAACCAAATACATTTTAATTATAAAAAATATTACATCAAGTGCTCTCTAGAAATGAAGCCTTTTTGATTAGAGTTAGTAAGCCCCAAGAGCACTTTAAGAAAAATCTGCTTGCAAATCCTAACCCTTTTCTTGTGCAAATAGTTATCGAGGAATTCAGCATGGTCTAAAATCCTAAGAGGTTCTTGTTGTTCCTTCAAAAGCCTTTAAAAGCAAATAAACTTGATGATTCAGGATGTCAGCCTTTCCAAAGCTAAGCATGAAACACTTCAGGAAGACAGACTAATCATATGTTTATTAACCTCTGCTCTGAAACCGTCATGGCTGGATATCTTTGTTGACTTTAAAGTAAGACTAAGTTTATTAACCTATTTTATAGACAAAGATTAATTGCTGTTTTGTGCTGAATCCTCTTTGAAGGCAGCATAAATTGACTTTAATTGTAAATATAGAAATATTTTGTGAATGATGTGTCCTATTTATAGTAAATCTATGCCAGGACAAAGACAAAGTGTCAGTAGCTCCTGCCGACATACACATATATTTAAGTAAGTGGTATGAATGGTGCAATACCATAAAAAACCATAACGGAGTGTGGGCTACTTGGTTGATATGGTTTTGCAGAGTGAATTAATTCAACCTTGTGTTCTAAACTTTAAAAAATATTATTAGATGTCTTAGGTTAATTAAAACCATGGATTAGGTGCAAACTTCTAGAGATCAGTAAAGGTATTTGAATAGACAATGTGATGGCAACAGAAACTGAGTGTAAATAAAAAGGAGTGTGATTATAGATGGGGAAAAAATGTGGATATTGAAAGGCATTTGGGAGAGTGATGTCCTCAGTTGTAACAAGAAATGAAAAACTTCTTCCCTGTCAAAACCATATTTTCTAAGTATAATGCAGCTGTAAAAACGAAGTCAAAATAAACCAACAGCTTCCCCTCAGGGGAAATAATCCCAAACAACAAAAAGCTCATTTGAATAGTTTGGTGCAAAATATACAAAGTATAGAGACAGACTTTACTATTGTAGTGTTAAAATCAGTTTATATACTGAACAGGAATCTTATATTCATTTATAGACATACTATCACAAAAGAGATGATAGGCACAAAAAGAAGTTAAGATTGAAAAATATTTTTTTTAAGAAACTAAATGATGAAACTACTTTCAGCTTCAGCAGTTCTCAAGTTTCACCTAGTGGTGGTAACTAGAACAGATTACCCTCAATCTTCCAAAGAAGTTTCAAACCTGTTGTAATGCTCGTTTGTATTCAAGTTTAAGTCAACTTCTAACCAATGAGGTTACACTGTGGGTATAAGAGAACACACCATGTAAGTGGACTCAACAATTTATTTTTTGTGTAATTAACATTTTAAAAATCTAATTAAAATACAACCGTCACCATTTGCCCACCTAAAGAAACACTAGCACTCTCAGTATAAATCAATATAGACAAGGATCTTTAATATCCTTTAACTTATTATACAGAAAACTTACTGATATATCTACTCTTTCCTTTGATGCTGCTCTCACCCTTGCAATGTCCCTCTAAAGTTGATGGAGACACTCTCCAGCAGAGAAGTAAGGGGTGTCACAGAGAGTCTCAAGGCCTTCACTGGGAGGGGTATGATTTTCACGGAGAGGATTCCCTCTTCCTTGGTATTGGGGTCTACTTGGGCTTATATTTATGTTTCCTTGCCTCATGCTGCTGCCATCTGGCTGCTCCCAGTTGGGTGTGAATGTGGCCCCATAGCCTCCTCAGGCTCAGCCCCCCACCAGGGCATGATTTGTTGGGCAGTAAGCCCTGACTGTGCCAGACCCTTCCCACATAGGCACTGGCAAAGCTCAAGCTCAGGCAGGGGAGGCAACTGGCACTTGGCCCAGGGATAGCTGCTGAAACCAGCTTAGACCAGCTATGGCCAAGGTGACCCCTGAGCCCTGAACTTAAGGTCTGTAGTTTGCTTTTGATTAATACCAGCAAAAAAAAACCCCCAAAAGTATTTACTCAGCTATGATGTGATTAGAAAGAAACTCCTCTATCTTATTCATCGTATTTGCCCAGCAAAGTACCTGGTTCAAGCCTACACCCCCAAATCAAGCCACTGGTCTGACCCACTGGCATATAACGTTTAGTCCATGTGTAGGATCCCAGTGACATTTAACATTAATTCCAGGCACAGAGTACTTGATTCACCTCACCCTAGGCACTTGCCTGAGGGCTGTAAGGCAGGGGCTGTTGCTGATGTGATTTTCTCTTATTAAACATTTATACATTTTCCACCTGATGTAATTGCTCCTGATGTTAGCTTAAATAAACTTCAGACTACTGCTCTGCTGGCAGCAAAACACTCAACAATGTTTGACACACAGATGAATGTTGTTAAACTTTCTGTAAAAAGAAATAATCATAAATTATATATACTAATAGCTTAATGAGATTTAGAAAGATCATATATCCAGCACAGAACAAAAAAAAAATAGAAAGGTAGAAATTCAAAGTGCCTGGATGCACCTAAGTATTTTGGAATATCAAAACAGTCTTCCTTTTCCCTTTGATATTTAAGCTACCAGGCTATCTGGTATATCATGAGCAACAAAAGACTCAGCATATTAAAAAAAAGAAAAACAACAACCACCACTAAAACAACTTCTCCCTTATTGTTGTTTGGTGGTGGTTGTTGTTTTTCTTTTTTTTAATAAGACTGAAAAGTGACAAAGAAATCAATCCATGATCTTACTTTTTCTGGACTTGGTTTACCCAACTTCTCATCTTCTAGTTATTTGGTTTCGTTATGGTCTGAACTGTATAATTAAAAATAAAGACATTCCTAAGAAAGCTTACCTGTTCACCCAAACCTCCCTCTACTGCCAATAGAGATAGATAACTTACATCTGTTCTGTTAAATAAAACAGCGCCAAGAGACAAGGTCAGCATTGAACTACTGGTCATCCATACTGTTTAACTGGTTGCATGCTCCCTGGCATATTTTTAGCCATTCCAATTAGTGTTTTCCAGGACACTGCCTGGGCATGATTTAGGTGTTAACATATGCTAGGGATCATTTGCCATAGACAGGAGGGAGAATAATGCGCCATCTGTCTTTCTATGCCCTATAAGATTCTCCAACATTAGCCCAGTTGACTGTGTATCTTCAAACACCCACTATGCGATTTCACCCCACACACCATGGCTGGCCACACAAGCTATCAGGTTATTACTGTGAAAATACCCTCACAATGAACTGCAACACATTTTTTCAATTTCTTGACTTACTTTGAACTGAACCCCCTCCTTCACACGCAGACATGCACACATACACACACCACACAGAACTGAAATTATTTGTTTGGCTATAGAGACACCATGTCGGCCCTGAATAAGCCTTGGGCCAAATACTGTACAGTGTGAATTTAGTGAGACTCTGACAGCTGGCACCAGGGTCAGACAGTGGTCTCTCCTTGTTTTATTTAGCAATATGACATAACAACCTCAAGGGTGATTTGGCCAGTCTAAGTTCTGACTCACCATCTGATGATATCTACCACTCTGTTTTCACAGTGGATATGTTGTGTATATCTAAACATACACACACACACAGAGAAACATTTAGGTATATATAACATATATAGTCAAAGAATTAGTTGATCTAGTTGAAGATGTTCCTGCTCATTGCAGGGGGGCTGGACTAGACAACCTTTAAAGGTCCCTTACAACTCAAATTATTCTATGAATCTATGATTAGAGTTCACTGTAATGAGATTCTTTAGAAGACTGATAAATCAAGCCAGTTTAAAACTTTTTTTAAAAAAAGCTTTCTAGACTGATATTCATTTACAATACATTTTGTGCTTATAGATAGTTCTTACCCACAATTAAGCATCACCACCACATATTAGCTCCTACACATCGTTATCAGTGCCTGTTCAAAGCAGTCAGCCCATAACTATTGTATCATGCATGATCTGTGAGTACGCAATACCATAGAGCTGTTACTGTACAGTTAGACTGATGGATGTAGTCCCTGATGATCTCTGTCATCAGAATTGAAAATTTGTCAGTATGGAGCAGTAGTACAGAAACAGACACGTTTGTTCTACACTCTCTAATTTTCGTATCTAATCCTTTTATAAGATGACTGAGTTTCTAGGCAATTCCCAGTCTCTGGCACCCATCCCCAGACTGCATACCTCAGAGATGCTACTTCCCCAGGCAGCTGCCTTATCCTATTCCTCAGCTGTTTGTTTTGTTGAGTTTTTGTTGGGTTTTTGTCAGGGGGGAGGAGAGTCTCTTCACTTTTTTTCTTAAAGCAGAAGCAAACTTCTCCCTGCTCTTGGGCTCGTGTGTTTTCCATGACCATTAATTGTCCATCAGTAAATTTCCACAGTTTTGTGGCTCTTCTTTCAACTTGTGCCCATGTTTTCAAGGCATGTGCAGTTACCCCTTGTTTAAAGTGCAGATGATAAGACACCCCTGGTAGCAAGCTCTGGTTCACAAAAGACATTCTCATAAAATATTGATAACAAGCTTAACAAGACAGACTTGGGTCCTTGCACAAATAACATAGGGCACAATTAGTAGAAGGTCCATTTCTAGCAACAGCAGTACTGGGCCTCTGGGTGCAAAACTGCAGCTTATACATTTCTGCTACTTTAATGTGCTTGTGTTTGGGGTCAAAACAAGTTAAAGTTAAAGTCTGATGAGAGCATTTCTACTTTTATGGGTGCAATAGGCCTTCTCTTTTGTTACAGAAAAAAATCCTCACTGTGATATATTTCTTCCAGGTACATTGATTACACTGGATATTAGGGTGGCTCCTTCAAGTCCCACAACAATGAAACTGCATCAGATAAAAATATGGAAATCAACCTGAAAGCTGTTCAACCATTCAAACAACCGCATTTTTTGTTTTCTGGAACTTTCTTGAACCACTACTTACATCAAGCCTTCAAAAAATCTAACACTGTGCCTTTTACCTGTCCTTTCACTTGGTGCTTTTTATTACAAAGCAAATAATCTTTTTATTTATAATATTTTTATCAGCATGTCAAAATATTTAATAACCTGCATTAACACAATAATTTGAAGCCTTTCAGTTTTACTTCCTTGCAGCATTGTTTTCTCATTATTCATCTTCACATATGGCACTGAAGAAAGAGAACAAAACAGCCTGACTAACAAACTTCACTACATTTTCAGACACTTATTTTTGTTCCAACTTTAAAGGTGTTTGAAGGCAATGGAATACTATTTGTTTGTTTTCTTATCTTTTAAGAATAGTCTACTTGAAGAAATATAGATGATCCAGAGTACCGAATTAATTAACTAGCTCTCAGCTTCACCATTAATCATACACTTTATTTTCATTCTGATTTTGGTTAATCAATGACATACAGATCATTTTGATCAAATACTTGATTAAATTATTTAATAAATACTTTCTCTAACTTCACCTTTAATTGCACTGCAACTGTTGGAGCAGAGAACGAACCTATGGTCATTCAAGTGGTGTACAAACAGGGAAAACTTTATTGTTTACTTTTTAAAATATTCCCATATATATTCAACAAATATTTTGGAAAACTCAGAGACAGAATTATTTTTTATCTCACATCCTGCTTACTGGAAAGCCATTTATTGTGGCCTAAACCAGTTTGCTTTGTAATTTAATATTATCACAATAGCTTAAGTTCAATTCAATAAGACGTCTTGGATTGTCATATTTGCCAGCATCATCCATATCTGATTATGTTAGACAACATAGGATGTTTTCCAATAACTACTGGTTCATTGTACAGCCTGTATTTTTCGGTAAATTGATGGATGTTCATGAACTGATCATCACTGACTAGAGTAAGTTCTGTGTCTGCATGATCCTGAATTCTTCATATTACAACATACTAGATTTTGTGTAATTTAAATATTAGGATATTAAATTTAGATTCAGCAGATGGTTTGAGAACAGCATTTCACCAAAGCTGGAAGCTTATAAAAGTGATCTACTTCTGGCTGAACGCTGAGATTCAGTCTGAGGATAAATATGAGGTCTATATTCATATCTGTGTACAAATTTTTAATTTATAGTAGGGCTGGAACTCTGAAGACTCAGAACAATATAAGCAACTGAGAAAAGCTGTCTGTTCTAATAACTTTATAAATAACTGTGGCATTATTATCTGTCATTAAGTCCAATGCTACGGTTTCTGCATTACACATCTTTCTGTACTAATTTGTATTAGTTGATTAACTTATCTTTTAATCGTTGATCACATGAAGGAAGTTACTGTAGTTCCTTCATATTTAACCAGACTTCAGGAAAGAAGTAGGTGACTCCATTTTACTTTAATGAGAAACAGACTGTAAGAAAAGGACACAGGAGAAACCATGAAAAACAGAATTGTTTTGATGCCTAGAAAATACTTTCTCTTAGACAAGTATTTAGCTTTTTTCCAGCTGTAGAGCTCTTCTGTTTCTACGAATAATTTCTAAGCATTTTCATCTTACTAATAGATGGCTTCCTCATTTTACTGTTGCAGCCTAAATACTATTCAGGAATTAATTCTCTCTGTCAAATAGGGTTTTCCTGAAGGAGGTATTATAACAATGTAATCTTTCACAAGAGCCTACAATAAATAACAGGTCTTGTTTTGTCAATATTATTAATAATAATAATAATATAAATGTAAAACTTGCTATATAAAAGTATTCTTTTATAAGGAATCTAAGCTGATTCTTTGCCATTGACATTTGCATGTCAGGGACTTAGGAATCAGTGCTTTTCCATCAATTCTGTGTTTCTTTTCCATGCATCACCTCAAGTGTTTGCCACTAGGTGCAGATGTGGTTACAAATTCATGTAGCGCAAGTATGTCATTTAGCTAAGCTTTGTTGTAAAAAGATCCAGCCCATTTAAATAAGTTTTCTTTTTTTATAACTCACTGAAACACCATGATTTCACTGTAAGCAAGAGCAACTTACGTTTATCATGTAGTGCTGATTTAAGGATTGACTAAAAAATGATTAGAAAATCGTATCTCTATTGTAAATAAACATGTGTTAAACTTTTGCTATAATTATTAAAGTCAATTGGTGAAACACCAAAATGTTTTAAACAATTTAAAAGTAAAATCATTTTCTTGAAACTTATTTCAGTAAATTATCATGCACATATGTCTCACCTGTCAAAATTTTGTTTATAACTTCAATAAACAGTTTCTATAAACAGGTTCCTGAGTAGCATTTAAAAGCCATATATGTCAGTGGTGTTGGGAGACAAAAGTAATTGACTTTATCACCCTTCAAACTGGTATTGGATGAGGTGAATATTGCTGAGAGTCTGCAGAAGTAACAAATTTGGATGAAAGTCTTAGAAGTAAAGAAGTAACAAGGACCTGTTAAGATACAGTAGAATCTTCTGTAGGTGTGGTAGGTTGACATCATTAGCTGACTGCTGAATGCCCACCCAGCTGCTCTCTCACTCCCCCTCCTCGAAAGAATAGGGGGAAATAATGAGATAGAAAAGCTCATGGGTTGAGATAGAGACAGGGACATCACTTACCACTTAATGACACAGGCAAAACAGACTGAATTTGAAGAAAATTAATTCAATTTATTGCCAGTTTAAATAGATTTGTATAGTGATGATACCTGTAAATGTAAAACTTCCACTTACTAGAGTGCTTGTAATTAAACTAAAGTAGATCCTTACTGTTTTGGGGAGTGCGGGAGAGCTCTAAGATAAAGAGGCTCCTAAATTATTTAGATAACTCAACATTGGAAGAAGCAGATGTACATAACTATAAAGATAAAGGAATGACAAAACAAACACTAAAGCAGAACAGATTACTCTTGATGGACATGATATACATGATCTCAGAACTGAGCATGCACAAGAGCAGAGGTCAACCAGTGGACACAATGAGGAAGAGTATATCCTTCATACCTCCGGGGTTCATAAATGGGTATGCACAAAAGAAAGTTAGCATATGTTAATGATTTACCCGAAAAATAATGAATATATAAATTTTTTTCCTCAGAAATTTGATTAATATGTATGTAAAACTTGTATATAAGCTATGCATTTAACCTGAAAGGACACACACAGTTGGAGCAGAACTCCCCTGTGTGTCCAGCACTGCAATGAAGAATACCTGTTTAACAGTCTTCTGACTATTGAGTCTGTAACTCTGGCTTTTCACAGCATCAGTGAGAAACAAAGACAAAAATTTAAACACTTCCGTATCTCCCTTTTTCCCAGATCAACTTCACCCCTTCATTCCAAACTCTTCTACTTCCCCATCAAGTGCTACAGAGTGTACGGGGAGTGCAGAGTTGTGGTCAGTCCATAAGCATTCCTTACTGCTGCTCCTTCCTTGTCATGTTTTTTCATTGCTTCCACATGTGTCCTCCATGTGCTGCAGTTGCTTCAGGGCATATCCACCTGCTTCATCATGGTGTCCTCCACAGACTGCAGCAGAATCTTTGCTCTGGCACCTGGAGCACCTCTTCGCCCTCCATCTTCTCTGACTTTGAGGTCTGTGGGCATATGTATCTCACATGTTTTTTCCTCATTCCTCTCTGACTGTGCAGCATTTTGACCTTTTTTAATTATATTACCACAGAAGCACCACCAGCTTGGCTGATGGTCTCAGCTGTGTCCTGTGGTGGGTCATTTGAAACCAGCTATCTCCAGCGCAGGGCAGACTCTGGCCACCTGTTCTGCATTCAGCCAGGACAGGGTGAATTTTCACCAGAAGCCAGAAGAGGACATAGCCGGGTGGGCTGACCCAAACTGACCAGACACAACAGGGTATTCGATACCATGTGCCGTCATGCTGGGTTCTGGTGGTGGAGCTGGACAGGGGGAAGAAAGTCACGGCTCAAGAGCGTGCGGGGCACTGGGCAGTGAGAGTTGCTCTGTGCATTTCTGCTGTTTGTATTGTATATTCTCCTTATCGGTATTGGTGGTGTTACTGTTCCCTTTGTTTGCTGTTCTGTTAAACTGCCCTTATCTCAGCCCATGAGTTTTTGCTTTTTTCTTTCCATTCTCCTCCTCACCCCAGCCGGGGGGAGGGGCGATAGAGCAACCGCGTGGTCCTTTGTTGTAGACCAAGGCCAAACTGCAACACCTCCTCCTACTTCAGCATCCCCACTACCAACACCTGGATATGGACACCCAGTACAGTATGAATAGCAAAAGTCAGAAATTGCTTGCTTTCATACTATCTAAAGAATAATTACAACAAAGAAATAATTTGTGTGACAGATTTCTGTAGGAAATGAGAGATACATCGATGTTTGTAATCTGATGTATATGATGCCTTGGTTCTAGGTCTGTTAGTTAGCAATGTCCCAAGGTAGCATAGACATTTTCTGACACAGTTCTTACCAACATAAGATTCAGACCTCTGCCTTCTATGGTATGTAATTGCTATGAAGACCAGCAAAATAAAACCTGTTTTGCACAGGAAGAAAAATTTATTGTAATTCCACCGATTTTATGGGAACATAATTTGCAAGAAGCATGGCAATCAGCTCCAATCAGATCATGTTTTAAGGAACTTTTTACTTTTTGTTACTAAGATGTGAAATACGTATATATTTGGATATGATTGCTTCTTATAGAACTGATTCTTGTCACATCCTCCTATAAATCAGGATTATACTTGAGAAAATAATTTCTCTCCCTTGCTTTATGACTATCTCACTGGTATTAAAGACTGCACAGATGAAACTGTTATGAGATACAGTTAGTAGCATTGGATCTGATCTGATGTACTAACTGAGTCAACTGATGTTTGTATCCCTTTGCTCCTTCTTCCCCTTTAGTAAGTTTCCTGTGTTTTCATCATATTTCCTTACGCTAAATATTACTATTTCACACATAATAAATAGAATAGCCTACAAATGATAAGAATTCAATTTTACTTGTACAATTAAATTTTATTAAATACTCTGAACTGATAACTTGTATTCCTACCAAATTACTTGATAAATTACTACACTTCGAGTTGAAATCAACCTAACAGAGCCTCAGAAATCAAATGCTAATGTAACAAATACTTTTACTGCCTACAGGAAGGCAAAACCTTCCTGCAGTGATTTAAATCAAGAAGGGATACTAAACTTTTTCCTGATTTTTTTTTCCACTAACTTGGAGGATTCAATAGAAGTGTATTTGAGGATGTTATGTTGTCTTTGTATTGGTGGGTTTTTTCCATCCATGATGACCAAAGAATATCATAGGGCTCAGTGAGAACAGTGTGTTTTCACTTCTGCATTCTGTGACCATGTCTATACAGATTCCTGCAGACATATTGGCTCTCCCTGCTCATGCTTTGGACTGTCTGGATAAAATCCAGTCTTATACAGTCTTGCAAATCCAGTCTTGCATCCATAAAGCAGTGTTAACATGTCTTAGCCCATTAAGAATCAAAACCTTTTTTGTAGACATCAATCTCATTGTCATTATCCAAGCTGCCCTCATAGAAGGAGATTCCCTTGGAAAATTGTATCTAATTAAGATAAAGGCCATTGTATCCAGCTTTACCTTGGCAGGACAGCTTTGGCAGAGAGAGAAGATGTTGATGGTCATGTGAACTAGCATGACTACACAGCTTTTGTAGACGACAAAGATCCAGAAAGGAAGAGGAAAGGACAGGAAGACGGCAATATTGCAGGAACGCTGGTCTTCAACAAAGAAGTTGAGTCTGTCTGAACCTAACAGAGAGCTGCTCCTTGGAGTTGACTGAAACTTTCGGAGTTTTTCCAAAGCATATTTTCTTCAGTTTATACTCTAAAAATAATTCCAAATTACCAAACCATAATATCAGAGGTAAATGAACTTATGCAACATTCCTCCAAAGCTTATACAGGTAGAAGCATGACAATACCAATGCTTAACGAAAAGTGGTATTTTAGCATTGGAGAAGAAGTACAGGAATAGAACATGCTCAAAGAACATCTCATATCACATTCTGAAAAGGAAACTTAATTGATACCTATTGGCTGTGAATCCATTTAGATCACCTTATTTCATTAAGGACTGTATGATGAATTACTCATGATTATGCTAAACTAAAATCAGACAACAATGGTAATTTATGACATCATGTCCTGATTGAGAACTAGGTACACAAAATAATGTGTTTTCTCCCTTGTATACATAATGCAACAATTAGAAAATGTTGCAAGGTGTCCATGGCTTAGCATGTTATTAGCTACTGGGTTGACTGCTGTAACTTGTTCATTGTTATAGTCAGGACACTTTAATCACCTGTTGGCTAATTATTTATTTTGTTTTTGGAACTTTTTATTTTGGTCTTTGCATTGGGATGGACAGCAATGAAGGATCCAGGCCTATTGGTAATCACTGAAAGGTTTGACAGCTGTGAGAACAATACTTTGGCTTAGTTCTCTAGGAAACCTAATACATCTGAAAAAGGACCATCTATTTGACTAGGTTTGTGAGTAGAAAAATAAAAAATGTCTCTACTCCTAAGTCTATATTTATTTATCAACTGCTTTTTACCAGAATCATTTCTTCAACTTAAAAATCCATCACATATATAAGTGATACTCCAACTATTTCTTGGACAGTACTGGATTTGTAATCACTTGTATCTCAAATTCTCCACTAAGAATTCCTACCATATAGGAATCCAACCGTACCATGCTTCACAACAAATATTCAAAAAATCTGACGTAACTTATTCTGCCTAATGAGGAACAGTTATCATTATTATTTCTGTAGAGTTGAGTAGCCTCACAGAATGGCTTCAGTTCTGCCCACATTAAAATATGTTTTTAAAGGTTCTGAAGAAAAGTGTTTAGATCAGCATTTGACAATGCTGAGCCTTGTCACACAGAAACAGGTTCATAAGACGTACGTCTATGCTCTTAAGTACTTTTACAGCCTTTAAGTACTTTTACAGCCTTTATTAAGTCAGATTACATACGTGTGTCTGTCAGGAAGAAGATAATGCATTTTTAATAGCTAAGTAAAAAGATATATTGTAGTTTCTATTTTTGTATCCTCATTTTCTGAGGTCAATTCTGTTTTTGTTTTAGTCAGCTATGGAAAGCTGACAATTTCTTTCATTTGTCAGCACCCAGCTGATATTCATAACCCAAACAATTCTTTTCCTGTCAAGAGAATAAAAGAAACCAGTCACCTTTGGTTCCATGACAAAAATGAGATGTCACTCAACACTGGAAAAGAAATGAAGCACTGCAAAATTCAACATCTAGTAATTATAGATATATATAGACAATATTGTTCTATTTATTTATTTATTTGCTAAAGAAAAGGAGAAGTAGATTTCTTGCCTAATGAAATAAGCACTGGTTTTGATTCAAGATCATATTATCATAATAGTAAGAAAAAATGTTTTTGCTGGAAAGAACTTCTTTTACACTTTGGTTAGACAAAGATTTATCCATCTCCTGTGTATTTCTTTAGGGGTGAGTGGAGTTTTGTTCTTGTCTCTAGGTAGACCTTTCAGAATTAATAAGGGAGCCATCATCAACTCGTAGTAGAATGTGTTACAATCTTTTGGTGATAACTACTGTAAATATTTTACCCCCACTGTGAACAGAACTGTCTACTTAAATGTGCAGAACATAGAGATGTCAAAATCACCTATAAAATGAGATATAATGAGCCTAATTCTTTTCTGTTATCTCCAGAAATCTGAATAAAATCAAGGTGAATGGAGTCACTCTGCTTTGCCCAAGTATCAGCTAAAGCAGAATTTGATTTTGTTTATGTAAATCACTTTGCAACTTCTGAAAGATGTTTTAGAGGAAAGCTCCATTTAACACTTGTAGACAGGATACTGTAATCAGAAACATCACGATTAAATTTACCCTTTATCAGAATATAAATTAAGGTTTCAGTAATTTTTTTTCTGGAAAGTTATCTCAAGTGGATATTAAGTTTGTTGTTAGGATAAGTGATACACACAGAAGACAGAGAAGATAAGAATGGTATTCAGAGGTCATAGACTCATAGACTCATAGAATAATTTGGGTTGGAAGGGACCTTAAAGATCACCTAGTTCTATCCCCCCTGCCATGGGGTAGGGACACCTTCCATTAGACCAGGTTTCTCAGAGCCCCTTCCATCCTGGCCTTAAACATTTCCAAGGAGGGGGCATCCACAACTTCTCTGGGCAACCCATTCCAGTGTTTAATCACCCCCATAGTAAAAATTGTCTTCCCTATATCTAGTCTAAATCTAGCCTCTCTTAGTTTGAAGCCATTGCTCCTTGTCCTGTCACAACAGGCCTTGCTAAAAACATCTTCCCCATCTTTCCTATAGTCACCCTCCAGCTACTGGAAGGCCGCAACAAGGTCTCCCTGGAGCCTTCTCTTCTCCAGGCTGAACAGCCCCAGCTCTCCCAGCCTTTCCTCATAGGAGTGGTGCTCCAGACCTCTGAACATTTTTGTGGCCCTCCCCTGCACCCGCTCCAACAGGTCCATGTCTCTCCTGTGCTGGGGGCTCCAGAGCTGGATACAGTACTCCAGGTGGGGTCTCACTAGAGGTCTGTAAGTGTTTTGCAAGTTGAATTCTGTCAAAAGCTTTATTTACCTGGGTCATAATTTCTAAATTTGTGGAATAAGGTTAATGATATCACAAGAATATTGAGAGGTGTAATAATCAGCTGTAATTTTTTCTTTAGAGTATCAGAACAAAATATTAGCTTTACAGTAGTAATTTGCTGAAGTTCTAAGGTGATATTAAACATGACCAACATTCTCAAAAATGACTACTTTTTCCTTAGGAATATAGTATAAGATGGCAAGATGGGAAATGCTGTTCTCTTCCCCATCCTTTGTTGATCTGTTGCATAGTATGAGTTTTTGTTATTTTTATTTTGCTTCTGCTCCTCCTGTAAAATGGATAAGAGTTCCCTAGCAAAATGTTCTGTGTATGGACACAGACAGGAAGTATACTTCAGTATTTGTCAATTGTTCATGGAAACTTTTCTTGAATCAGATATTTTAAAAGTTAATTTTTGCTGTTAACTCTTTCATTTCCACAATTTTTCCTAGTCCCTCCAGTACTAACACTGTGATATAGCTGATCATCTGCTTTGTCTATGTGTCTTTGTGTGCATATGGTGGTATGCTGACTGCTCCTTGTAATGTGCAATTTCTGAAGTTTTGCTTAGTAGCAATTTATGGGTTCATTAGTGGCAATTTGTGGGTTAGACAAGTGGCCATTGAGGTAGATAGATTGAAAGCTGGCTGAATGGACGGTCCCCAGAGGGTTATGATCAGTGCCTCCAAGTCCAGTTGGAGGCAAGCCACTAGTGTGTGTTCCAATTGTAAATATTGGACCAATACTCTTTAACAGCTTCATTAAAGTCCTGGATTAGAGGGCTGAGGGCACCCTCTGCAAGTTAACAGATGATACAAAACAGGGAGGAGATGCTGAGACTAGCAAATTGTGCTGCCATCCAGAGGGACCTGTTCAGCCTGAAGAAGAGAAGGTTCAGGAGGATCTTATCAATGTCTATAAATATCTGATGGGAGGGAATGAATATGAGGCAGGCTTTTCTCAGGCATGCCCAGTGACAGGGGAAGAGGCAATGGACGCAAACAAAAAAGTGTGGAATTCCATCTGAACAAAAGAAAACACACCTTTACTGTGAGGGTGGTCATGGTAAAACACTAGTGCTGATCGTCTAGAGAGGCTGTGGAATTTCCATTGGCTAATCTGCTCTAGGTGACCCTGCTTGAGTAGGAGGATTTGACTAGTTCTTCTCAAGAGCCCGTTTCCAACCAAAATGATTCTGTGACTCTGTGAACTTTGTACTGTAACTACTCTGAAGTATTTGCACTACTGGAAAATACCAGCATGAAGTGCTGCAATGTAAAAGTACCATCTTCCATATATTCTGTTAACCTTACAAATGATTCCTCCCTAGCACTTCTTACTAAAAAGTGGATATAAATATTACTGGTGTTTTAGGTAGATCACTCCTTGACACATGCAATTCACCCAGCCTATTTTAATAACCAAGGTGTGTAAATTAGCACTTTGTGAAGCTAAGATCTAGGTATATCCACTGAGATGATTCTGTTCTATGACAAAAGATAACCTTTCTAGCTGTGACCATAGTGCCAGTCAGTTTTAAGGGTGACACAGTATAGCCTTTCATAAAAAGGAATAAGAGAATATTTCAGCATATATGCTGGAAATCACCTGTAGCATCAAACTAATGTAATTATATGAAAAGGTTTCAATGTGTTTGAAATTCAACAGAGAAAAATGAAACAGGATAAATGTGGATTATATCACATGGAATTTTCAGCTTTTCTCTATATGAAACTGAACTCCATGTCCTACTGGTTAGTTTTGTTTTTTTTCCCTATTTTTACACATTGTTCATGAGTTTCATTTTTATATATTTACCCCATACATTTAGCAATATATCCTTCCACACTTTCTCAGATAGAAGATAGAAACATTAAATGAAAAAGCATTTCACAGATGGAGCTAATATCAGTTAAGGGACTCTGTTAAAAAAATACATATACATACAATTCAGTAAAACCCTACTGGAAAAGGTATCCCTGATCTTTACTTCAGATTTATACGCACAAGTTTGTATCACATAGCGTCCTCGGTTTGGCCAGGACAGGGTTAATTTTCACCAGAATCCAGGAAGGGACACAGCCGGGCGGGCTGACCCAACCTGGCCAAACAGAGCAGGGTATTCCATACCATGTGCCGTCATGCTGGGTTCCAGTGGGGGGAATCTGGATGGCGGGAACTCACTTGCGGCTCGGGAGCGCACGACAGTGGGAGGCAGTGAGATGTGCTCTCTGTGATCTGGCTTTTTGTGTTGTGTATTCTCCTTATCTGTATCGTTGTTGTTACTGTTCCCTTTGTTTGCTGTTCTGTTAAACTGCCCTTATCCTGACCCACCAGTTTCTGCCTCTTTCTTTCCATTCTCCTCCACACCCCAGTGGGGGGAGGGGTGGCCGCGTGGTGCTTTTGTTGCTGACTGCAGCCAAACTGTAACACATAGTCAGCCTTGCCTGCAAAACTGTTCTGAGTGCATTTTGAAAAAGCACTTTACATATCTCCATTGCCCAGTCTCAAGGCAATTCATCTGGAAACCATATCATTTATAATTTTTGCTAATGGTTTGGATGATAACAAGTATAATCTAGAGTTTATGTTCATTACATTTACATTTTAACTAATCTAGTTGGTACTGTTAAAAAATTGGAAATAAGCTTAGAATTTTGATATAAATGTACTCTATTTGGAGCAGAAGAAAATGATATTTAACAGTAACACACAGAAACTACTAAAAGTAGGCACCAATAACTGAGTACTCAGGTAAATGGTTGGGACAAATTGACTACAGAACAATTTTGAAGAAAAAAATCATGTATGTAGAGGATCACAAGCTGAGTCAAAAATCTTGTGAAAAAAGAAAGCACCATTATGGGTTGCATAAATAAGCATATAGAAACCGAAGAACATGAGGTACACCTTTGATAAACATACTTCAAACAAGACCTCTACTGGAGTACTGTATTCAGTCTGGACCAACTGGGTAAGTCTCGGTCGAAAGCTGATGGTAAGTGAGCTAGAGAACACAATTGCCTTTAAAAAACAAAATAAAACAAAATACAAAACCCAACAAAAAAACCAAAACACACCCCCCAAAAAAAAAGAGAATAACCAAACCAAGAAAAAGAGGTTGTTTAGTCTAAGGAAGAGACAATTCAGAGACTCTGTGACAGAAGTCTTTTGATATTGGAAGAGCCACTGTGAAGAGAAAAGGCAGTAGGGTATTTTGGAGGACAAGGCAAGAAATTAAGGCCTTAAATGGCAGCAAGGAAGATTCAGGAGAGAGATTAGTTAATACTTTTCACTGAAGCATTAAGTTGCTTAAGGAAACCGTAGACACTCCATAATTCAAGACTTTTAAGAATAGTTTAAAAAATGTCATAGTGGATCCTGCTTTAGGCAGGAAGATGGTACCGGTGTTCATTTCAGTCTCACAAATTCACACAGTGGGGAAAATGAGCATGATAATGAAATATAAGCTATTGTCATTCCAGCAACTACACTATTATCTTTTTGTTTAGAAGACTTCGACTGCAGTCCCCTTGGGTGGGGATTGACTTTGTTACAGGATAGAATAGCATATGTTTCAGTGATGTCTTGACTTGTAGGTGTTAAAGGGAAAGCACAGAAGATTGTAACAGTGCAGGGAGTCTCCTCTTGCTTTTCTCTTTCCAAAATCCAGCCTTTTTTCACACTGATAAACAAATATGTGAGAAAATATGATACTTCCATAACATATCTGTCATAGAAGATCAGTTTCCTAACACACTTTGAAAACACAGTTTCTGTGGTAGATAGAATCTACGCTTATTCTGTTCCTGGGCTAAGTGTTACCAGCAAAGAAATACACAAAAACCCCCAAAATTTCTGTTCAAATCTGCTTTCACTTTTGCCTGCCTCAAAGATTTCTTTCTTAGTGTCTCTAAGTCTACAATCTAAATCCTGTTTCTCCACAGCAAGCCCTCTTTTCCTACTCAACTAGGGATGGCTTGCAGCTGAGGATGCACTGAATCATTCCAGTTCTTTCCCAAGGAGATCAATGACCGTTGACATGCCTGTGTCCCAACCTTTTCTTGGCAGGTTTGCCTGATCCTGAAATGCTGACTGTATTATTTTGTCACCAAATGCTAAAAAGAATACTAGGAAGTAATGGAAACATAGGAAAGTATACAGATATTTCCATACACATTATGTTATTAAAAGCCAGCAGTGTGTAGTCTAGAGGAGCTGAAGACTTGTACATTCACAGAAGATGTGTTGATCAACTGAGTAGCTGACTTTCAATGGGCAAAAGCAGCCACAAGGCTGCTTTAATTCTGGAATTGTTACCGTGATTTTTTTAGAGGATATGGACTTAATAATGATTGTGCAAAGTTCACATTAATAGATTACAAATCTATTTTTAGATTGTTGATTAGGGAGATCAGAAAGAGAGAACAGATGTCTCTCAATATAAATATAACGTAATAACCTCATCAGTAATAGAAGTACCTGATCAACATAAACACCTGCAATATAAATATCTATGTATGGACACCCTGTCACTGGATCAGATATAGACGTTTACACAGTATAAACTAGCAGAAAGGTGAGATGAACTTCATAAATCTTTTTTTTTTCCCATAGAAGAACCCTCAGTGGATAGCTCTGATCAGTATGCAGCTGCTGTCCAGACGTAAATGAGGTTATACTCTAGAATAAATGAACTGTTGATTTGCTCACCCAATATTAAGATAACGTTATATGTATCAATGCTACACAGTTATTTGGCATTCTAAGAATCTACACATTTCTAAGCCAATACAGATAAGTCATCTCAAAAAATAATGAAAAAATTATGAATGTAAAATTATAGGAGGAGAATTGAAACTACAAGGTCTGCAACAAAATTCCAGTACCAAGACAGTTTGTACTACTTACTTCAGACAGAAAATGTGTTAAAAGAGTGGATCCAATAATGAAGGATACAAAGATCTTAAGCATTTAATTTTATATTTAAAAAAAAAAAAGGAACAAAACAGTTAATAAGAGACAGATGTTATTGGGCTATCTACTTACAGGCTGGCTGGACCATGGATTCCTAATAACAAGAATATTTGCAACATGGACTCACTTCTTTCTAGACTGAAAGGGAGTCTCACAAATAGCAAACTTTTTAAAAGACCTTGACAACTGTTCTCTGATATATGTTATTTGTTCAGGTTCCTTAAAATGGCACTGAAGAATGGAATGATCTGAGAATGAAAGTGAAAGAATTAGTAATTTTTAATATCCTTAGTGATAAACATCCCTTGTAACTCCTTTTCCTATTTCAACATTCATAAAAGAATTGTGGAAAACAGCCTCACCAGACCGCTGAGTTACAAGTGGCTGTTGTACATAAGTCTATAGTGCAAGGATAATTATGATGGATGTAAGGTAATGTCACTGAAGACTGCTGTGATGCAAGCTGATTGTAATCTATTTTATTCAAGACTCAGGGAATGCTAAAACACTTTGCTTGTCTCTTGAACACTTGTTAGAATCAAGATAGTAGTTGGCAACTTTCGTTAGTCACTTCACTTTGAAATTTCATGGCCACATTTTCTAACTTCATTCCCACCTCTTCAGCTGCACCTCTCCACTCCCTGAAATCTTTAGTGAGGAAAAAGCATAGACAGAAAGGTCTGTGAATGCAATGAGTAGTAGGAACATATCTCTTGGGGTGTTTTGGCATGCCATCTGCTATCTGCCACAGCTGTGAATCTGCATGGCCAGATCTATTCCTACGGACCAGGCACCTTGTGCAGGAGAATTTGTGAGACTTCCCATGGGCTTCTCACTGACATGTACTTTACCTCTCATATGAGCATCTCCTTATCTTGACCTCCTTTTGCCTCTGGGGAAGAAATTAGCCTCACTGTTCTGCCTGTATTTCAAACTCTTTCACCAAGTGTATCTTTGATCTACCTGTGGCTGATTTAACATATGTTCCTCTTCCCCTGCTGCTTTGCCAGTGCACTTGCATAAAAAGATGGCATTTTGCTAACAGCAGGGGTGGCAGCCTCTGCCTGGATGGCACTGATGATCAGTGCTGTGCATATAACCCCACGCCAACAACTTTTTGCCAGTACAAATTTTCGGGGTTCAAGTATATCACATTGCTAAGTACTTAGTAAAATGTACACCTTTCCAGTCTTGTAAGCAGCATGCCATAATGGAAAGGTTCTCTAACTGGGGGGGAAGAAGCTTACTTTCAATGCATAAGAGGCAATTACATTGTCTCTGTAGACATATGCATTATATAATATTCCCCTCCCCCCTGCTACTTCCTCTTTTACTTACAACTTCGCATTAATAGAATGAATGCATATTTCATGTTAAACAGAATTGTTATCTTTATAGATAGCATTATGTCTAGGGCTTTCTGTCTCAAGACTTGCTTAAACAAGAAGTAATTTCTTTAAAGTATTATGAAGAAACTTCCTTCAATGCAAATAATGTAAATATGCTTTTCAGCTACTGACTTCCATCAGTAAGTAATAGAAAACATCTAACCATGTCACCTGGGAAATTAGCACATCTAGAAAAACTGTAGAGTGAACTTATATATGCTGTTTATGTTAACATGCATAGAGGATTTCTCTCCCTGTATGAAACCAAAATGGATGGTTTCCATTGCACTATTTGCTCCTATCATAAAGCACAGCAGAAGGTTCTCTTAGCTTGAAGTCTTGATATGTAGGGATTTTTTTTTTTTTATAAAGGCTGATTAGTATTGCTTTTACCACCTTCCCTGCTTTAAGGAAAAGTATTTGCAGTCATGCTGAGTTTACACATATGTCAACTAGAACAGATTTGATTTGCTATAGCTAGCACAATCACCTACACAAGGCCAACAGTTCATTAACCTATTTTGATAATTTTACATCCAGATACTCTTACATTCTAAAGAAAATAAATTCCACCACTAAGGGCCCAATTTTCTAAATGTTGAGATAAATTTTCTCAGACCAGCATAATGCATGTGCATACATGCTTTCAATTTTGGTTTATATCACAGCAAATAAAGAACATAGACTTGAAAAATAAAACACCCCTAGAACTAACCCATAGACATAAAATTCATGAGTTCTTATTTTTACAAATCCAAGTATCTGAGTATAGAGAAGACAAACTATAAAGGCATTCAATATTTTTTTTCTTGTATTTTTAAGATCGAACATTGTCGCTAAAAATGACAGCTATGGGAAAAGATGTGCTTTCCTATGAGTTTTCAGACATTAGCCTGAATTTTGCAAGTGTTCTTAGAATTCTATGTAATAAAACAATGTGCTACTCATCATATCTGGATCAGTTAACCACTCCTTGATAGAGTGAGAAAAAGTCAACATTGATGTAAGATGGTGCAATTCCAACGACTTCACTTGATTTATGTCTGCTTATACTTGAGATGAATTTAGTCAACTCACTTACGCATGACTTCATCATCCCAAGCAATTGGAAATAAAAGCATTTTACTAATGTGACCCTCATTCTGTGAACACTTGCAATTCTGTGCATGAGTCACTAAATCTGGTTTCATGGACAGACTTGCACAGGCGTAAGTCATTCAAAAGAAGACCAAAAAAACCCAAAAGCCAAAATCCTACTTTATATCTTTATATCACATTTTCAAAAACTGTCTCTGTAGTTTTGAGGATGTAAAACTCACCATGCTTTGTGATGAAAGCTTATCATATTCTGGTAGGCATGATCCACATCAGCAATGTGACACTTCTCATCCATGAACATTTATGTTTTATTTTGGTGGAATTCTCAGATAATTCCCTATTAGCTTCTTATGCTCTGTAAAAATTTATGGGTTCCTTCATGTTAGTTAGAACTGAAGTGAGAAAACTATGTCAATGAATATAATTGTAGCACCTCAACACGAGTAACGTCTTTTTTTCTTTTCTTTCTGTAAGCTGCTCAGCTTAAGGAAACATACACAAGAACTTTAAATAGAACAGAAAACAGAATGGTGCTGTCCTGTTACTTTTTCTTTTAATATTTCATAATACCTTTTATAGTATGGTTCAAACAGAAAATTGAAGTGAATTAAAACAACCCGCTACCACGGATATCACAGAGATATGGAGAAGCTGCAGGCTTTAATTGTTCCTGTGCCATGGTGTGAAATCACTATTAATATTAATTAAGAGACAAAGAATATGTTGTCTGTAAGTCTTACAGAAGAGTCACTTAGGACTTGGTAAGGCTTGATGTGAAATGGAGATGATCACAAGTCATTTCATTTTCCTCAGGGCCCTTTGAAATCTATATTGAGAGAGCAATTCCAAATACAAAATTGATGGGAAAATGTCAGTTTATTTCATTTTTCCCCATTAAGAAAAAATATGAGAGCTAGGTAGAACTTTCTATTTCACCCTTCGATCACTAGTTAACACGGTTTGCTTGCCTAATCACCATGAAAAATTACTCATATTTCAGTCAGTAACAGTACACAAGTTGTACACTAATTTAGAAACAAAACCTTTGCCTAATATTGCATGCCTCCCAGTAACTGTTTGTCCTGGGTTTGGCCAGGACAGGGTTAATTTTCACTGGACTCCAAGAAGGGGCACAGCCGGGGGGTGGGGGCTGACCCCACCTGGCCAAACAGAGCCCGGTGTTCCATACCCTGTGACGTCATGCTGGGTT
>Ga0065711_1002453_pt1 | contig 33789 bp, 11 predicted proteins | sample Hoacrofraction12_FD_59098 | JGI IMG/M metagenome (GOLD analysis project Ga0065711, IMG submission 59098) | Hoatzin crop microbial communities from Cojedes, Venezuela - Epithelial fraction 12 v2 (version 2) | ecosystem: Host-associated > Birds > Digestive system > Esophagus > Crop | place...
TAGCTGGTAGATAAATTAGTCTTCAGATTTAAGTTAATTCCCCCCCCCCCCCCCCCCCCCCATCAATCACTACTCAATGCCTGGCAGTCTTTAGCCATAATTGCAATATATCATCCTATAACTGCACCATTACTTACTCTGATTCCTTTGGGTCCAATAGGCCCTGGAAGTCCATCATCACCCTAAAAAAAACCCCAAAAACCAAAAAACAAACAAAATGAAAAAAAACCCCACACTGAAGTTTGCAGTCTGCCTTTCTATCAAATTAAACTGTAAGCACGATAAAATTTCTTCTACATGTTTATAAGTGAACTAAAATTTATATTAGTTGTCATTTCCTGAGTAAAAGAGTTCAAAAGTATTTTGTTTTGGGTGTTGAACTTTGTATTGAAAAGTATTTGTTACAGCTGATAAACCATGACTTAGAGGAAATGTCTTTAAAAAAAAATCAAAGCTGTGTAATATGGCTTGTAAGCAGATACCAGTCATGTGCTTTCATCAAATATCCTACATTGACCTCTTGTGGGCACAAGAGATACACGATTAAGTGTGAATGATACCGTACCATTATTTTGTATTATGATAATGCAGAACTTTGTACCAAAATCTTGAGAAGAAATGGCATTTATGGAATAAAAATATAATCAAAATTTCTAGTCCAAGACCCCTCTGTTGTTTCACTCTTGTTTTATCCAATTCATCTTTCCTTTTAGTGTACACTCATGTTTCTTATTACCTACAAATTTTTTTCTTTGCTTCTTTTTGATGTCCTTCTGCTAGTTTATACTGTGTGCATTTACAAAAGAAATAGCAGATCCTGGATATTCTTGTGTATATTAAATATAAATGCATTCGGAGGAAGGCTTTTTAACATTTTAATGCTATATTACACCATCTGAGTGTAATGATGTAATACAGCAGCAAATAAAAACAAACTGGAACCCTCCAGGGAAAGCCAGGAGCATTCCTCAGTTGTCTCTGCACAGGTTTAATGAGGCCTTCATTTGCATCCCCCACCCAACACCAGCCCAGGAATGCCACCAGGCGCAAAGAACAGAGCTTACCTGTGTGGTGGGACCCCTCCGGGCAGCTGACGGCCCAACACCACTCTTCTCGGTAAACCAAGCCATGGAGTGCATTATTGCAAGGACTAATAAAACGACATTACAGCACCTTGCCAAACCTGTTCTTTGACCTTAATCTGCAGCGCCAAGTGAAAGGATACAAGCACGCACGTGGTGTTTGCATGCACGTGTGTAGCTGAAGAACAGGAAACTTACAGCAATCTTTTTCCTACGGTTGACTATTCAAACCAACAAAACCAAACACCTATGTCATATGCCAACATTTAAAGATTTTCATTATTAAACCAACGATAACCAAGAGTTCTGGAATGATTTAGGATCAGCACTACAAACAAGCTAATGCTACCTAGCATTTTCATGCTAACCAAGTAAATTGGGACTTACCTTTGAACCTCTTGGACCAGCTGGTCCTTCTGGTCCTGGAAATCCGGGCAAACCTGGCTGTCCTTCCAAGCCTGGGAATCCCCTTTCACCCTACAAAATAACAGGTGGTAGTGGAGGTGTAACATGACAAAAGCACAAGTTATGATAGAAAAATTCAGAAAACACATTATTTTTCTGATTTTCTGTAGGAAAACAGGCAAACTAACACTGTGACTAAACATCTCACCTGCTCATCTACAGAAATTCCTGAACATACACATGCATTGACTTTAATTGCACCACTGAAACAGGTTTCATAGGATGTTTATCCAGTATTTAAAACCACCTATTTACTGAAATAATTCAACCATCTGTTTCTCCTGTGCTGCTTAAATACATAGAACTCCCTTCTCTTCCTATAAAAACATAGGTTTATTAATTACTAAGTCTCTCCTGAAAACTCACCTCTGCTGCAATACCTATAAAAACTCTCAGAAGGCTGTAGATTGCTGCTATACTAACTGACGTTTATTATTTCAGTTGTAAGATTATTATTCAAAATATAAAACCAACTAAGATCCTGGTCATGCACGGTAAGCTAAATAGCGTACCAACACAGAACATGCACAGGGTTCCAGCCCAAAACGCTTACAATCTAAATCAAGTGAGACAGACACAAGACAGCAAAGAAATAGGGTTTCTTCTTCTCTTCATTTGTCACCTCCTACTAAAATCTAAGCTCACAAGCAGCAACCATATTTGCTAAGTATTTATGCAATAATTAGCCATGGTAATCAGCAGTGTAAAAAATAACATTTACCATCATATGCTGCCCTCTAACTTGTTAGTGTACATTACCAATGTCGCTTTCCTGCAGTTTCAGAATATGCATAGCTGCAAATTCATAAAACATTTACTTTTATTCCTTATATGTCATGATTAACAAAAATCAATATATATTAGGGTTTCAAATGATACAGAAACATTAAGAAATATCAGAACACACCTTTTTGTGCATATATATATATATATATATATATATATTATGGCACACTTTTCAACTGAGTAAACAGGTATTTCCTACAGCTCTGTTACATCCACCAGTATATATAACTGCTTATGAAACAGGCAGTTTTTCAGCAGTATTCCTTATTGCTCTATAGATGGGTTTGGTTGGTAAGTTTGGTCCCTACCTGCTCAAAGCCTTCTGTTTCTTTACCCCAATTATTTTTTAATGACAGCTACAGGAACCGCCAAAGAAACACTCTATCCTAACAAGCACCTTAATCATACTGGTAGAATTATGAAGGCCTTTGCACATTCTCTTTAAAGTAATTCATCCTGAATTATTATTTTCTTGCACCACTGCAGCAAGAATGGGAGTAGTGGCTCCCACATCTATTATCTGGCAGTCTTCCAGCTATGGCACTCTCTAGGAACTTGTGAGGTCCCACCTAGCTCTTCTCAGTCAGCTGAAAGAACCAAACCAGTGATCTCGCATCTTCAAGACAGCGGCAGAGAACTGAAAACGGGGGATTGCAAGCAGACAGAAGCATTTAACTGCAGCCTTGAGCATAATACACAAAAGGCAATATTGAGGCTTTGCTCCTTTCCTCTTTACTTCCTATAAGCAGCTGTATGCTGAGCATGACAGCAGGCATTCAGTATGACAGTAGTGTTAAGTCACAGTATTAAATCGTAATTTTCTCACTACACTACTTAGGTAGGTGCTCTGTATTCTACTGTGGGGGACAGGACAGGAAATTAGAAGTTGCATTCAAAACATTGACAAGATGCTGAGAACACAAAAAAAATTTTCAGAGAAAGTAACAGGGCTTCCTGCCTTCTTTTCCAGTAACTGCTATACTGCTTTCTTGGAAACACAAAAGGAAAACCTTGTGGATGAGAGACAAAAGGGTGTGTGCGAGCAAGAGCTGCAACCTTACAGAAGAAACAACTAAGCTGTACTTAGTCCCACCTATACAGTGAGACTCTGAAGGATTTAGGGTATAGGAATGGACAGCTCATTAACTGGTCTGCTAAAGCTGGTTTCCTATTAATTAAAATGTAAACATACTGCTCTCTTGTACAGAATAGACATCTTTTCTCCCCTGTGGAAATGCTGAAATTGCACCATAAATTCAGGCTAGCTTAAGTTTGACAGTCAGGGTCCAGACTGTGTTCTTGCACACAGAGTGCCAGACTGTGCTCTTGCATGCAGCTATGCAGCTGGTGTGCCACCTCATCTGAAAAGCAAGACTGGAGGAGTGTTACTATCTCAGGCCAGGATATGAAAGGGTTAGTGTGTCCCTGAAGGAGAGAGAATGAGGAATTTGGGAGTGCCCAATAAGGAAAACATTAGACAGAGCCAAACTGTGGAGCAAGCTCTAGCAAGAGCTGTGTTCGCACACCAAGGAAACACACCTGTGCACAAGAGGCATGTCAGATGTGTCACGTGCTAGCTAGGCTACACAATGCCCACTAATCTCAATTTGGTCAAGCTTCTTCACGTTTTTGTTAGAGAAAGTAACATCTGCAAATGGTTACTGGAGCAGACTTTTAGCAGAGGGTTGGCCTTGTGTGTCATCTAAGGCTAGAGAACTGTTCTCTAAAATGCAACTACTCTGAGGTCTCCACTTTGAGCAGTAAAAGAACTGAGAAGCCAAGGCCTTTAGAGCGAAGGAGAGACATGTGAAGCCAAACAGTTAAGCAAGAGAAATACAGGAGGCAACAGATGCTGCTAGAAAACTGCACTATTGAAACTATGAGTATTTTCCAAGCCCACTTTGAAAGTGAGCAGCAACAATGAGAGCTTTGCATGAAGAAACTGTTGCCAGAGCAACATTAAAAGATATACAGCATGGAAGAAGTAATGCAACAGACAGCCGTATTATTTACTCCCTTTCTAAATGATAAGGGTGAAAATAACAGCTGCCTCGGATTCTAATACTAGTCAACATAAATTCTACCTCAACTTAAAGAACACCGACTAACTTCACAGAATTAGAACTATACTATTGAATCAAGACACTTGCTCAAAACAAACACACCAACCAGCCACAAATGGTAAAGATATAGTTTAATGCAATAAAGAAATACCCTCTGATACAACCTGTATTCTTCAAAATACATCACATTTCTACAGAATACCATCTATGTCTTCTTTTGTAAGATGAACAGTCAAGGTTTAATGGTCAGTGCTTCATTTGCTGGGGTTGTAAACCTTTCAGAAAACAGGGCCATATATTAGTGCAGTTCAGGCCAACATTTACGAAGCACAAACACCAATTATTCTTGACAAAGTGGTTAAAATACGAGAATTTTTAACCATTTCTTAGCAATTTGTATCCAACATTGAAAAGAAAAGCTGAGCTTGGGTCACATCTGTACTAAATTTTAGCGTGATAAAGGCAGAAGCAAATAGGGGTCTTGAGGACATATACTGACAATTTTCTTCTGAGGCTCAGAGCTCCAAGAATATACATCCGAAGAGACCAAGAAGAAGATATTCTTCCTTTAGGGGTATGGATTTCTTGTATCTGCTTCAAAGGCAAAGTTTCTGAAATGCCCTCAGAGCTCAGATATCACAAGCTGTTCGTGTGAGAATCCCAGGCACCAAGCTTGTATGAGACCGTATATCAGGAACTTGCAACCCAGATGAGTCTTTGGAGCTGCACCCCCTACACTGTGATCAACAAACCCAGTAAATTCAGCACCTTCTGAAATTCTCTTTTAAAAGGCCATGGACTAACCATATGTAATAACTAAAGAGCAGCTTCTTAATCAATTTAACTTAATTTGAACGGGTAGAACCCCATAGTCCTGCTCATCAAAACCAGCATGATGTATTTGCAGTTATTTGGGGGGGGACGGTGTCTTAGGTGCTGTGAAAAACATGGTCCCTCCCCACCTTAAGCCACACTTTTCTGTCACAGCTACACAAATAGTTGTACTGCAACATAACTTGCACAAGGGGACTGATCAGGCTGAAAAATAACCTAGTTAAAGAAACTTGCTTTCAGTGAGATCACTTCACTGACAGCTCTGAACATGGCCACACAAGCCCCAGGGGAGAAACAGGAATACCTGCTAAGGGAAGGTATGAAAGCCTATTTCAGCAGCAGCACATACTACTACTTTAAAGCAAAACCACAGCAGTCTTGGGGTACATGCCCTCTTTGTCACCAAGATGCATGCAGCTTGCTTGCTGTAGCCCTTGGCTCTGCCTTCATCAGCTGGAGCAGCTGAGATTCAGCACCACCCCCCTCCTCCTCCCCAGTCTCTGTAGAGCTGATCTTATTGGCATCTTTGGATCTTGTTTCCAGGTGAGGTAAAACCAGCCCAATAATCTACAAGTCTTACTGGTTTGTCTTAGAAATTCCTACATGTGCAGTGTTTATGGTGTGTGTATATTTCTTTAGCTAGCTTTTACTCATGAACCAGCTTTTAAGTATTAAAGCAGGTTAATCTCAAAAGTGCTGAGCAATATTTACTTAAAACCCAATCATCATCTGGTTCCTTAAGTGAAAAGCAATTATACACTTCTAGTTGAAAAGTGAGAGCAATTCCTATAAGCACCTGTATGTAGCAGCTTAATAAATTACTTCAGTTTTAATACTTACTAGCTCTAATTCACTACTGAGGAGCTTACTGTAACACCACAGCAATCAATTATTAACTTCTCCAGTAAATTCCTCTAATTTCTTTGTTATACCATTTTAGACATGTTTGAATTTTACACTACCCATTTTATATTTAAGTTTAGTAAGGTGGGCCTGAGCAGAGGAAGAAAACTTTAGTGCACTGATTTTTGTCAGCTATTGTACTACAGGCTTCCAAAAACAGAAAGCCGCTTACTGTGCTTTGATTCTCCAACAGGTAACATGCTACTGATGCTATACAGGCTCATGGCAGAGGCAGAGCTAAACAGGAATCACTGGCAGCACACAAGCGATTACATAAGAGCTGTGGCTCCCCAAGGCAAGACAAGAAAATAGTTCTCCTATTTGTTACAGTTCAATTTATATTACTGTACTTGATCTGTTGAAATTTGGATATCTCGAAGGAATGCTAGGATGCTTAGGAAGAAGGCTACTTTTGAGTCTCAAAAGGAACGCATCAGGCTCTGCTAAGTAGAGCAAAGCAGGACTTCTTGGTTGACTTAATGCAAGTGGACAGCAACTTGGATGTGGAAGCTGGTTGTGGGCCAGATGTGAAACAGTGGAACAGAAGCACAGGACTCAAATAAGTGCACTTGACAAGGCTTTTCCTGTCTTCCCCATACAGAACCAGGTTCCGTACGCCTGACTTCCAGCAGTTCTAGAAGTACATAGTCATACTCCCAAAGGGAGAATCAAAGCAGGAAGATCATTTACACAGCTCCTTGGCTCTTCATAGATCAATTAGGCAAGGAACTACAGAGTTTGACTTCTAGTTCAGAGATCACTGGAGACAGGAAACAGGAACACCAAATGTCAAGTGCCAAATACAAAGCAAAGCCTGAAACTTGTTGTAGCAACAGTTTACACTCAAGTGGAATAAAGAAAGTTGGGTTGAAGACAGTATCAGGTTTGGAAACTTACATCAAGTGTGTAAGTGGTAAACTGTGATGGATCAACCTAATCATCTTTAGATAGCCCTTGATGCCTTGTAGTAGTATGAGACTCTAGGGCTGTAAAAAAGTAAACCAAAGAATTTATAAGAGAAAGCATTATGGATGGCAGTGGCAGAAAACTCTTGTGGTTCCCCAGAGCTGAACTGCTGAATCCATCAACGCATCAAATACTGAGGGTTTTATAATTACAGGGCAACTAACATAATGGGGTGTGTGCACATATGATCAAACCAGTTCCACTAGCAACACATCATACTTGAGAAATACGGGCTTTGCTTTTCATTGTTCCTTTACATAATGTGCATGGTGGTATGCAAGGTTCTGAAGGACTAGTTTAAAAAAAACAACCCACCAAAACCCCTCTGGCATGCCTCAGGATTACGCTGTGTTTACCTTGATTTAGGTGGAAAACGCAGCACACTTCTCAGATTTCATAGCAAATCTTCCATTTTAAGGATGGAAACTTGTCCTACATCTATCAGTTTAATAAGTGGGAGTTTGAGACATATAATCCCTTCCCTAAAAGGGCTCAGACATAAGAAAAAAAAAAACAGAGAAAGCAGCCTTAGAGGTGAAGCTCTGTTTGTGTGTTTTGGTTTTTTTATTTTATTAAAAGGTTACACTTTGATCAATTTGCAGCCCCCTAAGAATTTTCCAGGAAAATACAGAATCATTATATAAATATTTGGTCTGATGTCATGCTCGTTTTACTGCTTCCTCACTTTCTCTTCACAAAAGGTTATCAAGCTTGTCACTCTTCTGCTACAATTCTCTCCAGAAAAGGCCAACAGAGGTTGGAAACTAAATGTAGAAGAGTTTCTCCTGTATAGTTCTCCTTAATAATTAGCTAGGACAGCCTGGAGGAGTAGAAACAATACCCACAATACATGACACTTGAGAGCTTGATCTTGAACAAGGCTCATACGCTCTGGTTGTTGACTGTAATTGGACAAAAAGGTCCCTCTGACTCCACACAGTCCCAAGGTACTCTTTACCAGAGAAAGGTGACTATCTCAACTTCATTAAATGACACTGAAGGATTTGAATGTATCGAGTGGGTCATGGTCCCTGCATATGTAACAGTAGTATAAAGAGAAAGCTGAATCACAGGGAGAAAATAATTACTTGATTTTACTTGGAAAGGCAGAACATTTACTTCTAGGTTCTCCTTATCCACACTAGCCAGACAATACCCATTTGCTCACTGAATTCACAAAATAGCTGTGCCTAGTCCACAAAAAGGCCAACTCCGGATTACAGAAAGGTTCTTCAAAGCTGTACCTTCAACAACTGTATTGGGAAGGTAAGCCTAATGGTTTATGTGCCTTCAGACTAAACCTGAAATAGTCCTGTGACTAGTGTTAGGACACTTCTGATTTGGCCACCTGCATCTGAAGATCCTGTAGAAATGCATCAGACAGGTTCATGTTTTGGCTAACCAAATCTAACTCAGAAAGTCTGCTATCAACAGGGTGCAGTTCTTCACTAGCTATGTAAATTGGGAATATACTCAAACTAAAAGCAAGGAAATGTCAAGGCATGATCTCATCTGTCTGGAGCTATCTGGATGGCAGGTGTGGCACCAGGCATTACTCTGAATTTTGGACATCTGCCTTGCTTAACCTCAGCCAACAGTAAAATTCTGTCAGCACATTATGGTGCCAACGCAGTGACTGATTATTTTGTATTACTTTCTTTCATTCAAGGTTATACTTGTTTATGCAATGTCAAAAATCACCTTTGAAATGTGTCAGAAATTAATCTAGAGCACTGAAGCCCTTACAGAATCTGCTAAGATAGGGTAAGTGGTTTGATAAGACAGGCTCAAACTTTATTAATCTGTTCACATCTTTAAGAAGACTCCATTCTATCTCAAGCAAACTGTTTACAAGACTAGGAGTGGAGGTGTTTCAAGCAGTTTCTCCCGCTTGCAGCGATCACAACGCATGCATTCCCTGGGACAGCAGCAGTTACATGGGAACTATTTAACCACAGTTTCCTTACAACTAGGCTCCCACACTTGAGCAAAGGCTCAATTCAGGCAAGTACCAAGCTGTGTATCTACATTGTATTGTAACTAAGAGAGATGCTGGGCACCTGCCATTTCTTCAAAGGAGAAAATTGTAAAACAATAAGAAATAACAGTGATAGAAACACGAAGTACTGCAGATGTATCAAGCTCAGGCAGTGAGATGGAAAGTCAAAGCTGCATGGAAGCAGGAAAGCTCCGAGGTGTCAACATGCATCTGTTGGCATTAGGACACCAGCTGAGCAGCCCAAAACAGCCTGTTGCACTGAACCATGCAGGCTTGTTTTTTGAGTTGGGGATGGTTTTTACTCCGCTTGATCCGAAAATACGTTTGGCCTTTAGCTGCTTCCTTGGGTGGCAGCTATGTAAGTTGGGAAAGATGTGCATGAATTGTGTCACTTCCACAGTCCAGCTGAGCATCTAGAGAACAGCAGCAATCATCTTAGAATACAGCTATACAAGTTCTGAGGCAAGAACAGCGCAAGTTCGGAGCGCATTAGTGAATGTCAACTACTTATGAGCAGGCAATGCAAGGAAAGTGGGAAAGCAACTCACACATGCTCTGGCTTTAAATTCCCTCTGAAGCATTACTAGCACAGCAATTATTGTACAATCCACACCTTGGGTGTCCACAGTAACTACTCAGTGTAGGCAGGCCTTGGCAGTAAACAGGAATTCTTTCTATTTTACTAGAATTTGTGTATTTTCTGTTTTTTACTCCCACACATCTGGAGAAATTTGTGCCATCATTCCCCATTCTTGAGAAAATAACGATATGAAATTCTGTACACCATCAGATGGACCAGTCAGTCTGACTCAATACCTGAAGCTGCTGTAACAGCTGTGCTCTTTGGTGCATGCCCACACTATGGTCAAAGAAAACAAGACACAAACAAGAAAAAAGCTATCATCCATAAGCTTCAGTTATCTGAAGTTGGCATATATCTCAGTGGTTTGTGGGTTTGCCTGCCAGCAGAAAAAAAAAATAAAAAGAGAGATATTTACCTTTTCACCTTTTACTCCACTGCAGTCACATTTGGATAAAGATGTACATCCATGACAAGCCTTTAAAGACATAAGAAAAAATTAGATATTTTTAATCAGCATAAGACTATATGAAGTCTTTAACACTATTACAAAAGTTAGTCTAAAATGTCAGCCTACAAAGTTTGTCATCTATCCATTATACATGTGTTCAAACCAGATACAGTTAACTGGAAGTTCAATCGCCTTTATTAATACCTATGCTTGTACATATATTACAGTTACAGTTTCCCTGGAAGTTTTAGACTTTTAAATTTATGCTTAAACACCAATTAATCTAGGGCAAGGTAGAATCCAACACCTATGGCCAAAGGGGACAGAACTTCAATAACACAGGCTCTTCAGAACACGCCTCCACACTGAAAAGAGTCCAGTTATGGCTCCCACCAGTAGATGTCAGGTTTTGCACAAGAGTTTAACCAAGTCTGAACCTTATGAGCATACTTGTGATAGTTAATAGAAAAATACTTACACAGTTAATTCTTCCCTCCACAGCTCAGTTATTGAGACAAGGTTTTTAAAATCCCCTAAATTTCATCTAGCTGTATTCACACGCCATTACAAAGCATGACAAGTCAGCTACAAGAGTCCCTAGCATAAGGGGAGTGACAACCAGATGTTAAGGAGTCAGAGGGGGGAGATATGGAAGCCTGATTCACAAAGATGATCCAAGTTTGGTAACATTTCCATACTACATTTGCTTAGCTTATATTCTTTCTCTCCCACCCCAACACTGGATATTCATTAGAGCTCCATGTTAATTTCAAAGATCAGCAGATGTGTTTACAGAAGCAAAGTTTCTAGAATAAATTACAATTTTTTGTAGAACGTCTCTACATAATACATGTGGTCATCAATTTAAAAATCTGTAGTTAAAACCATGACTCACATTAGAAGATACACTACCTGAATTACTTCAGGGTTTAACTTGTTCTGAGAACATGCATGACATTGTAATAAAAAAAAAAAATCAGCATATACAAGTTTGAAAAGCTGATCCTTTGGAGTCCTTCCTGCCTCCAGTATTCTACAGAGAACATTATGTACAAAGTTTCAGTCTAGCAGGAGACCAATTGGTGTGTCAGATCTAAAGTACACCCACACTTTAATTCTAGTCTTCATTATCACAGAAGCATTTAGAGACATGACCCATCACCTACCTGGCATTAGCAATGTCCTGGCTCTCAGCCTAAACACACTACACCAAGCATCAGACTGAAAACACCACAGTAGCTTAATTCACCTGGGGCTACACAAACCCAGGATCAACTAAAGCATCTTGCAGTAAAAGGCAGAGCTCTGAGTTTCCAGTACAGCAGTAGTACTACACAACATGATTAGGGTATCTCCATGTACATGAAAACTCAAAATTCTTAGTTAACAGGGTTCAAGTGAAATTGAATCTTACGGGCCAGTTTAGCTTTTCAGAGATCAGACTAGACAAAACCCTGAGTAACATGGCCTGTCCTCATAGCTGACCTTGTCTGGAGCAGGGCATTAGGCTAGATGCCCTTCTGCTGCTCCCCTTCAATTCAAGTTATCCTGGGAAGCTGGTATCAGCATTTCTGCTTTTAAAAGTGAATTTTTAAAAAGCAAGTTCCTTGTGAACCAGTTTTAAGCAATAATCTTGTTAACAAAGCTTCATTTAAAAGGGATTAACCTTAGTTACATGCAACATTCCCTTGCCTTACAGCAGAAGCCTGACACAAAGCAAGTTACCCAGCTCACCGTGCAGTAGTGCTCGTTTCTCATTCCAAGGTGAGCACAGCAAGTGACATGGAAGCCTTTGCTGCCTCCAAGAGGCAGGGGGAGGAAAAATAAATCCGTACTCATTAAAAACCACCAAAAAAGGTGTGCAGTGGCAAAACACACACAGGCTAAAATAAAACAGAGACAGCATGACCAAGATCCTACACAGTATAAGGAGAATTTATTTAGGTTACAGAACAGAAGAGTCTTCTTCACAGCTCCAAGAGCATGCTTCTAACAGAAATTTCCTGAGTTTTCAGGTACAAGAGAACTGTTGGGGTGAACAGAGAAAAAAGGAAACTGGAGGGGAAAAATATGGTTTGAGATTACATTGCCCCTTCACAAAAGAATTAGATATACACAATTTTGTGAAGGTGAGTTTTTAGACAGTGAAATTGAGTCTCTACCCTTTGCTATAGTATCTCTACAGTAAAACTACAGAAAACTACATTGTTAGTGCTAAGGCATCTTTGACACTGATCCTGTCAGCATGAAGACTACACAAAATAGATCTAATTAATAAACAAAATGGAAACATGGAATAATTTGCTATGGAAGGAATCACTCCAAGCAGGGCAATTTAGGGCAGGTGGCACAGGCCCTTGTCCACTTGCATGTTGAGTTACTACACTGGTGGAGATCCCACAGCCTCTCTCGGCCCTTGATCCTGGTGTCTGACTGCCTTCATAGTGAAGCTTTTTCTCCACCCCAAAATGTCACCAGAATTCCCTGTGTTGCAACTTGCATCCATTGCCTCTTACCCTATGTAGGATGAGAGGAGCCTGGCTCCATCTTTGCTACGCCCTCCTACGCAGCAAGACAACAGCCAGAAGATTCACCCCCTCCCTGAAGCCTTTTTCTCTCAAGTCCCAGCACTTCCCCATACACTCAGCCTCTCAACTCTGGGTGCCCCAAAATAAAGCAAAGAGAAGTGATCTGTAAGTCAGCTTCTTCAGAATCAAGGACTTTTGACAGTTTTGAAAGAGCTGACAAAGGAACACCTTTCTTGCATACACTGGCAATAAATAATAGTGGATACGATGCCGAAAGATAAAATGTGTCTAAATTTTATTGTATAAAGATTTTCAGGAAAGTGCTTCTCTTCCTTACTCTTTGTAGTTTAAAAAAAAATGCTTTGATTCAATCAATATAGCATGTGGAGTTTTGTTTGTTTGTTTTAAAAACCTGTGACTGTCTTCCAAAGTAATATATATATATATATTCAGACTGGATTCCTTACACTTTGAGCAGCCTCTTAACATATACAATTAGCCTGTCTTGAGGAGTCAGGCATACTCACTGAACACTCTTTGACAGATGGTTTTGGCTATCCAGTTCAGATGCACTACTTGCAGGAAGGGAACATGGTCTTTCCCAGACAGCAGTGAAGGGAAACTAAAGAAGTCTGTAATCACAAAACTCTTCAAATACCCACTGTAATCAAACGGTAGTAATTCTTGGCTTAAATCCTGGGAAGATCTGTTCACCCACAAGCTTATCAAGAAGTATTCCCTCAGCAGTCACTTATCTTCCTGTACAAAAGCTGTGTTGGGCAGATTGTGTTTCTTATTTGCATCAACTTCCACCCCCACCAAATTAAAGTGTTTTTTTTTTAACTAAACAGCTTCAAGAGGAAAATCCTTGAGAATTTGTACAGGTCATATTGCAGTATAGTGTAAAAACAAAGTAAAACATGTTGGCACAACAAAAAAAAAGCTTAATACTTAATGACCTATTCTAAGTGCAAATTTTCTTCTTGTTTAGACTTTTCAATAATCTCAAGGCCTTTTTTACTTGGGAAAACAGACACAAAAATTGTGCTACAGGAGAATGCATACTGCGTAACAAGCTAGTACAAGTCTGAAAATCGCTCAGCAGCCACAGGCTAAAGATTTCTGATGTCACAGATTTAATTCTGTATCTCATATTAATGCAAAGAAAATCCAGGCTCTGTACTATGCATAGCAACACTTGGAACTACTTCTGCACAGGAGCAACAAGCTATCTACACCTTGATCAAACAAAGAAACCAGATACAATTTCAAGCATTAGAAAGTATTAAGAACAAGGTTTAGATAGCTACGATCAGTAGTTTTGCCCTTTGTAACAGCTTAACCATCACTAGTTCTGAAAGTTAGGTGACTTACTGGGTTTCCAGACATGGAAAATTAAGTGATTCTAAACCTCAGTGGGACTCTGAATTACACTTCGTACATTTGTTAAAGGTTGGGGAACTGAACAAGCTACCTGTCTTGTATTAGGCAGCCAGAAGCGTTCAATAGTGGTTCAATTCCTAGCTCTGGCCAGTAGGACACATTGTCTTATGTGGCAGGGAAGATGATAAAACACTTCCTGTTAACAGCAAGCTGTGGTTTGATCATAAAGAGCTGGTCACAATCTCCATGTCTATTAAAATCTTTCAATTTTCAGCGACACAAAGATGGACAGGGAATCGAGGCAGCTTTTAAGAACAAGACAGAAACTGCTCAGATTTGCTTCTTACCTACTGTATTCCTGTTGCCTCACCCCCACTCCCCACCATGTACCTGTAAAGATGAACTTGCTATCATTGCCATTGCTGTGATTTTCGCATAGCAAGACATTATCAAGGGCTCTAATTAATCTATTTGAGTTTAGCTAATCCTTTCATTGGATTTTCCTGACAGCTTCTATCCCATTGAATCCATGTGTGCAGTGCAAGTTCTTTTCATTAGTATATAAAAGGAGGGATGGTATTGGTTTACTGGTCAAAGGATAATTCTTCCAGAAAGAACTCAGTCTTTTGTGCCTTACATGGACTGAGGAAAACTGCTCTATGCCACCAACAGAATGTTTTTTTTTGTTTCTTTGTTTTTCAGTTTGAAGAAAAAAGTACATATTTGATTTCAAAGTCACTTCTTACTCTTGGACACAGGTTTGTTACAGTCAGCTCGGTGAAAGGAATAAACCTAATTTTTGCTCAAAATTTGTTTTGGCTAGAAGCCTGCCTCATGTTGGGCACGTTCGCCTCCTTTCTCAGCAGACCTAGAGATACCATTTACAAGGCAACTTCAGCATACTCCACTCCTTCCCCACCTCCCAGCTGCCATTCACAACAGTATTAGACAAAACATGTCCAAAAACCACCAGGTAGACGAATGCTGTTCCTGGAGAGAACAGCAACTCGGGACTTCCTAAACTGTGAAGGGAAAAAAGACACTTTCACTGATTATTAAGAGCATGTTAATAAAAGTTATAGAGGACTAGTTAATGGCTTCAGGTAGGTTAGCCTGACTTTATACCTTAATTTCTCAGAATCAAAGTAACACAGTGCAATTTAAGCAACACATTACCTGCCTAACTAAAAAAGATTTAGATAGGAAATTTAGTTGTGCTTCAGAAGCAATTTATTATTACACACTTGCAGCTGCAGGGAAACTGAACAATTACTTGTGCGCATGTCGAGAATATCCAAAACCCCAAACTAAAGTATAAAATAGTACTCAAATAATGTATAAGTACTTGCACATATAGGAGTTAAAATATTTTAACGCTCTTTCCATGAGAAAAATTACAGGGATGGGGAGGGAAGCCAGCCACTTACAGAGCTTGAAATTTACAAATTAGAAATTAATAATCACGAGAAAGAGGCACAACTTCTTACAGAAGCACAGCAGGTGAATCAATAAAGGTGCCTCTGCAAATTATCACTTCTGACATGACCCAAAATTGCTCACAAACAAATTCTCAATTCAGATATCTAACAGTTGGATAAGAAAGAAACAAGAAACAGTCTGAACAGCTACAGAGTGGGCAATTTCTTTGCTCCAACATCCTCCTTATGTACTATTTCATCATGAATCCAGAATTTGCCATTTGATAACCCCTCTCATTTCCAGAGCAGCATAGCGACATTACTAAACCTACCTAGCAACGTAGTTTGTACTGACAGTCTACATGCTTTTCTTGACAGCTCAGTTCCGGTGGCAGCAAGAGGTCAAGTAAGAATCAAAAACTGATTGTGTACAGCCGCTGATTTTAAATGCTGGCATGGCCTATAATGTATTAAGACTCCTTCAGACATATTTAAATGAACACCAAGCTTCAGCATGCAACATCTGTTGGGATTAGTAGGCACACACCAGCTTCATAAACAGATGTTGTCCTGAAGGGAACCAGACAGTTACTTGACACCACAACATTGTACGCTACCTCAACAGGTGAGAAAAGTTCCCTCCAGCTGGAAAAAGATGCTCAGAAATCACTGAAATACATTCTGCCAAGGAGAAGTTGGCCAGAATTTTAAAGCAACTTAAACTCTGCAACACGCTCTGATCACAGAAGCATAACTGAACTGTGGCACAATACTTCACAGCTTGTGAGGGAAGAGAGCAAGCAGCAAAGGCTAGAAAAAAATGTTAATATGCACTCCAGCCATATTATGCAGCAATTGCTGTTTGTGTACTGTATTTGTATGTTCCCATACTTTTTTTCAATGACTCCACTGGGATTGATTCAAATCCTACACCTTGCATAGTTATTCTAGCTGCTACAGGAGTTGCCTACATGCTACTAACATCACCCTCTGCATTCCAATATGACAGCTTACCAGTCCGGAGCATAACAATGTTTTAACGTTAATATTTATGCTCCCTTTTTCTCTAGATAATTCTTCCAATATAAAGACCGACCCTGCTGTTAGAAATTCACTCTGATTAAAATCAGCAAATTCAACATGCAGAAAGCATCAGTTACAAATGCCTTTGCCCTACAGTACTCTTTCTGCTGTAATCATGCAAAAGTCTCAAATTCAATTATTCATACCTCTATTTATAACAGAAAAGAAATTCAGCCTTTAAGTTCCAAGCGGACAAAGATTAAGCTTTATGTTGGTGGTGGTCCTGAAGAACATACTCACATTTATTAGCTTGCCAAGATCTGTGTAACAAAACACCTAGACAGTTATCTAGCTAAGGATTTACTACCCATCCAGGTCAAAGATTTCACCATTTATCTTGAGCAAGTCAAGTTTCCTTTCACTTGCCTGGACATGAATATAACCAAGAAACAAAAGGTTTTGGGGGGATTTGACAAGCAGAGTTAAAGCTGTTACTGTGAGTTCTAGTCATGATTTCACACACATGCTCTTTAGGCTTAAGAAGAGTACAGGTCTGTAGATAAGTTTATTACTCAAGTATCTATATGAAGTCAACTACGGCAAAGCCATCACACCTCCATAATGCAAATGGCCATTCTTTTCTCACTAAAGTATTACATTTATTAGCAGTAACATTTCTAAAGCTCAATCTGAATTAAAAGATTATTACATACCCTTTTAAGTAATCATTTCCCACAATTTACTTAGCTAAAGGTACTAAGAGAGTAAGTTTCATGGTCTAAAATGTAAGAGACAAAACATGCTTGCAGAAGTTCTTGACCAGCTTTTTTTTTTTTTTTAAGGGAACTTCTGACATGTAATTTAACCTGTTACACCCTGAGGTACTATCTTTCTTTGAAGTCTGCACAATACAAGATCTGTTCAGGCTTGCAGAGGAAGCTCTCAGCTATAGTAGCCATGGTTCTGGCCACTGTGAATAAGTGCACAACAGAGGCAGGTCAAAAACAGATTCTGAGACACCTGATGGATAAACAACACTTTTTCCTCTTAAAGGGTAGCACTAGGTTGTTTGCTATTCAGACACCCAAATAGTTTATGTTATAGCAGTAACATGAAACATAACTGTAAGAGACCAAATAAATCTAGTCGGTCAACTACAGCCCAAACAAATGTTCTGATTATACAGAAAATTTACAGATCAATAAATTTTCTCTTAGAACACAGTTACTATGATTTTATTGCAATTAAAGGGCTACCTTTTAAAAAACCAAAAATATAAGAAAAAGAACCTTGGCAGAACTACCTTCAGAACACGCAAAACTTCAGGCAAGTACGTCTATGTTAAAGATATTGTGCCACAAGAAATAGGTGAGCTCTTTTCTAAATACTGATTTTTTCTGCCTGTACTTTGTACTAAAATGATACAGAATTTTACAGCTTTAAACTGAACTAATTATAGCTTTTTAACACACAGCTCTCTAAAGGTTATCATTCACAGCAGTTTCTAGTTAAAATAAAGGCAACATTTGGAGCAATAGATCTTTCCTTAGACCAGTTGACACAGTCTAACCACAGACAACTGTCAGAATCTCTTTACTGAATCAATATCCAAAAGCTTGTTTAACTTTCATTCATGCCCAAACCACAACTATTTGCCCATAAAGATTTCTCCCTATAAACCTAAGAGCCACACAGGGAACAATTTCTCTCTCCTTTCCTGGAAGCTCATAAGAACAGTTCAGAGACAAGATCTGTAGAAGCACTCACCTACAGATTTCGGCAGGCCGAGTGACTGCCATGCAGCTGCTGCTGCACAAAAGAGTCAATTGGCAAACAAGGGGAGCAGAAGGGCAGGCTATTCAGATGCCTGAACTGCTGATCTGTGTTTCTAGAAACAGAAAAAAGGGGAAAGACTCATCCTAGCAAGCCCCGGAGGGGCTGCAAGTCAGCAAGAAGCGGCTTACACAGAAACAGTTTTTAACCTCCCAGAAGTCAGAGGTTCCCACCTCCCTTTAACAGCTAAGGTGAAAGCAACAAGCAAACACGGACAGCAGTTACGCCCCTGGAACAGGAGGTACTGCAGCCTGACAGAATCTTTCTGTATCCGATTCCTAAATCGGAGAAGAGGACAGAAAGTGCAAGAGCCCAGCTGGACATGCAGTCAACTTCCCTGCTATCCCAGACATTGCTCCCTTTCTCCACACTTGGCTTTAAGACGGGGAAGGCAGAACTCTTCCGGACATGAAGAAACTGCAGGCAGGCAGTACAAGGAATAGAGTTAGCCCTTGCAACTCACAGTAGCTCGTTCTCATTTTCTACGAAGCCTTCCATCTTCGGAAATGATTGTTGCCACTTTGCTTTACTGAGTGCTGCCAGCCTTGCACTCAGCTGTAGGCAAGGAAAAGGACATGGACAGTTCTCATCACTTCTGAAAACTCTTAACATTTCTGTGGTCTGTCTTACAAGGCAAGGAATAGGCTTCAGTGTAGTACATTTTTTGGGTGGGACACACAGAAAGCAAAATAATCATATCAAGCTCCACTGCCCTTCTGACAAGCATTTCAAAGCCAAAATTGAAGAGACCTGAGAAGCCAAGTACTTTTACTCCTGTCCTAATGATCACAAACTTCCAAACAGCTCCACATCACACTGTATGAATTTGCAAAGATTTCCTTTAATAGCAACTCAGGTTAAGTACTACCTTTATGCTGCCATCCAGAGGCAGTATCTTAAAAAGCACCTATGTTTAGATTTGGCAAGTACACCTCTTGGTAAATAGCACAAATAGCACAGAAGACAGAATATAAACTACCAGGAGGTCTTCTAGCGCACTTCATCTCTAAGCTCATGAACTGACAGATGCCAAACACCACATTTCCCTCTTCAGCAGGCGGTACAGCACCTGCATGAAACTTTAAGTAGGCAGCATTATAGAGAAACAACCTAAACATAGTAACTCTGGTTGGCTTTTCAGTTTTGGAATTGGAGGCTTTGGGGATGGACAAGTTTTATACCACCTCTATCGGCAGTCTACACTTCGCTACTACTCATTTCAATTCTAAATGCTGAACTCTGAGTGCAAGCCATCCTCTAGCTTTTATACAGACCATAACTGAACTCCTTAAGTACATAGCAAATTAGAGGAATGTTTTGTTTTAGGCATGCCTTAATCCTTTTCTGTCCAGTTACACATTTCTGCAACTAACATTAGCACTAAGACACAAGCATTAAGTACCTGACATTCAGTGAGTGGCAGTATACAGTAAGCCACTTTGCTTTTCAGGAAGTCTCAGTTTTACTTGAATTTTACACACAAGTCTCTAATCACTAGCCTCTTGAGGCTTCCTGATTTTTTCCAGCTGCAAATAAGAAGTGCCATATGGTACTGATTACAGGTTAAGATTTACTAGTCATTTAGGACCTTTCCCAAGTGACAGGTGTTAGATGTTGCCACTTTCTATAACCATGTCCACATGTAACACAAACCTAGACCTAACTGTCAGCTAGGCTTGTAAGCCTCAGATATGCTTGCAAGCCAAGTATTATACAGTCGTAACACCACTCATTCTGGACAGTCTGTTTTCAATCCTTTCCTGGTTAAGGAAATGGAATAAAAATACATGCTCCAGACTAATTCCCCAGAAAATGTCCTGTTCCTCACCTTCATCCATATAATATGCAATAGAGGAAGCTTCAATTCCTGAGTCCTGTTAACAGATGTCAGTCATTTGTCACTGACAACTGCACCTTCATGTGTCAAGTGCATGAAGCAGACCATACAAAAACAGAAATCCACTTCTACCTCTAAGAAAGGAGAGACAAAATAAAACAGCATTTCAGATTAATCTAGCCCCACTGTCATCTATTTTTAAACTCCTGAAAGCACTCAATTAGTACCAAAGATTAAGCAAGCATACATGCTAAAAAGAATAGAGCTGTGCACAGTGATATCACATTGAGATGTTATCTGAAGAAGTACACACCCTCTTAACCGTCAGAACAAGATTTAACTCACTTAAGACTTGGTGGGTGTCTGGGGGATTTTTTTGTGGTGGAGGTGATTATCAACTCTTTCTCCTTTAGTTCTTGGACCAAGTATCATAGCTCCAAGGTTCTTCCAGTTAAAGCTGTTTTATCATTTGTTTATGCCTGTAGCATCAGCATACTCTGCATCTGTGTTTTAATATCTGAAGATAGTGCTATAAGCAGCACTTTCTCTATATTGCTTACTACTAATAAAAAGCTACTCTCCAGTCTCAGGTAATCAAAGTTGAATAAGCAGCACTAAAGATGGCCCAGTTAAACAAGCAAGGCAATGAAGACAAAGCAATTGCCCTGTCCCTGTAAGTCAGAGGCACTTCAAAAGAACAGAGCATCAAGACGTTATCAGTTGGGAGGCCCTTTTCTTCTTTTATCCACATGGGTTCAGAAATCCCTAAAGCTGAGGAGTTGGATATTTAGCAGGAGCTCTCAGATGCCTACATCTTACATACTTAACTTCAGCAGATAAAGAGTAGCCCCCAGTGTTCACATCTCGAGTTCATTTACTAATGCATTGGCTATGTGCTAGCAATAGCTCAGGGTCACCTTAGAGCACCTGTCACCAAGTGAGGTGCTTCAGAGCAAGGTGCACCCTCCTATGAAAAAGTGACCTTTAGTGATACGGAGGATCACAACAGCGTTGTCCCACAGACTACTACACAGGGGCAGAACAAAAGAGGGCCTGAATGTATTTTATTGCCTTTAAAATGCTGGAAGAGACAGCTGCAGGCTAGCGCTAGTAAATGATTCTATCTAGCATGCACAGATCTTGGAATTCAATACTCAAACTTGATTAGAAGAAATAGATTTCATTCCCTTACACTAGAGAAATTACATCTAGAGGCTATATATTACATTGTCCTGAGAATCACTGCATTTGCTTTGCACTGATCATAATGAAACAGAAAGCATGCCCTGGGAATTAAGTCGCTCCGGTCAGACTTGCTACCTTCAAAAAACCCTGAACCCATGACAAAGAACTAGCTAAAAGAACTACAGATAAGATCTTTACAAAAAGCATTGAAAAAACCAACAAGTTTTTCTAAGTATTAACACTGTACCAGTTGTAGGAAAGGCAAAATAAATCTGACTAGTGCTAGAGGAAGAGGGTGCAGAGGGAAAGAAAACACACTTTACATTTTTGTTTCAAACAGAAACTGATGTCTATGCCTTTATAATAATTTCTTCCATATTTTGTCTCTATTGCCCCCCAGACCATAAAAAAAAAGATACATTTTTAAGAAGCAGTCACAATGGAGTATTCCTCCTAAACTGTTCAGTAACAAAAACATTTCAGTGGAATATGATGAATATATAAAAAAAACTTACCAGATAGTACTTCAGTAAAGACACAAATTGAAATGTGTAACACAAATCTTCCTTTTTCAAAATAGTTAGAGGGATAGCATCCACTTAAAACTTGCAAGCAAAGTGTCACTGTCAATTGATGCTGTGTAAATAGTTCAATAACATTTGTTTTGGGAAAGAAGGAAGTCTTCAGCAGTAGCATTAAGCTTCTCCTCGCTTTGACACATGTAGATTTATTTATTACTTTCTCCAGCAACTGATTTTATTTGGTCACTCTCTGGAGGTTACTCATTAGCAAGTTAACCACATCTAACCTAAAGTATCTCATTCAGATGGTTCTCTGACCACTTCTGAGGATGTCACTAAGCTGACTTCCTTGCAACATTGCACTAAACCGCAGTCAGTTTAAAAAAGGTGGGAGCAGGCAAGGAAAGCACAGACATGGTTCCAACACCCTATCACAATAATTAGAGTGAGGAGATCCATTCATAGGAAATAGCCCTGAAGCATTATTAAAACTCAAGCAGCAGTTCAGTCTGAAGCTTGGCAGGAGTAACAAACAGCCCCTGGTGTTTGTACACATTCCAAAACAGAAAGTCACTTTCTCTAAAGGAAAGTGTTCCCTGAGGCACTCTGTTTCAGGGAGTATACCAACTCCCACAAGTGCTATTTGGAGCTGAACATATGCCAAGAAAACAACCTGCTGCAAGTTTGTGATGCATGTTCTGCATCCTGCAGTAACCAGTAGGTTAATTGCAAACACTCAATATGGAGGATTTCCACAAAGTTTTAACTGTAATCCTACAGCAAGCAAGGTTTGGAATGGAAGATGCTGTTGCAATGTTCTTAGTCTGCAACTATCAGAAGAACAAATACAGAGCTTCGAGAACAGCTCTGCTTCAAGCAAGAGGTCACTTAATCTAGCCTCCAGAGGAGGAGAATTATACTTGCCATCAAAGTTTTTCTATGAGTCTGCAAAAAATGACAAGCTTGGAATTTTAGCAGTTTTAAATTTGATCCGTATATGTAAACAAAAGTATTCAGAGTCTAATCCAACAGTGGTTTTGTTGGGCATTAACTTTGGCTGTATGTCAGGTGTCCACCAAGCCTCTCTATCACTCCACCTTCTCAGCTGGACAGGGAAGATAAAAATATAGCAAAAGGCTGGTGGGTCAAGGTAAGAACAGGGAGAGATCACTCACCAATTACCGTCACAGGTAAAATGGACTCAACTTGGGGAATAACTAGTTTAATTTATTGCCAAAAGTCAGAATAGGATGAGAAAAAAACAAATCTTAAAAACACTTTCCCTCCACCCTTCCCTTCTTCCTGGGCTAACTTCACTCCCAATTTCTCTGCCTCCTTCCCCCAAGTGGCACAGGTGGATGGGGAATGAAGGCTGTAGCCACTTCTTCACACATTGTCTCTGCTGTTCCTTCCTCCTCACCCTCTTCCCCTAGCTCCAGTGCTTCTGGCTTCTTGCTCCTCTCTCCCAGCTGCTGTTGTGCTGCAGTTCCACCCCCCCACCCCTTCCTAAATCTGTTGTCCCAGAGGCACTATCACCATCGCTGATGGGCTCAGCCTCGGCCAGTGGCAGGTTTGTCTTGGAGCCGACTGGCATTGGCTCCATCAGACACAGGGGAAGCTTCTGGCAGCTTCTCACAGAAAGCACCTCTGCAGCCCCCTGCTACCAAAACATTGCCACGCAAACCCAGTACAGTTTCCTATGCTTACTCTCGCCAGTCAAGCGTAGGAGAAGACAGTAAAGTTACTGAAAGTCCCCAGCTCTGCAAAGCTGAATGGAATGCAGAATCAGTACTGAAAGAACTACCAAGATACAACTTTAGCTCACATTTCAGATATCAAGTAATGTATTCATTTGATCAGTATCTGTTATCACAATATGAAACATGAAATTAAATGCTTAGTCTGAAGCAGAGAGCCAAAAACCTAGAGAAACCTGTACAAAGATTACAGCATTTTGAATATACGCACTCTTTTGGACATGAGTTTTCTCCCAGGACACAGCATGACAGTGTTCTCAGGCGAGTAACTGAAGCTTCTTATGCAATATATTTATGATGACCAAAAAAAATCTGCCGTTCAAGAGCAGCAAAATCTTGCACAACTGAAGAATATTTTTCCAGACTTCATTATCAGTTTATAATGATTAGCACTCAGAGATTCATCTTTACACTTTAAACATCCACCTTCTGTATTTGTCTTCTGAATCCTTTTAGCAACTGGCGATAATACAATCCTTCTTTCAGGATCAGTGTTTGGTAACTTAAGAGTTTGTCTCTAGTACACTTGGGAACAACACCAGAAAGTTTAAGAGTCTCCTTGCTATTTTAAATAATCTTTTACCAAAATTAACAACCTACTATTTTCTGTCATCAAGGCAAAAAAGTCACTGAGAAGCTTACAATGACATTTATTACAATACATTTGCAGCCATCCATCATTGTACTGATGTTGCACACCTTTGCTTAGTCCAGCTGTTTAAAAAGAAGAAAAAAGTAATACTATTTCCATCACTGACGTGACTGGCTATGCTGTTCCTTCACAATTACTTCTGTAGTATATTAGCAATTTAAGGTTCTTTAAAGAGACCTGCTTAATTATTCTTGCTCTTAGGTATAGTATGCTCATGTTCTAAAAATATATTTTCTGAGCATGACTAGACCTGTCAACAACCATTTTCTCATTCAAGCCTAAAGTTGAGGAATTTTCTAGGTTCACTTAGGATACAAAAATGCATACTTTAGACATAGATGTTTTAACACTTTGTTACTACTATTGCTTTAAGAGTTTGAAAGCTTTTAGAACAGAAGAGATACTTTCAAGATTTTTTGTGCATGTGCAAGCATGTCACCAATCCTATTGCCAAGGAGTTTCCATAAGCTTTCTGGATCAGAAGATGACATATATATATACACACACACACACACACACTTTCAGTCAAAAATACAAAAAACCCCACCCACACAAATATCAGCTTTTGTACTGATGTTTTCACTGTTTGCTTGGGTAGACTGTCCCAGGCTTCTAGAGATCTTCATGGCACTACTTTCCCCATTAAGAAAGGGCCAAATAAATATTGGAAGTTAAGCTATCAAAACAAAAAACACCTGGGCCTTGCAACTTCTCATCCTCTCTAGATCATCTGCTTGTTGTTTTAAGTATTTATAGACCTAAGAATTAACAAAAAGTAATTGCTCTGCAGAAACCTCAAGGTTTTGTCCTCATGTCTGACTACACAGTGACTGGATGAAAAGAGATAAGAGAAGTTCAATATAAATTCTTATTTTTCAGTCCAGTGAAGAAGCCTCCTTTTCCTTCCAAATACCTTTTGCCCCTTAAGGTTCAATATACAGCAGAAGTGTTCTTAAACTAACTCAAAGTAAGTATTTTCCCTGATTAAGTCAATTTGTATTGTCTGAAAGCTAGAAGTTACTTTGCCTTTCAGAAAGAATGGCTTCTGCTGTCATTCGGTATTACAGGTTGATTCAAAGTTAGTTGACTCAAGAAAAATCACTGTCTCAAAAAGGATTATTTGTAAAAGGTTTTTAAACTGAGTTCATAAGCTCCTTCACCCAAGTGTTTTTCTGCAGTGGCATTTCTTGTCAGGAAGTCAAATTTTCTGGGAGCTGAAGGCTTGCCTAGCCTTGCATGCAGGTCACTTCAGTTTTCATTGCTTGAAGTAAAGCCTCTCAATTGTGGGTTTTAATAACTGCTACTTTAATTCAAGGTGCAGAAAGAGTGCAGTTCATTGCCCAGAGTGGTCATTTTCTTCCTTTCTCAGACACCTGCAGGACTTAAGCGCATAAAGAGAAAGGTTTGGTTCTGACGAATCAATGCTGCATTTACTAGACCCAGATTGACACTAGATAGTCTCTTCCTCATTAGTTGTCAGATTTCTTCCTTAATGAAGGAACATTAGCCTTCATTGCTAACAAGGTGAAGCCAAAAAGATAATCAAATGCAAGTGGTGAATTAGCAGTTGTTTAAGCTTGACAGCTTTACGTAATTAATAACTAATGCTGGTTATATTTTCACCCAGAATACAGGAGATAGAGAGTCCAGGAAGCAGAATGGACAGCAATACAATTAACTATTCTGAACACACTGTAAGCTTTGGACATTTTTTTAGAGTACTGGAGAAATACAGAGAAGTCCAGCATATGTCCTCAAAATCATTACTCTGAATTTCCCTAGCTTGATTAAAAAAATAGGGGCAGGCCAAGAGTATGACTACCAGGAAAACAGCAAAGAAAACAATGTTTATCATAAAGGTTAAGTGTATGGACTCAGAACTATTTTCAACACATGGAGATGAGAAATACTGCCAGAAAGTGTTTAATATAAAATCAATTTGTTAAGCAACAAGTAGTTATTAAAATAGCAGGACCCGTTAAGTCCACAGTTGAATGAAAAAAGCGTATCTGGCACTGGTCTTTAAGTAATCCTGGATTCCAAGTCACCATTTTCGCATCACACTGTTTATACTAGCATACAAACTAAGAAGCATAAGTGACAACTTTCTAGATCAAAACAGCAAAGTAAAGAACTCCTACTGTAAGAGCAGCATGAAGGAGTTGATAACAGGAAAAAAAAAAAAAAGATTGTCAGCCTATAGTGTGACAGGCAAGCAAAAAACCCAGCACCTTTCTTCACAAGGGTTTCAGAGGCTCTTCAGCAAAGTAATAGGGTAGAAAGTGATGACCTTCCCAGATCAGAATTTGGGAATGAAACCCAGGCAGCTGATTATTCCAAACACTTTATTAATAACTTGAAACATCATTCAAAATCCATTATTGTTATCAAGTGCTTAGAGATTTTTCTTAAGATTTGAGTTGCAAGAGAAACTCAGTTATCTTATTTCCTCCTGTTGACAGAAGGATACAAATTCCACTTTACTATATTAAATACAACATACCAATGCTTATTACCAGTGCACACGTTTATGTATCAGAAACCTATTTTGCATTTGAGCAGGTGCTATAAGAATGCTTGGACGTCCCAGCCACCTAACTACCAGTTATAGGTGGCGTACGGGTAACTCTGATTATAAAAATGAAAGATGCAACATCTCTGACATCTTCTACAAGCTTCTGCCCTTCCACTCAATGCTGCCAATCCTCTAAGGTACTTGAAGTTCCTGAAAGGCTCTAAGTAGAAGCAGGATTCTGTCAAAACCAAAAATAACCCCAACAAAACACAATGTTGATATTCAGAGCTCACTGCCTTTCTCTCAGTACAGATGTTGGCAAGTTGCTTCACTTTATCACCATGGTTGCCAAATAAAGCCAAATTTTATGTTTAGCACATTAAGTTTCTTGTATTTTTGTCTAGCCCAGTAACCACACAAAGGCACTTAGTCAAACTGAAGATTAAGCTAAAAAGGAAAGTCTATGTAGTTCTACTTAGTTTTCTATGGAAAAATACTAAAAAGATACTACAACTTAAGTAACCGAGAGCAGTGTTTCCCAAAACACTCTGAGCTGAAGGACCTCTACCAAGCTTTACCTTTATCATGAACTGCTCTACAGTCTCAAGCTCTTAAATGAAACCATTCCAATACAGCTCTACTGATTACTTGCCATGGGTCTCAAGTGAGTCTGAAGCAAATCAGAAGCATCTTACCTCAACCTCAGGCAAGAGGCCCATATGAGCCAGCCAGCCTTTGAGTTGTTCTACCAGAGACAATAAGGTGATCTTCTCTACCACAACTACACCTCCAAATACAACACAAGCAGATGAGACACACAACTACTACAGTAGAGAAAGAGATGGAAAGAGATGAAAGTCTTAGTTTCATACCAGTGAAGCATTTTAACACAAACCAAGGATTTCTTCCATGCTCACCGCTCCCTCTCGAGAAGTGGCATTTACCACATACATACACCTCAGCTGCAACTAAGGGTTGTGTAAGTCTGGTTTCTAAAAGCATTCAAATTCCCTAGGAAGCAGTACCACATAAATATCTTTCTCTGAATTGATGGTGTGGTTTAAAACTAAAATCCACATTGATAACAACTAAAGTTAGTCCTAGAATAAACACACTTTCCAACACATTTAATATATTTCGTCAGAAAGTCCTGACAGATACAGACGCTGGCAAAAAGACTTACCAGCCTATTTTCAGCCAGGGAAGCAAATAGAGCTTTGCTTATCTCAGGGAAAGTTAAGAGGAGCAAAAGCAGCGCTTTCAGCAGTGCTGCAGCAGCAAAGCTTATCTAGCATACAGTGGGGTCATCCTAGACCACAGTAGGACAGTTTTGCGGGTCTAGCTATATACCTCAATAAAAAGAATCATTTTGTAGATAACAGCTATTTTACTTTTGGTTCTAGTTTAAGTGCATTGCACACAGATGCCTTTTACAGTGACAGGAGAGAAATAAGATTGAAATTAAACTCTGACATTTTAATTCTCTGTAGAGATTAGGTAAAAGAAACAAAATACAGATGAGATTAAGCTATTTTCCTTCCCCTCCAAACTGGAGAAGGAGACAAAGACAGAAATCCAACGACGGAGCTGCAATAACAAAGAGCCTTGAAGGCTATCGCCTTCAAGTCAGCTGAAATCCTTAGCTTTAGAGTTCCTCTCTTTTTGAGTCCTAACACACACACACACTTCAGCTACAAAAAACCTCACTGTCAATATTGCCACTACAATTTCTTTTTGTTACATTGTAACAGAATAATACATACACAAACACACACTGCATAAGACACCCTCCACAAAAGGGGAATACAAAATTAACATTCTGAATGTTGCTGTGCTGACAGCTTAAGAGATGACTTCTTGACTAGTTGCAGCTAAAAAAGCGTTTAAGTAAATATGAACCTTCCAGCTCACAATTTAACTACACAACTATGATTACTTTTTGACTACAGGATATGTAAGTTGTCTTAACAGAAAGTACACCTAGACCATGACTGTACTCTCGCATGATTTCAGATTTACAGGATAATTCAGGCTGCAAGGGGCCTCAGGAGGTTCAGTCCAGCCTCCCACTGAAAGCATGGTAACAGAAATGCAGAGTTTGATATTGTGTGACTCCCATTTATGAAAGTATTTTCCAAGCAGATTAAAGATATGTCTATTAACACATTACTGTAAGTATCGTGCCTTTTAGAGGGATGGAGACTAAAGCATTAACAAGTTTAAGCTCAGATGTTTCGTTTGCTATATAGCTTTGCAATTATCTAATTGCCCAATACCCATCTCTCCTAAAATTAAAATCCCATCCTCCAGTTTTTGCTTCTTGCATCTCCTCACAACAAGTTCTCCAAGAAAAACTTTAGACAACTGCAACACAATTTTTTTAAATATTACAATTATTTTATTGTAACAGGATCCTTTTCTCTTCAGCTCAGCTATGTTTATTCTGTTAACAATGTCACATCACGTTGAAGCTTCTTCTCCACATACCACACACTTAGCAATCACATAACCAGGATGCTCGGCACATTTCATTTTTCAGAAACTGCGCTGTACCAGTGACACTTAATAAGGTTTAATTGCACTGCTAACTTCTCACAGGAGCGTAAAGGATACTCCTTAAGGATCCTTAGAACTACCAGTACTATATCTTCTGAACACGTTTTATTTTAGGTACTCTTGAGAAGAGATGGTTTACAGCACAGAACAGTCTGCAGTCAGCATCAGAGCCAAACACTGCACATAGAAAGAACTTACAAGCACCCCAGTGGTTTTAAACATTACTGAGTCCGTACAGCCTTATGAAACAGATAAGCAAAAAATGTCTTTATTCAAGGCAATTTGTCTGGTATTATCACTGCTGGCAGAGGCTGCTTTCCATTCAGTATGCTTGCGTAATACTATTCCTAGAACGTATAAGTGAGTGTTATCTAGGTATCTTGTTACGTGGTGGTATCAGTGGAGAGTTTACACAATCGGCGCAATGAGAGAAGGAAGCATTTTAATCTAAGTGAATGAAAGGTAAAAATGCACAATACATCTTTGCTGTATGTACGGAACAGATGCCTTACCACACTTTGCCCCAGACAGAAAATATGCATATTAGATCCGTTGGGATGTTCTAACTGATTTCAGTTCTTTTATAAAACAGAAGAGTTTCCACACGCTCTAGTAAAACCAATGCAAGTTTACACTTCCTGTTAAATAAACTAACACTTTGTCCTAGGAGAATTTCCCTTTCTACTTTAGAAAAAAAAAAAAAAGTAGATCAATTCATTCATGACCAGGAAGATTAAAGCCTAGGAGTTTCCATTGAACTATCAGTCTGTTTCCATCATGTGGAAAAACTGAACAAGATACACAACGATTTTGCATGCATAGCTGCAAAGATCCTATTGTTATCCAAATGGCTCTTAGATTTCATTCAGGACTCCTTTGATTTATTTGTATTTTAGAACATGCCAGAACACATCTTGAGATACAACTCATACTATATATCTTTAACTAAGGAAAAGCAAGACACATGACAAATGACAAGTTGGAAGCAGGAAGGCTTGAGCCTTGATGTTACAAAACTGAGTCTTGTGCATGACTGATCAAGACACATCTACGGAATTTCAGGATGAAACACTTTTTGAATCCTAAAAGTCAGCATCCATTTCTTCCTGCTTTTACAGACCTAGCTTTTGTAACTAGAAAGAGCCATAGGCAGTTATGAAATGGGAAATAACCACCACTACCATAAAAAAGTTTGGGCAAACAGAAACACAGACGACCATCATGTACAAATTAACCATTTAATCAAGTACACTGTAATGAAATAGTAACATATATGTATTTATATACATGGTAACCTCCAAAAGGAAAAAAATTCCTACCAAACTTAGGGAAATTTCATGAATAGTACATTACTTTCTTAAACACAAGTGGTACCCGTCTTGACAGCCTGCCTTACCATATTTGAACAATTGATTTCAACCCCACATTATCAGTCAAATTGGAGTTATAATGGAAAGCAAAGAAAAAAAGACATCACAGGAGTTACTTCATCTTTAATTTTTGGGCTGACAAAGTTATTTACACTCTAAAAACTTCAACCTTAACTATGAGGGAAACTTTCTTCAATATAAACCAATAGACAGTCACAAACTTCACTTGAGTTTCACAAATTAGCACAAATCAAGAACCTAGTCCATCTAGGTTCTTTAATTAAATAGATTTCCCAGTTACAACTTGCAACCGCTTTTCTATAATGGTGCAAGTGTAAACCTGCTAGGATGGGAAAAAAATCTGCTTATAGGAAGAGCTAATTGGCTTATATAACATGTATATAGATTTATATTAAAAACACCAGGGCACTTAATATTATTGTCCCTTAAAATACATTATAAGCACTCACATCCTCTGATGAAAGCATACAACAAATGAGCACCTTTTTTTACACTGGAACTTGAACCCACTGCATGCACTGATGACACCATCTTCTACCTCATTCCTTCTCCAACTCTAAAGACAGACCATTCTCAGACTCCCAGCTACTTCTACACTGTTCATCAGCAGTTACATGCTTCATTCTACATCCACAACAGGTCTGCACAAGAGTGCATACCATAGTCCAGATACTACTCACCAAGGTTAGATGATGAGCTATGGCAACTGAGCAATAAAGTCTGAACAACGAAATTCATCCTTACTTGAGTATCATGTTTTGGCAATTTCTTTTTTTATAAGAAGTCATTGGGATTCCCCTAGGATGTCCATATTGGCAGATGACTCTCAACTATATTCTGTCACCTTGTAACTGTTCAAATAGTGTATATGGCTATGTGATCAATCCGGAGCAAAGAAATTATGACTTTTGCATTTCAAATGTATATTATTAGGTTGAATAACAGTTTCAGATATTATTTTAATAAGGACACCAGAACAACTTGAACTCATCCCTCTGGATTTATCCTGTTGGGGGAAAGGGGAGGATTCTGACACAAGGTCCTAAAACGAATTTCACAGAAGAAACAGTGTGTACCAAGCCTAGCGCTACAGTGTTAATTCAACCCTTTCTAACAATGAGAAAAATAAATCCTTATTGCGGATCAGCATCATTTAGTGTTGTCATCACAGGAGATTCAAGGACATCAGAACACCAAAGTATTGAGAAGCCATTAGACCTTTCAGTTAATCTCATCTCATCATGGTGTAGTAAATCCCCAGGCGGACTCATCCTAAATGCGAGGCTGTAGCACAAGATTGTGTTGAGAACCAGGAACTCCACCATTGTCTCTTCTCCCTTCTTCATTTCTCCCAAGGCTGAGGACTGCCCACATGGTCAGCCCAGAACAGTTCCCCTCCTGGACCCCACAGATTCCCACCAACTGCACACACAAAACTGCTTGGGTGCTTTCCTGAAAAAGGTGACACATTTATATACACAAACCTCACCAACTTCAACCCCCACCTGCTAAAACAGCAAAGTCCTGTAGGTGGGACCAACTGGATCGTTCTTTGGAGGTGAAAGTTATGGGAGGTAGCCTAGGGTGATGTGCTACTTAACAGCAGCAGAACTAGCATTACAGACAACATGGGGACAAGCTGTTCTCCAAATCGGTAAGCACTGGTGGCACAGCAGTATCACTTACACTTGGGTACACACCTGGACATGGTAAAAAGGGGGGGTAGAAGAAGAAAGGAGCATATTATGGCTAGTCTTTGCTTTTTGGAAGGGCAGATGAAAGGTCTACAAAGTTTCACTGTAAAGGAATGCACTTCAAAGGAGAGTTCAAGACAAATAAGATTTTGTCAGCTTTAACTACAAAATCAGAAGAGGGGGAGTAGCACAAAGATATTCTACACCCATAACCATACCATTATGACTTTTCAACTAGAGAGTAATCCTAAACAACAGAAATCCGGATTCATTTTCCCTTCTGTGTAAAACTAAAAAAAGTTAAGTCAGAGGCAGGGACTGTAAAAATCTGAAATTAACCCACGGTAAAATACAAGCCTTTTAACAGCCAAAGGTCTTAAGTACGGTGAAGCAGGAAGCTAGCGACCACCTCTCCCTCCTCTCGGTTTCAAGGCCCAGCCGCTCCAGGGAAGCTGGGAGAGCATCCCTCTCCCAAAGAGAGAAAACAATATTCTCCTCCAGGCCACCTACTGCGCGCCCTCTGCGACACCGCACGCACCTACCGTCCCGGCTCGCACCTCAACTCGGGTTTTAGGCGAGCAGAAATACAGCCCTCGGGAAAACCAAGTTACAGCCCGTAGCCCTCCAGCAAGCCGTGCCCGCGAGCCTCCAGCTCCCTGCCGCGCCCAGGTGTGACTTACAGCTGCAGGTGAAGGCTCACTGGCCAGAGCTCAGACACCTCTTCACCAAGGTCTTTTGGAGGGGGGAGGTGAAGGGGCTTTTCCCTCCTTTGTTCTGGAGGAACAGCGGGTCCAGAGCGCACACAAAGCTCTCCCGGGCTTCCTCCTCAGCCGAGCCGGCGGGTAGCGGGGGCAGCCGGTCCGACGGCGGCAGCGCCGAGGAGCCTTTGCCCGGAGCGGGGCCGGCCAGGAGTCCCCAACACCTGAGGGCAGCGAGGCGAGAGACCCCCCCGCCCGCAGCCCGGCCTCGTCTCCCCGCGCTCCTGTCAGGGGCCGCGGCCCGCTACGACCCCCCAGCCCCAGCGCGGCCGGCGGCCACCGGGGAGCCCCCCCCCAGCCTCCCCATTCCTGAAGGGATCCGAAAGCTCCCCCCGAGGCTCCGCGCTGCCGCCGCGCCCGGCGGGGACAGCGGCGCCTGAGGAGAACAAGGAGGACGCCCCGCACTCACCGCCGCTCCCGCCTCCTCCGGCCCCCAGCACCCCAGCAGCAGCACCAGGCAGCTGGCAGCCAGGCTGCGGCTCCGCCACCGCGGCTCCATCCTGCCCGCTCAGGCACTCCGGAGCTGGCCCTGCGGCGCGGGCATAGCCCGGCGGGGCAGCGCGGCTCCCTCCAGGCGTCTCCCGCCGGCCGCCCCGACGCCAGCGCCCG
>Ga0065711_1030081_pt1 | contig 33787 bp, 16 predicted proteins | sample Hoacrofraction12_FD_59098 | JGI IMG/M metagenome (GOLD analysis project Ga0065711, IMG submission 59098) | Hoatzin crop microbial communities from Cojedes, Venezuela - Epithelial fraction 12 v2 (version 2) | ecosystem: Host-associated > Birds > Digestive system > Esophagus > Crop | place...
TCAGCCTTTCCTCATAGGAGAGGTGTTGCAGCCCTCAGATCATCTTTGTGGCCCTCCTCTGGACCTACTCCAACACATCCATGTCTATCTTGTGCTGGGAGCTCCAGAGCTGGATGCATGACTCCAGGTGGGGTTCCAGCAAAGAGGAGTAGAGGGGCAGAATCCCCTCCCTCGCCCTGCTGCTTTTGATGCAGCCCAGGATATGGTTGGCTTTCTGGGCTGTGAGCGCACACTGGAAGCTTATGTCCAGCTTTTCATCCACCAGTACCCCCAAGTCGTTCTCCTCAGGGCTGCTCTCAATCCTTTCATCCCCCAGCCTGTATTGATAGCAGGAGTTGTTCTGACCCAGATGCAGATCATTGCACATCACCTTATTGATCCTCATGAGGTTCACACAGGCTCACTTCTCGAGCTTGTCCAGGTAAGAATCACTTAGAGTGATATATTCACTTTCTTTTTAGGAGTCACAAGTTCATTGCTGGAGCTCAGTGGAGAAGTGTGGTTACAGAAGGCTGAAGAATTGTGATATACACTAAATTGGGATGTTACCTCTGTGAAGAATACCAAGGAGGGTATCCTTTGCTGTTTTGAACTCATGGAGTTAATGAAACAAATGTACAGTTAATTTTGTAGCAATTATCATTTATATTTTGGTGCAAATACTGAAAATTTACAGACCTTTTCTTTTGTACCAGATCTAATTTCTGCTTCAAGGTCCTTCAGGCCTTGTCCTTTACCGTAGCTTTTTCTGTGACCATTAGATGTTGTGTCTAGATTAAACTACATTACTAAGAATCAGTACTTTAGTTTCTTTAAAATAATTTAAAAAGAGAAATAAATACATACATTCATTTACAGAGCTTGAAATATGCAGATACTTAATATCAAAACTAAATATCCTAGGTGAATATAACATATTCAGAAAGAAATAACTCAGACAATAACTTAATGGAGTTGTATAGTAATCATTATTCCTGTTTCAATTCTCTTGTGGTTTTGAACTGAGTACCCAAATATTTTCTGTACTGCTAGTAGCTTATAGTATGTAAGATTTCCACTAGATGACAAAGAGAAGATAGTTGGCAAAATGGAAGTGCCAGCAGAGCCACAGTCTGGAGGAGAACAAAGGGGTAGGTGGGTCATTCCACACTCCTCAGAGCCTAGTTTTGATAAGTTACAACTTGAAATAAATATGAAATAATAAGGCAAAAATTCTTCCTTCAGAGCCAAATAAATATTTCAACAAAATCCATGATTTCTTTGAAGATTTTGATTTTGATGAAGTTTCATGTTCTCTGAAGGAAATGTTTTGCCAGAAATCTTTCAAAAAACTGTGATGTGATACATAAAATGAATCATGCCTTCAAAAAACCTGTATTTGCTTAAAGTCAAGCATTTAAACATTCAGTATTTCCAGAACTAGTCATTTCAGTAAGATAACCTTATTTTGGCCAGTTAGACTCTTTCAGTATGGTTCAGTAAACACCTGCTGCAGTTCATCCACTGCTTCTGCACTGACCCATTCATCCCTCAGTGCTGCAAGCAAATACAGCTGCTAACAATGAAAGCAAAGTCCTGCTATCACTTTTGGTGCTCACTGCTGCAGCAAATACTGTTTTTCTTGGAGAGAAATTTGACGGGGAAATTTCACCCTGAGATACAGGCTTGTATTGGGGCATTCATACATACCTCTGTGGAAGGTGCAAGCCTTCAGTCTCTCAGAGGTTAAGAGCTGTGAGGGAATAAAGGCTGCTCAGTACAAACAGAGTCTTCAGAAAACTGTCATAAACTAACAAGCAGGCACAAATCTGACCCTTTTTTCTCCCTCCATCACTTTTCCTCTTAGCTGAATTTCAGGCACCTCTCTGAAAGCTTGAAAGTACTAGACTTAGCAAAAATATTGTAAATAATCTGGTCATCAAATCATTATAGCTGAAATTTAAAAAATATTACAGGATGAAGCCATCTGCCTTTGAAGAGATTTTTCAGCCCAAATGGTTTATGCTAAAACAAGTCAATGGCATAGTCATACCAACTTAAATTAAAGTTATCTGGTAAATTTGGGACAATTTTAATTATAGACTTTCCTGTCTACTTTACCTATAACAGCCATATAAAGTATATGTCTGGGCTCCTTTTCATAGGTATGAGTGTTACTAGGTATGTATACAGTTTTAATCTCTATGGCTTCAACACATCATATTTCACAGACTCACTGTTTCATAAAAAGAAAATTAATGTATTTTACTACATTCAAAAATTGACTGAAGTACATACAATAGTGATTAAAAAATATTTCCGTCTGTTGTTTTGTTTTTACATACGTTTTTTATGATGCTGTCATTGTTACTCAATTTCTAAGGCCAGGCCTTTTTGCCAGTAGTTGGCCTGTGGAGGTAAGTGGTGTTTAAAGTATAATTCCATCCATCAGCTTTTCTGAGTGTCAATATCTTGACAGGAATTGCTGTGCATTTATCAGCTGGGATATGGATAGTCCCATTAAATTATCACAATGTTGGAATATTCAGGAAGCTTTTTCCCTATCACTTAAAATTCTTGAATGAATTTATTAAAAGTGTTACATGTGATGATAAGATGCTTCCTAGCTAAGTTACATGTATATCATGTGAAGTAGACCATGTCTTAGGTTTTGCTGCCTTTATTAGTTGCTTTGCATCTACACCTGTTTCTCCTGTGCCTTTACTGCCTGTGCAATGTACCAGGAAGCAAGATGTTGGAGACTCTGTGCTACTGCCAAATGCTCAAGTGATGGAGATTTACCAACAGAAACTCTGGCCTAGTGACCTCCTACACTGAACTATTGATTTCAGAGCAAATAATTGGGTTTCAAGAATTTTTCAATAGGTTCTGCACCATTTTTTAGAGGGCAGAGGCAGTGGCAGAGAAATGACATCTGGGGACAGTATAAATGTGACTCCTTTCCTCTGACATGAATTTTCCCCACTGAAGCTGGCCAGTGGTTACCGTCACTGGGGCAGTTCATAGTGCTTCAGCACTTCATTTAATGCATTAAATGACTGCTGCAGTCGAAGCTTTGCAATCTTGATGGATAGCCCTTTTTGTTCACATTTAAGTTTTGATTAAAGTTTTCATCAAAGATTCAATTTTTGGTTAACCATTTTACCTTTCACCCCAGTGATTTCCCCCAGCTAGCTCTACTCTTGACGGACCACATAGACTTGTTTTGTTGCAACTGTTAAGGAATATGTTAGAGTCTATTGTGGAAGTCTTTGCTAAATAAGGGCTGCAGTAATTGGATGGTGATGAGTTGCAGTCTGGTGCACCTCCACACTGACGGAAGATATTGGGATGACGTATTAAATCTTAACAAAATCTAGACAGTGGACATCTTTTCACTGAGATTATAACCTCAATGACACAAAATAACAGTGAAAATATGTATAGATATATGAAAACTTTGTCACTGTCCCACAACTTATATTCAGCCAAATATTTACGAATTGTTTTTCAGTCAGCCATTGAGAGTTTCCACCAAGATAAAAAAATGTTGTATTACTAGAAATATACATGTAGCATATTATCCACTAAAGAACAGGAAATATTGTTAATTTATTGCACTGGCTTACATAATTTGTAGTTTATAAAGAAATAAAGGGAGGATTGATGGCACAAAAAACCCTAAAAATTGTACTATTATACAACTCTAAATCAAGTAAAAACCCTGTTTCTTAAAGTGTGAAAAAGCTGGTGTCCCCAAAACATGAAATAGATTTGTAATCAATACTTTACTGGCCAAGCTGCCTTTTCAATTCAACAGAGTCACACATATGGTCCATACAAGGCTTGTGACTTAGTGTCCTTAAGCAACATTTTCATTTCTGACTCGTAACATAACTAATTAGTGTGATTCTGAAAGTCTTATTGGCCAAAACATGTAAACACTTTTTCAGAATAGGTTAGAAAAATGGGTGCAGTCTACCAATAAGTAAAAAGTAAACTGATTCCTGATTAAAATGTATAGTATAAATATATATAAATATAAATATATTTACAGAATACCTAGCTTCCTTTCAGTCCTAAGTTGTTGTTTAACTCCCCTCAGTGTCAGTGATCCACCCCCTTTCTTTCCCTAACATAAGCTACTGCTTTTCCACTTCAAAAATCACTGTAGAAAGTCTATCATTCTCATCACTCTCACCCTTCAGTGTCCACAAAGAATGTGCTATTACTAAAAAAGATACACTAAACTCAACTTACACTGTTCATAATTAAAAAACATATTTTTACTTTTTGGTAGGAGTAGTGAGGAAGGTTCTCACAAATTTCAGAAGCTAATTAAAGCCCATAAGTACATCTTTCAAACAGCTTCCTTTCAAAAGTGATCTAAATGTTGTTCCTTGCTGCTAAACCTGTGGGATTTTTGTACTGGAATGGCAGATGAGGTATGTTATCAATCACAGAAGACTCTATTAATTTTATCACAACTCCAATGGCTGTTGACATTAAATGGCACAAATTTGGCCATTGTGGTCCCTGAGGTAGTGCATCTTCACATCCTTTCAAATGCTAATTATATTTTTGACCTTAAAAAAAAGGCTGTATTTATTCCCACCAAGCCCCCTTTCCCTCCCTCCCTCCTGACAGTAGAAACATTTTCACAGGGCCATGTCTCTGCCCACACTGCTTTGCTGGTGGGATTTTTCTCTTTTCATTTTCTTCTGCCTTTTTTTTTTTAATAAAAAAAAAGCATCCTTATAAGATTTCAATAGCTGTTTAAGGGAAGGGTTGCTACACAGTAGTGCTGACATTAGCTTTCACTGAGATTAAGAGAAGAGACCGCTTGATGATGAAGACATTTCAAGGACACCACCAGTATGGAATAGCTTTCTCTCTGGGTCAGTCAGTGTTTCAGATTGCTTAATTACTGCAAATTCACGCAGGTAGCTGTGAGGAACACATGGAAAGCCATTAGGAGGTCTCATCTATTGTTTAACTTCTGAGAGAAAAAAGATAATTGTTGAAATGGTGAAAGAGTTCTGCTCAAGCATTTCATAGGATATCACTACCTGTCAGTCACTGAGAACTGTCTAAAATGGTTTTTGTCATCTCCATATTAATATTAGGCATACCATTATTAAACAAAATGGCTGTGTCATATGTGTTTCAAGGTCATCTGAATTACAAGAGCAGTATTGTGCCTTTTTGCATAAAATAGGATATTTTGTATGTTATTCATTTGGATTTACCTGCAGTCGTCCTTACAACATCTTTCCTGGAATGTTAGTTCCTTCACTGCAGCTTTGCATTTAACTGGAAATTAAAGCACTTTATCCTAAAAAAAAAACCCTACACAAGCAGAATGCAGTACGTTCTTTACTGTTTAAGATGACAGGTGTTTATTGCACCCAAACATAGCTTCATGTTCGTAAAAAGAAAGTGTGAATATAAAGGATCTTTTGTGCCAAATTTTCCCTCAGCCTTTTAAACTAAAATTCAATTGAAGTCAGGGATCTAAGGACAGAATTCAGCACTTTCACATAAGGGCTGTGGGTGATGATGGTAAGAGAGAGGAAAAAAAGAGGTCTCATACATGAATGAGCATGCTGAAGATCAGAAGGTCTTAATTCACAGACTGGTTTTATTACAAAATTAATATCGGGATCCTGATTGGTAATTAATTCCCACTCAGTTTCCCTGACAGAGGCACCTCTAGTTAGACGAAGGGATCTTTGTTACACTGACTCTGGTCTTACCAGGGCTCATGAGATGCAATGTGACAAGGACACTTTCACTCTCTCTCCTGAACAGTCATGAAATTACACAGAGGAAACAATGGCTTGTATTCGGATGTTTCTAAAGGATGCTCTGTTTTGAAAGATGAGGAATCATGTCTGGGAAATTTTCCAGCCTATGCAATGCAGGTGATTGGGTTAGATGACCATGATCCTGCCTTTTGGGCATACGTACTTGGATTCATGATTGCAGGTCCAGGAACTGGTTGAGTAGCAGGAAAGTAGTAAAGTGTTCCCAGAGAGACGGCAACTACAGTAATCATCACAAAAGTTAAACCCTGGTCTTACAGTTAAGAATGACATAGTTCAAAATGGATGTGCTTTCTAATGTTAAAAATTCATCTCTTATCAAAAGCTGCTGCAGCAAGTATTTGTGACTATGGTGCTACCACTTTCACAGTGCTGGCACACTGAGTTTGAAACTACGGTCTTTGACGAGTAAGGAACACACCATTCACACATACATGTATATATGGACAAAACATTAGGTTCCACCATTAAAAAAAAAGAGACTTATTTTTATCCAGGTGGTATTTTACAGATTTGATAGAAATCTTAAAAATATTTGCAAAACTTCAAGGGTTTCATTTTGGAGTGTGTACCAACTCTTGAGATAGTGTTTGGGTCAGTGTTTTCCAAGACTTCAACAGATAGCACAGGCATACTTGTACAGTGGGTAAAGCACTAGGATGATGTTCAATAGAGTTGACTTCCAGTCCCTTGCTAACATTGCTCTGCTGAGAGGCATTTGGGCCAACCGTTTACTTGCCTTCAGTTCCCTCATCTGTATATGGTAATGATACTTGACTTCTCTCCTAAAGCAATCAGAGATCTTGGAAGGTGAAAAAACTTGTATGAAAAGTAAGTATTATTCTAGACATGCACTCCTGTGACCCATGGCACATTTGGCCCTTAAACTTCTATTTCAAAGGATCCTTTTCACAAATGTGCAACCATTATTTTGTCTGATTGTTGTAATGTGATGAGGAAAAAAAATGTTCCTTACAGTAAAAAGGGTCCAATACGAAGTAACAGTGAGACAATATTCAGCTATAATTGCATGGTAAGAGTCAAAAGGCTCAGGTTGTTTTTCTAGGAAATTACTTTTTGTCTCTCTTAAGAACGTAGGAGCCTGAGGATTTCAATGGCCTGAGACGGTTCCTACAATATTCTGTTTATGGAGAATTATTGAGACAAGATATGACAACATCATAAGCAGCCAGTTGGCAAGCCTGATAGTGCACAGTAAACATACAACATCTTTATAACTGACCACACTTGTTTATATTTTGGCACTTCTTAAAGCTTGTTTTTCAGGTAATGTACTGCAACACTTTCCTTGGAATGAAAATATTCATTCAATGTATTTTACAGAAGTATTGAATTCTTTATGATTCCCTTTGAAAGGTGTAATTTTGCCTGTAAAACACTAAATAATCTTGTTTTATTTCTTTTTCCCTAAGAATTCCAACACTGATTAGTCCATACTAAGAACTAATTGCTTGCCAAATTTCATTAATTTGATTTTAAACGAGCAGCTGAATTATACAAGGGAAAACAACCATTCAAAACAGAGAAACTTCTATTATTCATATACTTATATAATTAAAAAAAAAAACCAAACCACACCAAAACAACAAAACCAATTTATTTTTCTTTAAATTGTCAACTTGTAGCCCCAAGCACATTTTTTATTACTAGTGCACAATCCTATAAAAATAGAGCTTTATAAATGAAAACATTGACAGACCCTTAGCGATAGTGGCACTACAGGGAATAGCTATAAACAACATTTTTATTCCTCAAGCATACCTTACCCTTGAAAGTTTACACTAATTACCTGTAGTTTTGTTAATGTTTTAAGCTGCCCTTCATCTCTCCCATCCAGACATACCACTCAGCTTCCTCAACAGATATATTCAACAGCTTCTGTTCACACCTGACATCAATTTCCTTTGATGTTCGCAGTCTAAATGAGAATGCTACAGCAAGCTGTATTTGTGAAGTGTACAGGATGCCTTTAAAATGATGGCAGGTATTTTCCTCATTAAAGCAGCCATAACAGATAGTTAGATATGATGCTGTCCCTCACCTTCCTGCTAATTAATGACTATGATTGCAACCCAAATAAGATCAGGCAATTAAATGTGATAACATTTCAGAAGCAAAGAAAATGTACCACAATCTTGCAGTAGCTTCCTGTAGATAAATAAAGTTGATCTTAGCAAAATTAACATATAAATGTACTATTCTATCAAAAATTGCACAAACTACAGAATATAATAATTTAAATTGAAACACGCTACTGTGGAGATTGAAAGTATGAGCAAGTCCCATTTATGTTTTGTCATTTATATTAGCAATAGGAAGGTTTAAATTCTTCAAAGGAAGATTTGTGAAAGGACGTCTTTACTACTGAAATATAACTCGAGAAGATTTCTGCATCAAGGCAAAGAACCTCTCTCATTTCTGTGGTGTACACCTCAGCACCCTCTAACAGTGCTAAACTCCCGAGTGCTTCCTGTGGCAGTGCCTGCAATGGCTGTGACCAGGCACTCGCACTTTGTGAATGTACTAAAATGTTCAGCAGAGACATAGTTAATATTTAAATTTGCTATCATGAAGTTTTGGAAATAATGCCTCTGATAGTGAAGTGGAAAGCTGGAGTTCTTGGAACTACTGATTCCTGACAGACTGAAGCAGACCACACAGCATCGAACCATGTTTCCTCCCACTCCAGAGGATTTCTGTACCCACACCAGGGCTAGTGATTGGTTGATTGATTGATTTTGAAAACTCAGGTGTTTAAACCCACTTGTTGGTAGATTTACAAAACAGTTATGAATCCTGTACCAATGTACCAGTTTTAGTACAAAAGGGGATCCTGACAATGGTAGGCATATGGAAAAGACAAATGCTCTGATCAATTTTTTCTCTACTGGGTACAGTATATTTATGAATGCCAAATGCTGGGCAAAATGTGGGCGTTACCATGCCTTCTTCTTTTTGCCTTATCTGGAGAGACAGGGATCAGGTGACATACAAAATACTGAGAAAAAGAAGCATCCCATTGGAATAGGAAAACTTTTTGACAAGTATTGTGGTAAATACATTCTTCAAGGAACCCTGGACAAGCACTGAAACTGCCACGTATTGATTTTGTCCTTCTCTGGCCTTTAGGTTTATTTTGAGAAATGGGAATCAACAACATCCATCATCTCCTGTTTAAAAGGCTCTTTCTTCTGCTAAGCTTGATCTCCAGCAATGAGCATCTTTCTTCAGGTGCAATGTCACTACCTACACCGTCTTCTGGCTGGCCCACTCCACATCTACAGCTCCTGCGTGCTCACAGGGTTCTCCTAAATCACAAACGTGACAACTCAGCCAGTGGATGGGCATGTGCCCTGTCACAGAAGTATGCCTCGGAGAGCAGCAAACTGTGATGGATGACTCTAAGGGAGAGATTAGTATATTCAGCAAAATCACTTGCTAGACATAGGGAATACTGATGAGCAGTGCTTGACATCGTAGTGTCACAGGGGAAGACAACGCCCCAGGACACCCAGGCCAAGACCAACAAAGACGTGTATCCGTATCTTCAAACCTATGAATATGTACAACTGCTGGCCAAAGCCTAGCAGAGAGATATGTAAGCAAGGAAATAATTTTGTCCTTTCCGAAGTGTATACTTCTTTAAGATGCAAAGTAAATAGGTAAACGAAACAGGTGAATGAAAGCCCCTTTCCTCTACTGAGTGGTTTTGCATGAGGACAGTAAAAATTTTGGAGCCAAGAAGAAATATCTAAAGCTGTGCCGAAACTTCGTGGATATTTTGAACAGAGAGGAAAGGGATGAGCTCTACAAGTAGTGTTCTTTGTTGTTATTGCAGCACTGAAGCCTTTAGTCTATATCTTTGTTCCAGTTCCCCATTAAACCTGAAGGTCAGGATCAAGGGTTAACGCAGAATTTTCATGAAATATTAATTTGCTGCTAACTTCACATGCAGTAGTTTAACATTCTGTGTACGATTTGGCTTAAGATGTGGCTGGGGACATGTTTATATGCAATTAAATGAAAAAGCAGTTTTCCTACCCTCTCTGACCTCTAAAGTGAAGAAAAGTGTAACTGTGCAGCATGCTTTTTTGCTCACACATTGATGATCAAAGGTGAGAATGTTTTTGTGAATTAAATGTATAGTACTTTCTCAGATTCTTCAAGATTGGCTTTTTTTTTCCAAAAGCAAAATTTATTAAAAAATATGTTAACATGCAGTTTGGTGTTACTTAACTACTCTCTCCCTCTCCCCTTGGTCTGACAATGACAATGATAAAAAAGTAAGCATTCAAATGATCAGATCAAATTACAAGAGCATGGACTTTCTGTGAGCAGTTGTAGGATGTAAAGTAGAAGTGACATCGTAAGTCAAAGCTGTGTTGCCATACACCATGTAGATATGACCCAGGGACGAGAGAATTTGCAACGTAAGACAGAGTTGTCCAGAGAGACTGTGTGGGAACTTTCCAAATCCTTGAAATGAAAAGGTCATCCTAAATCTAAAAGGCTAAGCTCAAAAATAATTTTGTCAAAAGAAGAGATAGATGATTCTTAAGATGGCTCACAAAGACTGTAATACAGTTAACATTTTCACTCTGAAACTACTGTCATTCTAAATACACATTCAAGATTGAAAACTAGCAGATTCTTATTTTTCTTGCTCCTTCCTGGGCAATACAGACTTTTGTTTATGCAACTAAAATTGTCATCTAGTCCCCCCTCTTTACATAATGCTACGCTGAAAGCATTGCAACCTTTTTTTCTAATCTGGCAATCTGCTCTCCCTGCTTCAGACATAGGAGATCAGGGTCCTGGATGGCTGCTTTGAGTCTTTTATCACCTCTTCTGGGGTTCTGAACTGGTAATCAATGTTTCCCCATGTCATCACTCACAAATTATCTTCAATTTAAAGGCGTTCCAAGCCTACCTCACTCACCTTACCTCTATCTTTTTTATCTCAGGGCTTTTTGCGGAGAGTGTCAGACCTCTCCACGCTTTCCAAAAGACATTGGCCATTACTACCCTTTAATACAATTTTCATTTACACACTTTTATACTTTCCCCCATTTCCATCCCTGAGTCACAGGGAAAACATGTCTTAACAATACACATCCCCGCAAAACTAATCTGCTTTATACATGAGCTTTCCAAAACAAGAAATTGTCAGTATACTGCTAAATTGTGGGTACTTATTGTGCTAATCAGAATACTTTCATTGTTGCCCTGTATTCATTTTGTTCATTAGTCGTACTCACTACCTGTCTCCAACAGTATGTAAACTGTGGGGGAGCATTCAGGGGTCTGTAGCAAGAAGCAGAACTGACTAAGGCTGCAGATGTCATTGGTTATTATTTCTTAATCCTCCAAAGTGACGATGGTGTTGGATTTACTTTAGACATTATTACAGAACTTGTTAAAAACCCCTGTGAGCATCTGAGGTAAAACTTGTCATTAATGAAGTTTAGAACAAAACCAGTGCTATGAAGACAGACTTCTGGATAACAGTTACGACTGGACAGTGAGAAAGGAAGAAAAACATATTCATGAAGTACAACTGTACCAGCTCCAGTATATGCTTAAAATTCAGACTGAAGCATTTGAAGTTTAACACAGCAATAGAAACTTAGAAATTCTGCGGCAATGGTCATAAACTGGTACATATCATTATGTTTGGGATGTCTTAGCATTTATTTATGAGTAGTACGGGTGTACGGCACTGACAGAACTTTGAATATCATTTAATTCTGATCTTACTCATTTTGAAGAGCAACTAGGAGCAACAACGAAGTCAGTGAAAATATATTTATATAAAATTTGTGTTAGATCATAGCCAAACCTAAGAAGAGTGGTGCCTGGCCACTTGATTTTGAGCAAAAATGTACATCAACTTTTCACAGTTTTTTTTCTCAGACTTAAGTCACTTTCTTCTGAGATGTTTTTTGATGTCTCCAGAATAAATTTTAGTACAAAGACCAAAATGTTTTAATACTATAATTTCCCACCCTTCAGACAAGCTCTTTCTGTTAATCCAGAGCACTTGATTAATTGCTTTTAGACAGGCTTTTCCCGTCAGCCTGAATTTACCAACTAAGAGCCAAATTAATCACAGGCATGACCCTAATGTATTCATCATATTTATGCAAGTTATTTAGTTCTAGATCTTTTGTGAGAAAATGCAACTGAATGCACATCCTTCCCTGGTATGTCAATTTTATATCAATTCTCTAAGCTTTTTCATCTCATTTTTACGAAACACAGATAATCTCTCTGATGGACATGTACCTGTAAATAAATTTTTTCCTACCCAAAAAAGGAAAAATGGAACTAACTACCCAGTCCTCATCTCTTACTTTCAAAACATACCAGGTTTGATAAAAAAACCCCTAAAGCTTCAGTGGGAAAAAGCCACCTAATTTTAAAGTTCCTAGTTTAATGCAAAGCTAGTTTTGCAATTGCTAGACCACCACCCTTGTTTGGTTACATCTCTTTTGAACTGAGTTAATGTTCTTCCACAGGCAGATCATAGTTGAGCTGGATGAAACTGAGACTTTAAAAATTTTGATTCTGGTAAGCATCTAAAACACAGTGTTTTGCCAAATCAGGTGGTCCCCAATCTGCCATGGCCTAGGAGCAGGACTATTGAGCAGTTAATGTTCTGTGGGGAATATTCTGCTTCTCTCTCTAGGTTGGCCTCAGCTTTAACTGTTTAACTGCTTGTGGCTGCATGTAATGTAAGAGGATTTTGTGGACAGCCTTGTTTTCCCAAGCCACTACTTCAAAGGAGTTACAAACTGGCATTTAAACATGATTGAGTTATTGTCATGCCAGTTGAATCAGAAACACAGCAAGAATAGTCTCTTGTAATATGTCAGTTTTCCATTGTAGAGATTTATCTGCTCTACTACGGAGGCAGACAGGCATGAAAAATAGAAACTTGAGAAAGTTAATCAAACTTTTTTCAAACCTCAGAAGGGGTTTCAGTCAACAGCAATGTGAATGAAAGTTTAGGTTACAGCTTGCTATATTCATCTTGACCTTAACCATAAAAACCTCAGTGATGGCCCATACTAAGATGAGTTTATACTTCTTCTGGGGCTAAAAACATATGTACAGGGAATTATCGGAGCTTTCCTGGAAGACAGGGCTAGTGTAAGCACAGTAAACCAATCCCAGGAGAGGACATGTAGCTGGTTCTCATGATCCTCCTGTCCTGCTAAAAGTTTGTATAATTCAGAGAGAGATCTGCTAAATACTCAAATATAATTAAGAACCAAAACAGCCACTTTGAAAGACTGTGTACTTTTTCATTGCAATTGGGCTGAGAGATACTTGGCTGAAAATCTTCACCGTAAGAGTTCTCATTAGCACTGCAGAAAACTGGTATTTATTCATAGGTCTTTGTTACTGTACTATCACTATCAGGCTAAAAAAAAGGTAGTAACTATTGCCTGACTTAGACATATCCAATGCATCTTAATGTTCAGAAACTAGTTCTCTTCAGCGTCTTCTCTTCTTTAGTGAGTCTTGAAATTCATTTGCCTGAAAACATTCTTCTGGACACAGTACATTTTCCTTTCCGAGTTTAAAAAAAAAATAAATCCAAAATCCCCTCTGTTTCTGGGATAAACACAGATATCGATGTTATGATAAAGACTGTATAAAGGGTCTTCTGTTCTTGTAGTTCAGGGCAGTAGAGCTTGTACAGCTACGTAGACTTTGCCATGAGACCTCTTGAGGAATACACATTGCGGTTCGTCCTCTCACGTGTTTGTCCTTTAGCCTGTTGCATTATGAACAGTTATTTTTGCCGATCACGCATTTCCTGTCCATGTCCCATCACAAGACCAGGTCCTGCTCTCCCCTGAACACAACGAAAGGGTCCTTTGCAAGTCATCAAATACTTCATTGACACATGAGCTGCAACAGGGTCCAAAAAGCCTCGGAGTGTTCTACTGCTGATGTGTCCACATCTCCTTTCTGTCCATGAGGCCCGCAGGAGAGAAGGCACCATGGAAAAGGCCTGCTGAATAATTCAGACATCCATAGGTGAGCTGAGTGAATCTGCCAGTGAGCTCAGTTTGGTCTCTGGCCATCTCAGGCACGAGAAGTGGAAATAATTTCTTTCCTGACAGTGGATTGTTAGTTTAAGGATGAAAATTTCTATTGCATCTTCTTAAAACACTTTAACTTACTTTTTGGTACTATTTGTGCTATTTTGCACTAACCTGCCCTGAAGCTTGATCCTGACAGGATTTTAGTCTTATTCCTAAGCTTTTCTAATAATTCACTGAGTTCTCAATCTAAGCTATATTTTGAAAGCTATCTCTTGGTCTTATGAAATGGCTCTGGTAGGAGACCTCTAAATAATACAGACAGGAATACTTTCTCCTCGCTTTTTTTTTAGAAAGGGGAAGACTGAGGCACAAAAAGGGGCCAAAAATATGGCTATGATTAACCATCAGAATATCTGAAGAGCTAAAAAGAGATCCTGGGTCATTAGTCTGGTTCTTTCACCACAGACTTGGATTCTTTTTACAGAGTAATAATATTCACAAAATCCCCTTTACAGCTATTTATTGCCTTGAATGACATAGCTATCTCCTTTTTTTAAAAACCTGTTAAAGACCAATGTCAGCAGAAATACTATCTTAACCATATCTAGTGCCACAAGGAGTTCCAGAAAATGGAGATGAGACTGAGTTGATTATCCGATTAATTTTGCCAAGCACATATCTAGCATAGAAAAGTATTCTATGCCTCAAGCAGTGTAGTACAAATGTCCCAATTAGATGCATGACTGGTTTTGATTTGGCTCATTATTTATGCAGAACATTGGCTACTGGCTTATTGTCTTATTAAGTCCTGCAATATGACCCTTAATAGTGATTGTGACTAATACAAGGAAGACTATTTAATTTTTCTTAAGGCTGCACATCTTTTTATTATTATTGTTGTTATTATTATTGTTATTCTCTGTTATCTCTTTCTCCCTTGACAGTGCTAGAGATCTGAGAAAGAAGAGAGATAATTCCAAAATCCTGAAAACACTTGCATGTGAGCAATGACATTTACCTTACCAAACTTTAGCCGCCTAGGAGTTAGACATGGAAGACTATGCAAGTTACCTAAAACACCCTTTACAGCCAGTGGTGGGAAAGAGGCACTTCTGAAAATTTATTCAATTATCAGAAAGCAGTATTTAAGACACATCAGATAATTCATTTTCTGGAAGCAGTTACTTTGTTCTGTTGATGATAGAAGATATGAGTGACTGGCCCAGACTGGGATGCTCAAATTTTGATTGCTTTCATTCAAACATTTGAAATCTGTCCCAGGAGACTCCAGGAAGCTCAATGCTCTCATGCTTAAAGAAAATCCTTTGAAGCCAACTTTTAGACCACTTCCATGAAGTAGTACAGAAAGAGTGTCACAAGAAGAAAACGCTTTCAAAATATTTTAAGTGAAACTAAAAATTTACTGGAAACTATGTTTGCTCTTTACTGGAGTACTTTGCAGTTTTTCTTTGGATTATCAATTGCTCTAAAGAGTTTCTCTGTTGCTATAGGGTCATGAAAGTTTTCAGTGCTGGTCTTTGAAATCTCTGAAGGGTAATGCACAAATACATTCCTGCCAATTCCTGTATGTCAGTCTCAGAAATGCCCAGCACCTGATATCCATCACTAAGAGCTATGGGACATACAAGGAGATAGAATTATTTCAAGGTAGCTTCTTCACCGAAAGCAGGGGAATTTTTTAAAGAAACTAAATGGGTAATTAACTCTCAGCCTCATTAAGAACACATATGGTTAGCCACCTGAATCCCTGGAATTTTAAAAGCTAGTGCTGAAGCAGAAGAAAACCCCAAGATAAAGTCCAATATAGTCAATGAGACTATGGAGTAACCAGATGGAGTTCACAACCTTTTTCAATCATATTTTCCTAATACACCAATAAATGAACTGACTATCGAGAATATTTTTGGAAGCACCATATTTTAAGGTAGCATGGAAGAACAGTCTAGGGAGGCAATCTTTTAGTGTCTGTGGCTGTGGTATTAAGACCACAGATTAAACTTCAGACAACACAGCTCCAATTTTTCATAAAAACCTTTTGCAGCTTACTCTTCCTGACCAGTCTAAGCAGCAAGTATTCAGCAAATTGATCTGGTGTGTGATTTAGGATAATGAACACATTTAAGAAAAATATGAGCTGTTCACATGCAGTTCATGAATGTAGAAACACGATCTGTCACAATGGATTTTCTCCCATCTAGGTACAAGTAATTTCAATATTATGGAATCACTAATAAAAAGAAAGAAACATTTCTTTTTTCATTTTACTTTAAGAGGCCCAGACAACATTTATCTCCCATTAGCTTCAGTAAGTAGTGTGTTCACTTGAGTCTTATCAGTATTTAGACATACAGTTCTGAGAAATATCTTGAAACGTTAAAAAGTCATCAAAATTAAAGAAATTCATAATTAATGTGTTATACATGTATAGCAACATAAGCAACAGACCTAATAAATGCCCGTCTCCACATCTTAAGCTTTGGACTGTCATGCTCTTATTAAGTGAGCTTTCATTACATTTTCCCTAGTATGGAGAATCACAGTTGTGCATACTGCCATGGCCTCTCTGGTATCTAATAAGGATTGATCTCGAGATTCAGTCTCTTTCTCAGTTAGGACACTAACAAAGGGAATTCACTGCTACCCAGCTGTCAAATTGTGTTAAAGTTGGCCAGCAGGTACAAGTATTGAGATAGATGCATACATACACAGAGAGGTTGAAGTTATACTGCATAAGTCTCAATTCATTAGGAGCCAGGCTAAAGGTAGGTGGATATCTGGTCATAACAACTCATGTATTTTAGAACTGAACTAGTGCCCCTGCTTTGAAATAAATTCAGACCCCTCAAACTCGTAGGTTTCTGGAGCTACCATGGAATTATCTTCATATTTTGTGTGAGGAATCTGCTACTCGCAAAAGTATGTTAAAAACTCCTTAACTTTCATTTACTGTACATAGTCATCTCTTACTAAGGAAAGATCTTTAAATATATTGCATTTTGCACATTTCCTTTTTGCATCAACATCTATAATTGTTTTGGTTTGGCCTGGATAAATGCCAGGTGCCCACCAAAACGACTCTATCACTCGCCCTCCTCAGCTGGACAGGTCAGAGGAAATATGGTGAAAGACTCGAGGGTCGAGATGAGGACAGGGAGAGATCACTCATCATTTACTGTCACGGAAAAAACAGGTTGAACTTGGGGAGAAATGGAAAGTTTAATTTATAAAACATCTTCCCCCGACCCCTCCCTTCTTCCTGGGATCAACTTCACTCCCACTTCTCTACCTCCTCCCCCCCAGCAGCGCAGGGGGATGGGGAATGGGGGTTACGGTCAGTTCATTACATGTTGTCTCTGCTGTTCCTTCCTCCTCAGGGGGAGGACTCTTCACACTCTGCCCCTGCTCCAGCGAGAGGTCCCTCTCACGGGAGACAGTTCTCCATGAACTTCTCCAGTGTGAGTCCTTCCCATGGGCTGCAACTCTTCATGAACTGCTCCAGCGTGGGTCCCTTCCCACGGGTGCAGTCCTTTAGGAACAGGCTGCTCCAGGGTGGGTTCCTCAAGGGGTCACAAGTCCTGCCAGGAAACCTGCTCTGGCATGGGCTTCTCTCTCCATGGGTCCGCAGGTCCTGGCAGGAGCCTGCTCCAGTGTGGGGCTCCCCACGGGGTCACAGGTTCCTTCAGGCATCCACCTGCTCCGGCCTGGGGTCCCTTCCACGGGCTACAGGTGGATATCTGCTCCACCGTGGAACTCCATGGGCTGCAGGGGCACAACCTGCCTCACCATGGTCTTCATCATGAGCTGCAAGGGAAGACTCTCTGCTCTGGCATCTCGAGCACCTCCTCCCCCCTCCTTCTTCACTGACTTCGGTGTCTGCAGAGTTGTTTCTTTCACGTCGTCTCACTCCACTCTCTCCACTGCCATTAGACCGCAGTTTTCTTTTTCCCCCTTCTTAAATATGTTATCACAGAGGTGCTACCACCATCGCTGATGGGCTTGACCTTGGCCAGTGGCGGGTCCATCTTAGAGCCGGCTGGCACTGGCTTTATCAGACAAGGGGGAAACTTCTCACGGCTTCTCACAGAAGCCACCCCTATAGCTTCCCCGCTACCGAAACCTCGCCATGCAAACCCATAGCAGAAACTTAAAAAAATCTTTTTAGAATTGAGCCACAATGAGTATTACTTCTCTCAGGAATAATTCTCAAGCAGCAGATGCTCATGTTTTGTTAAAAAAAAATTGCTAATGGCTCAGGGATCCATCTAGTACCTGAGTTTTTTACTTACTAATGCTGTCTTTAGTCTTTGTATCAAATAGCGAAAGACGTGTGACAAATAGCTGCTCTCTAGGAAACCAAAAATATCAAGAATTTTTTCCTATGTCATCAAAGGTTCCTCCTGGAATGCTTCTTCCACCTAGCCCTGCACAGACACTCCAAAGTGAAGGACCTAGACCGTGTTAATGACTGTGTTAATTTTTACTTCTATACAAACCACTAACAAGAGTAGGGAAAAAAATCCCTGCAAAGCAGGTCCATTTAATATATTTTTCTGCCTGGGAGAAAAGATTTTTCATGTCATTATTAAACGGGAATTGCTGTAGGTCTCTTTCTTAAGATTAGACATGAAATTATTAAGAATATCTGAAAGTCCTCGTTATGTAAAAGGAGACTTAACACAAATCCAGTAAACTTCAGTGGGACTTCTTGTGCTCCTCACTTTATTATCTGGGCTTTAGATGCCAGAACAGTAAATTTAACCCAAGTTCATTAATGTCTACTAACTGTACTGTCATGTTTCTTTTTGTATCCTCACACAGACGAGCAATGTACCGTGGTATGTATGATGAACATAAAGAAGGTTAAAAAAAAAGATTTCTTAAAAAAATTCTTCCTACTGCAATCAGAGCTTTTAAAAAGAGCCCAACCTCTGATCTGCTTTGTTAGTTTTCTTTCGTTAATTTCTTTGGAGTTTACCAGCAAAAGTCCAGGAGATTTCTTAATGAAATAGATGCTGAGGCTAGTTCTACAGTTTTTTCAAATGTTAGGTCTCTCTTCTTAGAAGGGCAAGGACTTTTACATTGAATAGAAGAATTAATCAGGCAACACTGTGAGTGAATACAGCAACCATTGCATAAACTACTTTACTGGCTTCTCCTTTGTTATTGTTTTTAATTCCTTTTTTTTTTTTTTGAAATTTAAGTCCTGAAGATGCCAGGAACAAAGCTGAGGAATAAGGTCCTACTTTACTGTTAATATACTTTAATTGATGTATCTCCACTTTTTCCAGTCTTATCATTTGTTAAAGATTTTTAAAAAGCATATGTTCTTCAGTCAAGATGCACAGCATGGAACCTTAGTCTACTCACTGTTTATGTGAAGTAATGAAGGATGACAATTTCTCAGGCAATAGTACTGGTTGTAAGTGGTCACATAAAGCAAAAATTGAAGCATTCAGTTTATTACATGTTATATGGGATGAACTGAGTGATACAGTAGATGATGGTGAACTGTGAGACAGTTTATTTATCCTTTTTCATTAAAATTAGATATGCACTCATAACTCACCGTGGGCAGAATGAAGTTTGCAATAGAGCATCCTCCATATCTCATATTTTAAGATAAAGCAGTAGTTACTGCAAACAAAACATTTCATTTAAGATCTCCTGAATAACATTTGGGTCAAAAAGACACACACAGTCATTAATCAATACTAATTATTATTTTGGTACATATATTGGTCAGTTTATCCTAAATGCAGCAATTCAACATCTTAAATGACATTCAACAGTCACTTATGCTGTTCTATATTTTAGACCAGAGATAAAAATCAGCATCCATCTTAGTTTTCCTAACAGAATCTATCTGGGATAACTATCAATAGCATTTTACTCATCTATTTTAGATGTGCGTAGGAAACACCTCACCATGACATCTGATGATCTATCTGGTCATAATTGTAAAAATAGTAAGTCTAAAAAATGGCATGCTCCCTCTTCAGTAGAAAAGCTAACTGTTCTGGTATTTTTAGCCCTAAATAACATCAACTTAACTGAAAAAAAAAAACCCACACAGCAAGACAGAGACAAATGAATGAAGGAAGGAAATAATATTTTCATTCAGAAGTGCTGCCACAGTGTCAAGCAAGAATTTTCCTGTAATCTGTGTCCTAACTAATCATCACTGGCTGCACTCAGATATTTACTTCTCACTATTTTTCCTAATGCTTTTCTAGGAAAGCAGAAAAGAAAGAAATGTTTGCAGCACCACATGACAGTCACTAACCACGACACCTCAGAGAAATATAACCTTTTCTCTAATAGGAATAAGCAGCTGGTTTTACAACATATACTTTTTTAAAGAAAAGAAAAAAAATAGTGAAAAGTACCTACATAATAACAAATATGACCTTCCATGGCCCCTCTCACCCCAAGCAAACAATCTTAACAGGAATTTTTCTACTGGTACACTAATGGTGTATCATTTATGACCACTGCTGGAGACAGAATACTCAGCTAGGTAAGACCTTTGGCCTGACCCAGTACAGTTATTCTGAACAAGTTACAATGGAAAAACTCAAATACAAAAACAGTATAAAAAAAAAAGAAAAAAAAAGAAACCAGCTGAAGTACTCAGAGACAAATATATACATATAAGTTTGGAGGTTTACTTCAACCTCACTGTCAAGGTGATATACATATAAACGACATGGTAGTCAAAGGATGTTTCTAACAGTAGGGAAAAATTATTAAAAAATCCAAATCAGAATGAAAATTTTAAAAAGAAAATCACAGGCTTTTCTGAAAGAATTTTCTCCCCAGATTTTCTTTTGAAAGAAATTATGTACGTGCTTTCTTTTTGTGGGTTCTAATTAATTTCACTTTCTTTTTGTGTGCAACAAAAAGTTACAGCTTTCTAACAGAATATGGCTTTTTATGACTGTGTAAAAGTGACAATATTTTATGAGCAAGTGGTTCTGACAGAAAAAATCTGAAACAGTTCTGATAGGCCTTTGTATGTGATGTGGATGATCTAGATGCATGCACACACACACACTAACACCTTCAAACAGAACAAAAACTCTTCTCAGATGTTTCCTTTAGTCATTAAAGACACAACTCAAAATGTTCTGAAAGTGTAATGTCAACAATTTATTATGAGTTCATTTTTAAATAACCATCCTAAACACTATTAAAACAAAATAGAACAGGTTAAGTTACAATTTTGATGACCTCTTTAGCAGGTACCTGATCATCAAGAATAAGCCTGTTTCTACCTCCTTTCATTCTGCTTGTATCTGCAGTCTGGATGAAATGTTTCTCCTTGTACAGAGATACCCACACAAAGCTTACACACTTTGTAAGCATGCGTAAACCTATTTTGAGGCTTAACAATGAACAGGCTTTTCATAAGCTTAGTGAACAGGAGTGAAATTCAGCTTTTCCAAATGTAAGATAGTGCCTGTGGAATAGAAATACTCATTTGCAGAGCAGCCTACGATCTTTCTTGAAATAATATACAGTTACACTATGCAAATGAAATAAATTATCATTATGCTGATGAGAAGATCAAATATTTCTTTTTCTTCCATAGTCAAAATATTGTTAATAGATGATTTTCTGCCTGGAAGGACGTTTTATTGGAATTATGTACTGAGCCCACCAGTCGTTGACTGAGTAAGATGAAAACAAATGAAAAAAGAAACCTGTGTGAGACTACTTTATGAAAAAAAATAAAAGAAAGAACCAGGAAATCGGGATGTTCATTCTTGCTGTGTCACATCTCCTTTGTCTTTCCTTTTCAATCTTGTCTTGTTGGATTTTGTGTTCTTCAGAGCAACGATTTTTTATAGCTATTTGAGTAACTCTTGGCAACAATGGTGTATGTTCCTGGTTGTTCCTTAGGCATTGTTGTGGTACCAAGGAATGAAAACAGCAAGGATATCTTCACTAAAATGCTTAGTCATATGGGCTGCAATATTCAGGGGTACAATGGCATTTCAGTGATAGTTTGGCATTTTTAAACTCCTTTCAGAATTCAGTTCTGTTTGTTTCTTTATTCAATGTGTTGCTGTTTGTATGTATTTATTTTTCAGAGTTATCCTGGCCAGCTGTTGTTAGTTAGATTAAACAAAATTATCACTTAAAAGATTATTTTCTATAATTTTAAATGTATGATACGTCAATCATTCTGTCATTTGAAAGGCGGTACAGTGCTATGTTTAGCTGAAGTAGTAGTCTTGATGATGATAAGTTATTAAATTTGCTTATGCAGTGATGGAAGGAAGAGCCTAAGAATTATAATGGAAGGGAACATCCTCACCATAGCCACTTCTGGGTATTTCTGACAATTAAAAAGGAATACATGATAGATGGCACAGCCACACTACTATTTGCATACCTTTACTTTGGACAGTATAAACCACATTCAGACTGATGCTACAAGTTCCTCCCCACTCCCAAGCACGTCTCCAATTCTGTCCTAGTTCCACAGTCACACTATGCCAATCAGCCCCTCCCAGGTCATTGAGGAAAGCAGTAATGTCTCCTGGGCTATTTTTCACTTTCAGTTGCTGTTATGGAGTGTTTGAAAACTTGATGAATATCAGAGCGCATTTTAGCATAATACTGAGGAGTTGAATAAAACATAGAGATACAGAAGACCGATTGATATGAGTGACATATCTCTGCTATCCATTAGAAAGACTGCATACACAATAGATTTTTTGGTTAGAAAAAAGAAAAGGATGACTTTACTAGAGTCATTTGCCAGCTGCTCAGTGAATAGGTCAAAGGCATAAGAAAGATAGCTTCCTTGTTAAAAGTGTTAGTTGCATTGCTCATTCATCATGGACACTCGTGTTCTGGCTCTCTGTAATAGTAGAGACTGAGGAAACAGCTCAGTCTTGATTTCCTCCAACTTCAGCATTCCAGCGAAATCATAATGTTGTTTTGATGATGTCATAGTCTCCTGCAATTTCATAGTCTGCATTACTACTTCAGTCCAGGATTAGGAAATGTATTGAGACCATCATTTTGATGGAACATATGATAGAATACACATTCAGTTCTCCGTTACCTTGTTACATCGTGCATTTATCTTTTCTTGAACATACATGGCTCTGAAACATATTTTATCAAATGCCATGTACAGAACACTACGGAGCATGTAAGTACAGAGAAATAACTGCGTAAGCCAACTTTCCTGGTTGCTTGGAGAGATGGAAGCGAACAGCTAAACACCCTGCCTGTTCCCTCACAGGAAGAAGTCAAAACAGCTCCTATCAGATATGCGCCTTCCAAAAAAAGCCACGTGCAGCTCTAGAAGCACAAGTTGCATATCACTGATTTAGTCAGTTCTTCCATCTGCAAAGAGCCTAAAATGCTTTATGAACTTTACAAGAAGTATTTCATTCACCACTGAAGTGCAGCCGCCTATGGAGCAAAACTTGGCAGCTGTTTAACAGAAAACATAAATCCTACATAATAGTTTAGGGGAAGAATTTTTAAGGAATAGTGCAGATGGGAATGTAGGGAGGTAGAATATAGTTACATAAACTGCGTGTATATATAGGCAGGAGATGCAGGTTGGCCAAAACAAGCAAAATTAAACATTTCTCATATCACAAAACATTTCAGGCATTTTGATATATGTCTCAGAGAAAATTGTTTTGAAAAAGAATACTATATTTCTTTGTTTCCTTCCCTGCCCCCCCTCCCCCAATGGGTCTATTTTAATCACTCTATCCATCTGCATGTTAATTGAGCATAAAGTCATATCAGTGCTCAGAGACAGCCACCAGCACCACTAGCCATGAGGTAAAATAATTTGTCAGTACAGAGGAAAGTTAGAATTCCAAATAAAAAATAGTCACAGCATTTCCAAAGTTGAAAGTCAGGTCTGTAACACTCATCCACAGATGTGATTCTTGATTTTCAGTAGTATAAAATTCTCATTTTTACCTCTTCAGGACCGTACTTTTAAGGTTTTCTTTCCATAAATAAAACTTCCAAGATTCCCAAATTTCTATTAAAACATCCAGGGATTTAATTTTGGAGAAATTATACAGGGAAAGAAAAAGGGAAGGAAAACAAAACTTTAGATTCTCTTATTCTTTGTTAGTTTCTTTACGAGGCCCTTTAGGAATTGTGTACGTTAGAAAGCACCAGCACTGTATCTATGCTGTTAAGTTAAACAGCCTCAGACTGCCCTGTCGATTAGGCCAAGTGGCATGAAACGGCTTACATGTATCCTGTGAGATTATTTTAGCATCCAAACAATGGTAATCAATTTGTATATGTAGCCTACGTGAACTCCCATAGTGTGTATAAGGGTTACCTAGGACAATGCTAGTTGGCCTGACTCAAAATAGGAAAAGTTCTAGACATTTAATACAATAAAAGATTCAGTTTCAAGGTTTGGGAATGTTTCTTGGCTCTGCTTATTTTAGTAGTGTAGGTGTAGTCTAGAAGTAGTGTAAGCAATTAGTATCAGTATCTTAAAAAGAAAACACATTTGCAGTATTTCGAGAGAAAGACTGTCCAAGGGAAGCTGAACAGTAAAGCATATAATACATTTGCGAAATTATTTTTGCCTTTAACAACTATTAAAGTTGTTAAATATAGATCATTGAATAGGGCTAGGAAAAACAATAGAGCATTAAAAAATTGACTCTTTTTATTTTACAGTTCTACCGGAATTGTGGATGGAGCTTGTGTGTTTTGGGGAAAAAATCCCAGCACTGAAAAATTCTGTGTCTGAAGCAGTGACCAGCGTTAGACCACAGAGAATGGTCTAACAAAGTGCATTCTTTCCCCCTCATCACATTTTGCTTCTCTTTTACCTCCCAGAGAAAAATGCATTCAAACATTGTACATCTGTCCACAACCATATAGCAGCCTTTGGTATTGTGTAATGCACCAAAGTACTCTGTAAATGAGGAAGTATTTGGATGCTGGTCTGGGTTAGAACCATTAAACAGTTAGGAGCCATGTAAAGAAAAACCAGTAAATTTTCCTGTGATGTGGGATGTGGAACATCCCAAAATTGCATTTAAATACATGGTGATGGCTCAGATCTCTATCTGTAAATGAAATGCAGTAAGCAAAAATATCTAAATGCTTCACAAAGGGAAATCAATTATTATTAGTTTAGGTTTCCTTTGTAAGAACTTTCATTACTTTTCCATAGTGCTAAGGAGAGGGAAGAAAATGTATGTATGGATTTTAAACAGTTTTACTGGCTTAAACCTTGATGGACATTATTCAAATAGAGACCACTGGGAAATGATGGGATTCCAAGTCACCCCTTCACCCTGTGTGCTATGAACTAAGGCCGTTAAAGAAATCAGCGTCAAGCAGGACAGCGTCACTCGAAACATCAGCTAAAACACATGGAAATTAAGTAAAACTTATGTCAATAAAATGTGTTCAATAAATTCAGTAAAACTAAACAAAACCCTAACTGCTCAGAAAAGCTGTAAAAGGAAAAGGTCTAAATAGCAAGAAAAGGAAAGTTTCCATGTAAGCATGTTGTTTGCAGTGTGTTTTAAGCTGCTTCAATACACTGCTCAATTATTGTCCCCAATATTTGACAGCTATCTGCTCTTACATAGCGAGAATATTGAAGAGTAAAGCAGTTGGAAGGAGAATATTTTGATTTACATGTTTTCTTGAGGACTGTATTTAGTTTTTCCTGGTTTTTATATTAGGTATTTTATTACAGTAAAGTATGGTAATTATGTATCTTCTCCTCAGATTGATCATAAATACCCAATAGCTAACTTTACCATGTGCGCTAATGATGATGTATGGCACTTTTGTTTACGATAATTCATTTATATCATCAAGCAAAGTGACACATGAGATGATTCTCAAACTTTTAAGCTGGCAACATAAATACGTGAATTAGCTTTCATAAAAACTCCCGTCTTCAAAAATTCGCAATTTGGTATTTGTTGGTGCTTTTTTATAAACTCTTGAATTGTAATGCTAATAAAATGAGTGTGCCTGCTTGGTGCATCAGCCAAAGCAATCACATAGTTTACCAAAAGGACAGGTGCCAACAAGTGTTTTGTTTTTCTTTAACAGAACAGTTTCTGCTTGGTGAATACCTGACCTGTGCTTTAAAGCTTTTGACAGTATAATGTTGATAATGTCAGCTGAAGGAGATCTGGCTGGCTGAAAGCAAGCAGGGAGGCTCCAGTTTAAAAACAGTAGTGCAAAGAAGATGACAATGCCCACTCCTTCAACACTTCTTTGTGTTAAACACTAAGCTGCTGTGCCTTCCTCACCCCTGAGCAGGTCAGGATGCTCAGACTCACAGGTAGCCAGGCATCAGTGCATAGCCATCCTTCCAGAAAGGAGACTCTGGCATGACCCGCATGCAGCTGATCACCAGGGAAGCTGCGAGCAGCCTGTCATTCTGATTGCACCGGTATGTTGAGAACAAGGAATTTAAAACAAATGGAGCCAACGTAAGCTGGTGGTTTACGGAGAAAAAGTTGCTCATTGCCAGAAATTACGGTACAAAAGCACAGTCTTTGCCAGTATTCCAAAGATGATGATTCCATGCCAAAAAGTGCAATTGGCCCACATCAGAGCTTCTTAATACAGTTTCTAGGGAAATCACGTTTTACGGAGGGACTGGACAGACTGTACACAGTGTAATTACAGTGGGTAACAAAAGTGCTAAATCCTTCTTTCTGAAGAAAATCCACTCTGACAAAGCCAGCCGAATGGCTGCTATCTACTCTCCTCCCCTCTAACTCGCAAGGCCTGAATTCGAACATGGTATCACTCACAACACTGTGGCCTTTTCTTAGCAGTTAGAGGCTCTTCACCTGACAGAGAAAGAAGAACATTCTCTACAGTGTCACTTACTTACAAATTCATAATGGGAACCCACTGTTACGGTGTCATATATACTTTAGGGGAGTCTTTTTAAATTCCTTCTCTGAATTGCTCTGTCCTTTCCACAAGGAAAGTGCACTCCATCAGAGAAAACTCTGGGAAGAGACATACAGGGGAGAGTTTCAAGAAAGCTTCGACCAGTCCTGTGCAAAAAATAGCAATGCCAACAAGGAGTGCCTAACTCCTCTCAGACACTTCTGCTTCAGAATGACTCCTTGAAGATGACTTTCACCTAAAATTAAAATTATCAGTGGGAGTAAATAAATATTTTCTGTTTCAATGCATGAAACTACCCTCCTGGTTCCTGACACATCCTGTTGTGGGGGGTGGGAGGAAATCCCTCCATTATGTATCTGCCTGGAGGCTTCAGGCCTGGGGAGGTGTATGAGCAAGCAGTCTGTGATGTGGGATAGGTCATTGAGAGTTTTACTGAGCTTATATGAGCACGGTCGCACCCACTAGTCAGTCATTATGCTCCAAATTAAGGCTGAAGTCTTGTCTGCTTAAGCCAACACCACTGTGAAATGCTCTGAGGTTTCGTCTGTGAGCTGGGACATACCTTTGCGTGGTAGGGCTGTTCAGAACAGGTCACACCTCCAGGCAAGGCTCCCGGTGTGGCAGCTGACAGCCGAAAGAGGACAAGGACCAGCTCCCAGCCCTCACTTCAGCCAGTACCTGCCTGCTGCAGGCAATGTCAGCACCACTACCTGCCTGCAGCTCCGCACTGGCTCAGCTCCACCACGACTGAACCTGCAAGGTGTGAGCAGCTGGGGACAGAGATGGGGAAGCGCCTCCCATGCCTCCCTGCAGAAACGAGGCTCCGCTTGGTCTTCTAGTGGAGACAGGGGTGGCATGGGTCAGCAGCCTTTTTTGGTGGGTTGCCAGCCAGGCTGTGAATAAGCTTGAGACCAAAATCCCTTGCTCTTGTAGACACCACTTTTCTCATCTTGCAGCTGAATCAGTCCCCAGCAGGACAAATCAGCAGCTGAGGATAAAGAGGACAACTGAGGAGATATGGCCAAGGGGCATGAAGGTGGGGTTGGAGGGACTGTGATTGGGAAGGCTGGTAGCTGTCAGAACCTAACACCAAATGTTTGTCCAGTATCAACCACAGACCCGATATCCCTCTGCCTTCCTGGTTGGCAGAAGGCACCGCTCAACCAGCAGCCCTAGTTTTTGGCCTGGGGCCAAAATGCATCAGTCAGCCAATAAATGAACGTTACAAACACAATCTACTGGACTAACTCTAACATATATATTTTCAAAGTTCATATTTATAGTTTGCAAACTCTGTCTTTCAGATAGCAAGTCCTAGTAGCACCAGAAGCTGTTGAATATTCCAATCAAACACAAAATTAGAACAGGATTCTGTGCCACAAATACAAAGTAAAGCCATCTGCCAAATTTCTGAAATACCTCACCTAGAGATCTGGTAATTTCTCTTGTAACATGCACATAACATACAGCTTGCCCCTAAAGAAGTAGCCTCTGATGTGTTTAGTAGATTGTAGAGTAAATTCTAATTATTGAAAGACTGTCTTCATGCTTATGGGTTGCTTTAAAGATGGCAATTGGTCCAAAGTTTCTAAAGAAGGAACAACATTTTTCTATTATTTATTAGTTCATTTTAGGTCACTGGAGAACTTCCAAAGGCATCTTCCTTTTCTGTCTTATAAACACTAAGAGTTAAGTAAGTATTCTCAAATAAGCGCAATTTACAGTATGTCAGCTTAAAATAAAATCATAACACATTTCTAAATTGATAGAAATTGCATAGCACCAAATGAGAAATAGGGATTTTTATCCTCTCATTTATACATGCTTGTCTCTCTGTCTATAAACATATGTTTGCACATACTGTGTATTGATAGATTAACATATAAAATTACAACACTGCATTTGCAACACTGTACTTAAAGTTGTGTCTGCATTTTCACTTCAGGGGTTTATATCTCAGCTATAAAAAATTCTCTCTAGGCTGAATCTTGGCAAAGATTGACAAGCTACAAACTATTATTTTCTTTTTAGAAAAATTAGGAGAAAATGTCAAGACAATAATCCCATTTTCTTCATAGTGTCAAAAGGATGTGTGGACAGATCCAGAATTCATGTTAATTGGTAACTCAACCGGAGCCAAGAGAACAAATTTTCACTATTATGGACTTGGCTTGATCTGCTGTAGGAGTGAAATTCTGCACCCCCTTAGCCACTAATGTGCTCTGTGTTCTTTCTCTGTTTTTAGCAACTCAAAAGAAAACATCATTTCCTTAAATCATTTACCAGTCATCTGTAAACGTTCATGATTATCATCAATTCTATTCTGAATTTTAGTGAAAAATGGCGGAACTGATTCAGAAAGCAGTAGGATCAGCCTGGAATTTCATCGTAAGTGCTGGCTGATGACACAGAAGCAGAGAAGACTGAATGCTAACAGATCTGATGGCATAATAACCTCACTCCAGCCAACAAATGGAGTTTACTTTAGAGGGTCTTTATTAAAACTGCTGCACGAGGAGAGATATAGGACAATGCACAAAGCAATGGCTCTTCAACAATTCTCATGAGCGGTCCCATTTCTCCCATTCTGTCCTGCATACATGTTATTTATAGCCCCTGACACTGCAGCAAAGAGATGGGATTTGTCCTTTCATATACCTACCCTAACTGCAATAGTCAATGAAGTCAAACAGTTTGCTAACTTTTTATATAAACATTTCTGCCACCAGAGCTTAATTAGTTCAAAGTAAGCAGTAAGGGATGTTGGATGAAAAGTTGATCATCATCACAAAGAGCAAAACTGAAATTTTTTCTGGAGAGTGCAGAAAAAACTGTTGTGGATTAAGTAGTAATTTTGTGTCTTGCAGGAATACCATGTGCCAAAATATGTCGCCCTTTGATCGAGCTTCTGCAAGCAGCCTGTCTGGGTTGCAACAACTGCACTTCAATCCAAGATAATAAATTAAATAGTATGTGCATCCTATGGGATAAATTGTAGCTTCATGAACGTCTAAGGTGGGGAAGGCTTCTTTCCATCAGAAGCCAATAAGAATCTTTCCATTGTGCAGAAGGATGCAAGATAACTATGTGATAGTCCTCATCAGCCTTCACTGGCTGAAAAAGGGCTGGGGGCCATTTTTGAACCATGTTAGGGCCTTCTGTACTGAAGAGGGAAAAATGGCTGCCCAGATACTCGACTCTTGCTTATGGCACTTTACCCTAGGGGAAAATTGGTAGAGGTTTATTTAGGCTTAGAGGATAGCATGAGGATAGAGAGCTATAGGCAGCAATATCTAAAGCTGCCTGACATGAACTTCTTGAGCTGGAGACTCAGATTTCCTCAGGGCAGATCCCTCTGCAGTCTGCCTTGGTTGGAGAAGATCAGAAGGCACGTTGTGTTTATTAAGAAGCGGAGATCACTTCGTGGGCCATGACACCTCCTGGCTGCCATGGCATATCCTGCATTGCCCTTCATAAATAGGTACTCTTTTTCTGTTTTTCTTGCTCCTGCCAACTGACAGAATTCGTGTTCAAGTGGACTGTAGGCAGGCTTAGTAAAATACTGCTCATAACTAAGTAGGAATAGGGGATGTTCTTCTAGGTGAGCCCAAGTATTGATAGAACAGAATTGCTTATTTAAGTAAATAACATTTCATCACCTTCCATAAAACTTTTCATTCATCTTCATTTAACGTGAAACCCTCAAATAAATCTATGCATCTAATGTATTTTAATTAAGCAGCGGACAGGTGAAGAGTTTTTCTTTCAACATCTCCTGTTGCACTCTGCTGCTCTAGTCAATGAAAGTGAAACTGTGAAAACACGCCTTCATTATTAACACTAATTTTTACTTCATTTCCATTTTTGCTCTCAGAGAATTGATTGTGGCACTACGCACATGGAATGGGATGTCAGTGGAAGGGACCAAACTCATTCATTCCAAGAGGCAGAACAGCTCTGTTCAATGGTATTTTTTTTTGTTATACTTACCCAAGAGTTTTTAACTTTCCTGATAAAAAGTGTAGGCAACTTCTCAGCATATGGATTCTCACAGACATCTCGCTTCTTCTCCTGTCACTTCATAGTTGCCATTGCAAGCCTTTCTGTGCAAATGATACCAGTTATTTCCACAGAAGAGACGTACAGGAAGTGTACAATTTCAGAAGAGGACTGGCACTGTATCTTCAGGCATTGCTGAGCTGACCATCAGTATTCAGTGGGAACACTGCAGTTTTGGTGAAAGAGTGATTTTTACCCTCAAATACTCTAAAAATGAAAGTTCCATTACTGCAGTCTGATCTACATGTGTAAAAGATGAGGCCAGTGCAAAGTGCAGTTTTGTGTTCTGACCCAAAATACTCATTTAACTGCATCAGTTGTAAGACCAGCACCTTTAAGAAACTGAGTAAAGGAAAAAAGACAGCACCAAAGAAATGAATTTCGAATGTGAAATATAGCATGCTTTTATGAGTGGTCATCATGATTACATGGCAGTTTTGGAATGAAGAGTGTTTTTCCAGTTGAAACTAAAAAGCATTTTTAAACTCTTGGAGGTGGAATTTTGGCTTAGGGTCGCTTAACTTAATACACACACACACACACACACATATATATATGTATGTATATGTATATCCCTAGCACTTTTTCCTAAGTGATCATAAAATCTTTATGTGTCATTGTACGACAGCACCTCTAACAGCCGAGTGGCCCCATGACACAATCCTGGCACACTGGTTCACTGAAATTATTCCTAACAAAGGTAGATCATCAAAATTGTTTCCTGCACATAGCACTTGAGTTTTCCCTAAAGCTCTGATCCATGAACTGACCCAGTCTAATCCTACTTAGTTTTGAGATCAGAACACATGGAGTAGGTGGCATGCAGTCAGATGCTCAGGAGATAGAGATGTTTTCTCTGCCATCAGTCCCAGAAAATACATACACTTCTGCGTGTCCCCTCAAGTAAAGACATGATTTGCCTTGCAGAACTGCAGAACATTGCATACAATTTTTTAGGTTTCTTGTATCTTATTATTTAAAAGAATTACATTATGTCTCATTACCTTAAAATAGCTGATTATGATACAACTTAAGTTAGTAACTCTCTAAAAATATAAGGCAAAAAAATCATTTCACAAAGAGAATGCAATAAACCTCCATTTAGTATGCTTTCCTATGAAGCTGCCTAAGTTTTTTTTTCCCTGAAAAAGAAGGAAAAAAAAAGGACTTCTTTCATCTCAGTAAGTCAACACATTAGTACACTAGAGGTGCAAAGAACTCCAGTGCTTATAAGTTACAAATTAGACATGACTATTCTCCCTTTTGACTCTGCTTCTGTTTTTTTCATTTTGCACTGTAATTTAAAAAATTCAGATAAAAAGTTCAACAAAAATTTATCCTGAGACTTGCCACTTAGATATTCTCAGTAAACTTTACCTACCCATGTAGCCCTATGCCTGAAAGGTACCTGTTGTTCTAGAGTGATGCTGGTTGACTCCATAAATCATTCTCAGAAAATTCTCCATTATATCTTCTCACCAGGGTAAGTTCATCTCCACGAGATTGACAACAACTCAGCATTCATTCGGGCTTTTTGATTTATTTAAATACATTCATTATTGCTCACATACCACAATGATGTGTATTAAAAATAGATGATACATAGCTAATCCTAGCAGTTCCATAAAATTGTAAATTATTATGTGCTAACTTTGCTGCGCTGAATAGTCGCATTATATATTCATTGTGCCTTTCTGAATAACTACGGAAAGATAGTTCAAAGTCTACCTCATAAAAAAGGGTGTGTGTTTGAGTGTGGTAAAGACAGGGCTAAAGGCGGGTGAGAGCACTATTTGTAATGGAACAGGGTTATCATATCATCCCACTGCCAGCCTGTTAGACCAATCTGTCAATCAATCAGTCGTTTAAGAATCACCCATAGAAACGATCACTAAACCGGGGTTATTTAGCTCTTTACACCCATTTAAAGCACCATTATGACCTTGTAGTTAGTTTCAGTTATGCAAAATATATATCCTATATTTTGCATACAAATAGCAAAAGCAGGAAGTTAATAATGCTATTTATAAAACAAAACAGCCCTAATGTTAGGTGAATGGCTTTCGGCCATGGTTCAGCCAGGTAATGAAACATGTCCCTGGATTTAAGTGCATGAATCGTGCTATCGATTCAAAAGCACTCTGCAGGTGTTCATTGTGCACTTGAGTCGTTGGATGGATCAAGGCCTCCATCTGTTACGAGAATACACGGAAAGGTGTTTGTCAGGTGGATTTCAGGACTGTGTGTATACAAGGACTCTGCGAATGAAAATTGCAAAAAAAAAAAACCCAAAATGGAAAACACAGGAAAAGAAGGTGCCAAAAGTAATGAAGAGTAGTGTGGCATGCTGGCTCTGTACTGCTGGGGCATGAGCCCTTTGGAAGCAGCCGTGGTGCTGCTCTGGGACCTGGGTTTCAACACGCTGATCTGCCGGTGACAGGCTGGGGAGGCGTCGAGCGGCATTGCTTCACCTTGCCTTTCGGGTTTCTTGCAGACGCACTGAGCTGTGTGCTGGATCTGCAATGGCACCTTCCATTTGGAAGCTTCTTTCTACAAGTTTACTCTGTTGTGGCTCCACAAACCACCTTAGTAGCAGACCGCAGTGGGGCAGTGCGAGGGCACGAATGTGCAGCTTGGTGTAAACTCACTGCAGCTTCTCCCTGAACTAGAACCAGCAGGAAGCGCCTGCCTGTCAGCTGCCTGCTCCGTGCAAAACAGGGCATTAAAATACACAAGCATGGCTCCATACAAATACCTTAATATATATATTAGACAACACAGGGTAAATAGTGGCAGATCATAGAATCATAGAATCATAGAGTGGTTTGGGTTGGAAGGGACCTTAAAGATCATCTGGTTCCAACCCCCCTGCCATGAGCAGGGACACCTTCCACTAGACCAGGTTTGCTCAGAGCTCCA
>Ga0065711_1030082_pt1 | contig 33787 bp, 18 predicted proteins | sample Hoacrofraction12_FD_59098 | JGI IMG/M metagenome (GOLD analysis project Ga0065711, IMG submission 59098) | Hoatzin crop microbial communities from Cojedes, Venezuela - Epithelial fraction 12 v2 (version 2) | ecosystem: Host-associated > Birds > Digestive system > Esophagus > Crop | place...
GGATGCGGCGGGCCGGGCCGGGCCGGGTCCCTCACCTGACGCTGACCGAAAGCGCTGGTTGTCGTTAGCCGGCCTTGTGCCTGGCGAGTTGGGTGCGTGGGGTGCCTGCGGGTGGGGGACGACAGCTCCGGTGTTGGGCTGCAGCTTAAAACTTCTCTAATACACCTTTGCTGCTCCCTGCTCGGGGGGTTTCGTCGCTTGGATGGAGAGGGAATGGTGCAGGTACATATTTGTCAGGTGGATGTTGGCTTAGAAACATGAAAGAAGTCAAGAGATCTTGTTTGTTTGTTTTACGTGAGATTATAAACCTAGTTACAGGTATAAATCGGCAATCGTTGTCATCATCGTTGGTTTTATAGGGGAACAGATGTCTGGGTGTCTCGGAGAGCGGCGTACGTCAGTCGCATTAAATGGCCTGGCTGCTCCGAGTGGGTCAGCCTGCGGCTCCGCAGGCACAGGCAGCCGGCAGGAGGCTGAGGCTTGGTTCCCAAAATGGCACCGCGTCTCGTAACCGCCGGTGTGGCCGTTGGGTAATCTTAGCTCTAGAGGTTGGGGAAAAAGGTCACTGTGGATTTTAAGGCTGCTGTTGCTTGACGTTTCTGTTCTCTCAGCCCAGTGCTGCCTTGCGAAGGGGCAGTGGTGCTCTAGAGGAACTGTCGTGGTTTTCTGTGGGCAACGGGTGGCCGAAGCTCCTGCGGCGCACTCCCCTTCCCTCACCTCTCCAAGGTGTGTGTCGTGTGTCTCCCGGCCGCAGGAAGGTTTGGGCGTGCAGCTCGTGGGATCAGGAGTGCTGGCCCATCTCGGTGTGTGCGCGGGTGCTGTTTGCGTATCGTGGGCATCAACATGAGTTTGCTCGTGGCTGGAGTCTGCTACTAGGCAACGTTTCTGCAGAAAGTAAGATGGCCACTTCTTCTGCAAAGAATTGCTATTTTTCTAAGTTCAAGACTTGCACACGATTGCATTTTCTTCCTTTATTTTCTGTTCTGCACTTTCTCTCCTAGAAGGAAAGACTTTCGAAGTATTTAACCTATGGTTGTGAAAAAGGTGTGGTTCAGGTGAACACACGTGTTTCTGGTGCTTCGTGGAACCTTTGGGGTGTGGGAACCCGGGCTGGAAGCAGGATGGAGCCACTGCTTCGCATGCGCCTTGCGGTACTCCTTCCTAGGTCAGCGCACGGCATAAATCCTTCTGTTGGCGTTTCTCATTCTGAATCGGGAGTTGCTGGGAGCTGTTGGGAAACTAGAGATAATGCATACAGGGAGTATTTTTCTAGTTGAAGTCTCTTCCAAGAGTCTGAAATTTGATTAACAGTTAAATAATTCTTTGTACAAAGTAATGTGAGCATACCTGCTGCAGATGTTTATAAGTGAAGTCTAGGTTTCTTCCACTTCTTCGGTATCAACTTGTATTTGATCACTCGAATCTTTTTCCACTTGAATCTTATTTTTCTGTGTTTTTTATTTTCCTGCTGTCTCCAACCTGAGAGCTTTCTTCCCTGCTTCTTCCCACTATTTATTACTTTTCAACACCTCTTCTTCCCCAGCATACAAATGATGGCCAGTTTTTCTTTGCAGCAAACCAACTGTATTTTTTGTTGTCCTGTGAGGTATAAGTCAGCTTCCCTTTATACCCTGAATTGACTGTAGTTTTAAGTGCTGCCACTTGCCTCGCGTTACTCAAAACAGGATTGTGTCAAGAGAAATGGTGCTGCTGCTTTTGTTTATATAGTAGTACTGTAATAGGAAAAGACTTGTTCTTGGTACAATGAACGCTGGTACACCAGAAATCCTGCTAATGATAGTGATTAATGGGTGCTGCTCAAAATAGCTATCACTGCTGATATGACTAATTGTGCCATATGAAAGGAGCTCCTTTATTCCCGGTAATCTCAAGGTGTTTCTGCAGTTTCAGAGAAATGCCTGATCTGTGCAGCTAGATAAATGCACAGTGAAATGCGGAACTGGCACTGAAGTGTGGCAATTCTTTAAGAGCTTGCTGCTGCGCTGCAAAACCACTTGGGGCTGAAAATGAAGAATATCTTCTTGTGGTTACTGTAGGTAGATAGAATATTATTACTGGAATTGGACGTTAGCCAGAACAACACCCTCCATGTTGCAAACAATGCCAGGGTATTGTTAGTAGCTGAAGAAGGGGTTTTATATCATAGATGAAAGATGACATTTCCAGCAGCACGGGTAACCTCATCGCAAAACATTGTGCTGGGGCTGGCTCAGAAGGCAACTGGCTCTGCTAGGCTTGACAAAACACACGCTGTAATGGTACCGGTCCTCCTAGGGCTTGGTGATATGTCTGGATTAGTGTTTCTTAACCTTCATTGGCCTTTGGGTAACAACAACTTATTAGTAGCATGCCGCAGGCAATCTTGTGCTCTCCAGGTAATATTGCATTCTGCGTTCTGTTTAGATTTTATATGTCTTGTGGCTGGAAGCAATGCTGGAAGCTTATATGGGGACTGCTGATCTAAACCATAGAAGGTGCTGTTTCTTGATATCTGTAGAATCTGAAGTTCTGCCTGGTAGGATGAAAAATTATTTTGAAAGTTGAGTAGAATTTGTTAAAATGGGTTCCAGACTCACTGAGAAGAAGCTAGTAGTAGTTGTGTTCTGTTGTGCCTCTGGCTTTGCATGGGTTTCTTCTCTTCTGCTGTTTATGTACCTCAAGATAATGCTGTGGCAGGAGGGCTTTAGGCATTCATCCCTTCTGCCCTCAAAGAAACTATTAGGAGGTGTGTGGGGGGTAGTAGGAGGCGTTCGTTTCACAAATGCTGCGTTGCAGGTTTATTGATGATTTGGTCTGATATGCTCACAGTCTTCTAGAGTTCTGTGAATAAACCATTTAGGTCCATTCCTTGAATTTTGCCAAAAAAGTAATTAAAAAAAAAAAGATTTTTTTTTCTGTGAAACTTCAAAAAGATGACGTTGGTGTTAATGAGATGTGTTTCACTTTGAAGTGCTCTAATGTGACAAGACAAATTATTTTGAGAACTGTGGTCTTGAAATATCAATCTTGTCTTATTCTGATGTAATTAATGAAGATCAGTGTGTTGGTTACTTAAGATAAATTTGGAGGGACTGATCTGTGTGGTTCTGTTAAGGTCGTAAACCTTGCATGACGCCAGCTGACTTCCAGGGACCCTGGTTGGAGCAGCTGTGAGTACAAGAGAATGAGGGGGCGTGTGGGGTGGAAGGGCGGAATAGAGGGTCTGGAAATGCCTGTTAAGCTTTGAAGAATGAAGGAGAAGGGCTGAAAAGGGGAATATGAAGTGCGCCAGGTGTGGCTGGGGGAATCTGGAGATGTCTGGGTGAAGATCAGGATGGGGCTATCTGAGACTTGGTGAGGCTTCCAGGCGCGTTGAAGAGCCTTTGTAGCAAGGCAGATGTTTTTCCAGCTGTGCTGTTACGTACCATCATCGTACGTTGGCTTCAGTCTAACAATGACACATGGCAGCTTGTCGGGGTGAGCACTTATTATAACTTTTTGCTGAAACAATTCAAGTTTGAAGTGGGATATTCTACAGCTTTGCTTTGAAGAACTGTTTTCATGAAGGAAATAAATACTCCCCCTTTCAAGGAAAGCCCACATAGGAGAGCATGGCAGCACTAGTAGGTAGAATTTTTGTATTAGCTAAATTAACAAATTAATTCTTGTATTAGCTAAAAAGCAAAACAAAAACTTTAAAAAGTTTTCGCTGTAAGGTAGCTGTCTGTGTTTTTTGAAATAAATAAATAAAATTTTACCTTGTGTGTTTTTACTGTTAGGGTCACATCAGAGAAAGTAATTCCTTAGAAAGCATCTTTACAATACCTCCCTGAGTTGTGACCTGTTCCTGCTTATGTTTTTAGTAAAATTGTCTCCTTGAAATGACTGATGCATGTTTTCTGTTTTAGGCTGGTTTGATTTTCATTGTCTTGCAACATAGCTGTATTCCTTCTTTGTGGTCTTTTGTTTCTTGCTTTTCTAACAGTTCTCTGCTTTTTCAAGTGGTTAGGGTTTTTTGGTCAGTGTGACTCCTTTTGTTTTATCTCATCATGTTTCAGTGGGATACTTGTCAGATGCTCATGTTTTCTGGTAAGCATGTCTGTACAATAGTATTGCAAAAGACAGATGATTTGGAAAATTTCAGCAGGAAGATCCCTCCGCCACCTCGTCAGCTATCCTTTCTCGGGTTTAGATATTCCGTTTTTGTTCTTTCCTGATGCTACCTGTGTGTTGGTCAGAAAGTAGTAAGAGAACACGTCAACTGGTTGTTTAATAATGGTATTTTAGGTGTGATTCTTGTTTAGTTGTGCACTCAAAGTTGACAGTTAAATGGTATATGGGAAAGGCACAACCCCTCAACCGAAGCAGTTTCTGAACATAAGGGAAAGTTTGTTTCCATTGGTAGAAATAATAATATTTAACTTTGATTCTTTAATGCTATAATCTAACATGCTCTATCTTGGGAACTCTAAAGCAGTGTATAGAATGTGTTGCAGAGGAGCAGGTAGAAGAGGAGGAAGAAGGGACTGTGACGGACCTTTTCTCCGCTTACTTCTCCACAGGTGTCCCTGGTGTGATTCATTCGTGTGAGAGTTATCTAGCAGTGAAATGTGTCTTTAATTCTGTCAGTAGCTGTTAGTTTCCCAAGTAGATTACCTCACTGTGGTAGCTTGGTATGGTTGTGAGTTTCTGGATGGTATTGGGAATTCCTCTGGATTTGCTGGGGTAAAATTAGATCCTTTGAAGCATGTCCACGTGGTCTGTCTGATACCAGGATATTCAGAGCAATGTTCTAGGCGGTTTTTTTGTTTACAAAAGTTGAACTTCCTGCTCTTCTGTGCAGATTACAGAACTTGGATGATTGTGCGTTGGAAGAACAGTTTGAGTCCAAGCACAAGAGCTTCTCCAGAGAAAGATAAAGCACCTGAATGTCTGCAACTTGCATTCCAGAAAAATCTGGAGATCTTTTAAGCATTGTTTCCTAAGAGTCTAAGTACAAGGTAATATTTTTAAAAGTTCCTTAAAAATACTTGAAGTTGGCAATCTCATCCTGAAGAAGCTAGCAGTTCTTTTTATGTGGCCCAGCATACAACAGAAATGCTGGAAACTGGTGAAAGCTGTAGTGACTAGAAAGGACAGACAGAGAAGAAGATCACTTTGGGTAAATGTAATTCCATACCAGGCTCCAAAAGATTTGAGGAACATAATATCTTTCTGTTGAGTATTTCAAAATTTTTCTCAGAATGCTGTTTGCAAGTCTTGCACCAGATGGTATTATGTAGAAGGAGGAAGAATACAAGGAGGAAGAGGCTACCTAAAAATTTCATTCTTCCAGATCTGTATGATGTTCTGCATCCATCTTGCAGGATAGCTTCTATGTGGAATGAGTTTGTCATCTCCAAATGCTCAGAAGAAACCACATTGTCAAATGAAGGTAAAAATGAATGCAGCTTTTCGTCGTTTGTTAAAGGCACCTGTGTTCAATAAAAGATAGATCTGAGGATAGGAGATTTTTTGGCAGAGGGGAGTGAATAACAATATTGCCTGCTGTTGAATGGTCTGCAGTTCTTTGTCCAAGCAGGAATTGAAGGCCAGGTGATGTAAAATAGGGTTAAATGAAACCGTGCAAATATTTTGTTACAGAAGCCAGCTTCATTGGTGCGTGTTTCATGGCTCCAGAATAAACTTTATTTAGCCTCTTACCAAAGGTATAGTTAGGTATTTGTGTTTTTTTGGCTGAGCAACACAGTTTGCAAATATTTAAATAATAAGGTAATAAGATATAGCCTTTTCCTACATTAGATGAACATTTACAAGCAGATGATGTAATCAAGAACTTTAATATGGTGCTGAAAAATAGGTCTACTGCTAAATGTGCATGTAGCATTTAGAAAAGCTAAAATCTTTTGTTTACTAAATAAAAGAAAATTTTGGAAAAAGTGTAAGATTTGATAGTGATTGGAATTTTGTTTTACTGAGTTCGGTTCTGAGTAGTGCAGAGGAAATCAGTAAGACTGTGAGGTTGCTGCTCTTACTGGGTTGGCAGGACAGCAGAGGTTTGAGTGGATACTCGTACATTCTTCACCTGCAGAGAGCAAACTGGGTGTACTTTGCTAACTCATAGTGGAGTACAAATAAACTGCCTTTCTGGGCAGCTGCCAGTGTAGGTAGACAAGTTATGATACAGGCAAGGTTAAGGTTTTGGTAGTATTATAACTTGCACGTCTTTTTAGCTATTTTTGAAGAGAAGCTGCTGAAGTTTGTGTATAGAAGAGCAGGGTAGGTTAACTAAAAATCAGATTTCCTAAATTAATGCAAGTGTAAGTGGACTTTTAATTCTGTGGCTTTTTTTTTCCTAAGAGACTTCCATGCTGGTAAAAATTGGATGGGGTGCTGGGAGGAAATGCCAATTATTAGAACAAAATCCTGAAAAAAAGATCACACATACTGTTACTGGGAATATGCTTGGTTCTGTATTAAAATGTTGGAAGAGTACTCACTCAGAGTCTCCAGTCTGTCTGTCTGTCTTGTGTTGCTTGCAGGAAGAGAGTGAAAATATTTTCTCTCAAGCAATTCTATTAGATCTCATAATAAACTTCTTTGTCTAAACATTGCAGTTATTTCCAGGGCAACAGATTGTGATGTCGAATTCAGCGCTTTGACCTCATTTCAGGTCCAAAGAGGAGGGAGTATCATAAAGTTTACCAAAGTTCTTTTGTAACAACTTGTCTCAATCAGCAGACTTTATAAAAAATTTGGCAATGAATTTAACACGGGTTTGTTCACAGGTTCTTCTTAGCAAAGGTATTCTACAGATGCAAGTTATCAGCCCTAATTTAAATGTTATCTTCCGTATGATATTTGGTCTTAAAACTGAAATAGTAATTTGGGTCATGGGACAGCATATGGGCTAGTTTGGCAGTCTTTGGTCAAGTGCACTTACTGCTTTACCCGTGTGGAAGAGTGGTCCGTCTGACCTGTGCTATTTTGAAATTAATCTGTTGCTTGATTTTGTGGTTAGAAAAGATCCTGGTCTGGTTAAGTGAAATCTATTGCTCTGCAGATGTTGCTGGGCATGAAATCTGTTGAAAACCACTAATGATACATTTTTTGTTTTTATATAGGAATGTTACATTTCTGTGGTGATGGATTGGTATGATAGAGTGAATCTGTAGTTGACACAAGATTTAGTGAAATGTTTTTGGGGAAAAGTGCATTTTCTTCCTTTGAAGACACAGCAGGAAAAGGCTTTTTTTCTTTTTTCCATTTTAGTTTCTGGAACAGTTGGGTTTTACGAGGTTTGATTAGGATTGTCTGATACAGTCAGACAAATGAATAACAGACCATGATTTGCCTCTTAATTATGTTTCCCTGAGCATGTGTTGAAAGATTCTAGCTCTTCTCTCACTCTGCTGCCGTCTCTCTCTGTCTCATGGTGACCATGAGGGCTGCAGAGGTCCCTTTCAAATCGCAGATCCTGTCTTTCAAGCATCAGGAGGTGTTTTTGTCGCTGAATCTTTAATGCTATTTGAGTCGTTGCTGGTCAGATGTCAGAGAGTTACTACTCCAAAACCTTTCATGGTGTATTTGATTCCGGATGCTTTTTTCTGAAGAGTATGCTTTAATCGGACACATAGTTGGACTGAATACTGGGTCTGTGAATTGCTGTGGCTTACAGGTACCAGAGTTCACAGCTGAATAGCTCCTCTGGCTTTAAAGGTACAATATATTAAGTTTAATTTGTTCTTGAACAGGTGCACAGTGTTTGTTGCTTGTGCTATCCATTGACGTGGGGTTTTTGTGACTATTTAGTGTGTTTTTAAACTAAATTTCTTCAGTCGTTTTCTGAGGAAATATCTATAGATCAGCATGTTGCTGTTGGTCTCTTCAGAATCCCTTGTCCTTACCCTCTTATTCATTGTTTTGTGGTTTCATGTGTGCTTCTCCACCCCTTGCACTTTGGGGGATTATTGATGGGAAACATCTGCCTAGACTCTGCCTTCTACTGTGTTCCAACACGCTTTGCTGTGTGCTTCTTCCACTTGAAAGGCCTTCATGGCCCTCAGCTTTGCACCTTGTGATAGATGGAGAAGACTACTGCTAATATGACTGGTAAAATTTGACGTGATGTTAAGTTGTGGTTTGTTCTTTTTCCTGAGGTATTCACATTTTTATGGGCTTTTTCGGCTTCACAGTGCAGCTAGTGGATGCTGTTCTCTGATGTAGCATGTTGTTACTGATTATTTTAAGTTGCATCCTGAAACAGGAGAAAATTACGTATTTTGGTCAGTGACTGCCTGCAAAATGTTGTATCTGTATTTTATTCTGAAATTGCTTTAGCACAGATGAGGCAGTTTCTTTTCAAAAATTCTTGTGGTTTCAGGGAAATAATATATTGTTCCTTCCTTGCACATGCTATTTGATATATTCTGTTCTGGAGCATGAGTTGCTCATCTCTGTGTTGGTGGTTTTTCACTGCATTAAATCATGTATCAAGAAAAACAAGGGTAAGTACAGTTCATGAAATTTTCTACACTACATAATTATGCTTCTTTTCTTTTTAACTTAAGGTTTTGTAAGTGATACAGTCCTCATAATTACAAGCATAGGTAGGAAGGTATGCTGTATTTTGATCCAGTTGTTCAGTGTGTTGAGGAATAAATTATAATAGGAGTGCAGGGCATCTTGCATGCTATGTCTGTGCTAAATATTTTCCTCTAAAATGAATCCTAATGTGAGCAAAGTTAGACTGGCATAATTTGGAACAGTAGACTTGGGGCAAATGCTATGCAACTAGATAGGCGTGAATATTTATTCTAGTGCTTGGTAGCATGCAAAAAGCCTGATCGTGCCTCAAAGCACTGTTGACTTAGTGGACTTCTTATTCCTTGTTTAGCTGTCTCTAAAGGTTTGTGTTGTGGGGTGTTTTCTTCTTTTACATCACAGCATTGCCTTCAGACCTATAGTTCTTTGGCTTTCACGCACCTTACGCTGTCACAGGCAGATAGCATTTTGGCCAAAAGACGGTGTTGTGAGGGACAGCACTCCATCTGAAACAGTCCAGACCTGGTGATCTCGGAAGACCCACTTAATGTATTCTGGAAAAAGTTGGGAATAGGAATTGCAGCTGTAGAATATCCCTCAGAGAGGGGAAGTACTTGACAAGTTGATTTATATAGACTGATATCTGTCCTCAAATGCAAGGTACCCTTGTCTTAGAACTGTTGTGTGTTGCAGCACTGCTAAGACCTTCTGTATCTTTTAGGTAAGAACTAGCATTTTGGGAAGTAATACTTTGATGCTTTGTAGTTGATGTGCAAGGAAGAATTGTTTTTTGTTTTCACTAGTGAAATTATTTTTTTTTCTAAAACTGCTACTTAAGTTTTCCCATACGACAGATCTTGCCCCAGCTTGGACCGGTGGTAAGCTGTAGGTTGTGAGGCAGGTACTTGTGGCTTGCTTACACTTTCACTGGAAGGCCTCTCCTGCTTTCTTCTTTCCTTGTTTTTCTCTATTCACAGGTTTTGGTTTGTTGTTAAAAACTGTCATATTGAAGACTATGGTGAGAAACATAGCAAAGCAGCTACTCATAGTCATAAACTCAGTGAGTAATCAGGGAGATTACTCAATGTAATCTTTTAGAATTAACAGATAATTAGGTAACAAACTTTCCATTCACTTATGAAGAACAAGCTTAAATGTGACGTGAGGATAAGATACTCAGATTTTTGCAGTGTTGGCATGTGGTAAAAACCTAGATGCCGCAAGATTGCAAGATCTTTTTCATTGCTGTTTTTTCGCCTACCTTCTAGGAGCTTGCTAGTATAGATTGCTTAATATAACATTGAAATTGTTTTTATTAGTAGTGAATGAGTACCACTTCTGACCAATTAAAATCCACTGTCTAGTCCAAAACATGGACGAGGAAATGCCTGCGTAAATGAAGTCGGTGTGTTTCAACTTCAGAGGCAAAGACATGCCAGCGTAATCACCTGAAAGATGTGAAAAGCAGTCTGTGGAAGAATTTTCTATTCCAGACAGAGAATAATACGTTAGCTGTAAGAGGAGATAAGACTCCATTTTACAAGTGGCTGTGCTGTTTAAAATTATTTGCCGATATGTGTACAGCAACTCAAAAAGCAGGAGAATGCCTTACTAATAGCATTTGAGAGCCCTAAAATATATTTTAATCACAATTTTGAATATCATCACATTGATACACTGTGAAGAAAACCATCCATTTCATTTCCAAGCCGACAATCATCTAATTTTCTTATGCTGCTGAATCCAGTCACTCTCCTTTCTTTTCTCCCTGTGATTTTTTTTCCTACTTTCGTTGCATTTTTCCCTGCTTTACACTTTAATTCACATTTGAAACTCCTGTTTGTACGTATTACACAGCAAGGATTGGAATGTTAGCTGAAAGATGGGCAGAGAAATCTGCTGTGCTGAAAATGTGAAAGATTTCCTGTTGTTTTAGCTCAGTTTGGTGTGTTAGTGTCTGTGCAGCTGAAGCACTGCTTGCACTCTCCTGCTGCACACCAATACAGGAGTGGTGGTGGAGGATAAAAAGCCCTGGATGTAGCAGATAATACTCTGTGGTTACCCAGTTCTGACTGCAGTACGCATTGTTCCAAATAAATTAATAAATGCAAAAAGTGGCCTGCTCCAGCTGCATAGTGTTACTGGACACTTTGAAGGAAGGTAATTATTTATTTCTAGAATGGAAATTTTGAGAAAATGGCTGATTGAAATTCAAATCCCTTAGTAAAGGAGGACATACATCATGTAATTTGCACATAACAGGTATTGTTAGGTGCCTGCAGGAAATAATGTATTTTGTATTGTGAATAAGAACAAATCTATAAATATCTTAGTGTGTAGTAAGGATGCATCTCTAATACAGTGTTTTGAAAGCTTGCTGGAATGAGTCTATAAGTAGGAAAAAGAAATTGAAAATAGGACCAATGTTGTTGAATTGAAAGTAAGATACTTTTCTAGTGTTCAGAAATTGCAGGTAACTACAGACTTGATATTATAATTAGTTTTCTTGAAAAGAAGATGTAAAAAATAAATGTGGCATGCCTGTGGTTCTTTTTTGTAGTGTTCCCTGAGAGATTTCTACACATATATATTGCAGGCTTATGCAGAATATCAAAATTGTAATTGCCTAGCAGAATACCTCTAGAAATAGAGCAAGATCCTTGCAGAGCCTTGGAAGGAAGGAATATTAGTAGCAGTGGGAACACAGGTTTCCAGTTTTTTCTTCTGTATAACGCTTGGGAGAACAGGAATGGATGGAAGTCCTTCCTGCAAAAGTGTGTTAGCTGTGTTGTTTGAGTGTGCAGTAGCTATCTGCGCTTTCTGCTGCTGTCAGTAATTCAGGAGCAGAATACGCACAAGTTCAGGTTTTTGTCACAGCTTGCCTAATGGGGGAAAAATATGGAAGATGATCTATTATCTGTAAATGGAGAACATAGTAAAGAACTGTAGTGGAAGTTTGAGCCTTAGATCTTAGGGCCTAGCAGCAGGGTTCTTTCCAAACAGTCAGTTGTTCTGAGGGAGTCTGTTGCTGTGTTGTTTGTCTTAAAGCAGATGTAAGGTGAACCTTTTGCCCAAGTCCTCATTTTGCTTACCCTCTCCCACGACGTGTGTGGAAGGAGTTGTTTCCATAATGTTGATTATGGAGCAGTAGTGAGCATTGAGTTTTGTCCCAGATCAGCCTGGCTGAGCCATCGCCACTGGGTGATGGTTCCAGCAGGACTGGGAGCACTTGAGGGTAGTGAGTATGTGGGAATGTCTTGGGCGAGATCGGTGTCCCAACAGCAGATTCCCGGCCGTGGTTCTGGAGAGGCATTGGGTACAGCAGTGTGAAGGTGGCTTGTCCGGGCGGGGATACTGCACCGGGGCTCATCCGGGGTCTCGGGGAGGTTTGACGCAGAAGGCACATGTTGTCTGTTCTGGCCATTAATTTCACCTTAAATATAACGTATGCTAGATCATGTTAGCATTCTTGTAGACCACGTTAATATACTTAATATTTAAAATTTAATTGTTAAATTTAATTTTTTAAAATTAATAACTGTATTGTTAAATATGAAACAAAACAATTAATCAGCCATTATGCTGATCAGTGTTCATTTCTTTAGTAGCAGTATTGCTGTTAGCACTGCCATGACTTCACCTGATGATGCTCGTGGGCTGTTAAGTGGAAGGCATTGTTTTTCAGAAATCCTTCTGAGATTTCCTTTCAGAAGTTTTAAAAAAAATCCCTACGTTTTCACTGGGCTTAAGTGATTTTTCTCAGTCTTTTTTTACTCATTGAGTAATTGGAATGTTCCGTATAACTACTGGATGTTAAAAGGGTTGTTTTGACCTAATAGAGTGTTTATTGCGTGCTTTATCCAAAACCAAGGCACAAAGTATTATGCATCTCCAGCCTGCATCAGTGATTGTACTCTGGGAGCCCTTTCCCAATGAAGTAAGGATTTTAAAATGATGTTTAATATGGCTTGATTTTGGTACATGCTTGGTTTTCATTCTTTATGGCTAATGAAGAATATTCTTACATTAATAAAACCACCTATACTGTGTTCCCACAAGTTAATGAAAGATGGGAGTGGAAACCGTTTTAAAAAAGTGAAGACCTTAACACTGTCCTTGGCGAGGACTTTAGAATTGCTTCTCTAACTTTCCCACTAAGACCAGAGACTGTGGGGAAACATTTTTAAAGTTGTATTTACATTGACAAACAAGATTATATTAGTTCTTTAATTATGTATTCTATGGAGACCACAGTAATAAAGTGCTTAATGAATTTAATGTTTTGAAATAGTTGGGTCATTGAACAGTGGTGGTACGGAAGTCTTTTTCCATTTGAATAGCAGTATCCTTTTGCAAACATTCTTGCAAATATTTTCCTAGTGCTACAATAAATTTTTGTGGCTGTCCTTCATTGACAGGAGACTCTCAGTGAGGTGTTTTGAGATGTGTCTAGTGCTTATTTTGAGGTGGGGTGGAGAGGCTTTCAAATGTTGACCCTTAAGACTCAATGAAGTTACCATTCAAAATAAGTTCTTATAATATCTTTTTTTTGCTGAGGGAAAGGCAGTCCTGACTTGCAATTATGACTTACGTTGACAATGGAATTTTTTTTTTTTTTTAATTTTTTTTTAAGTAAGGAAAGAAAGTATTGTTACTCCCCCAGTAGCCATGGAATGAATTTCATGTTAGGCTACTTGTGATTGTACTGCTTCTGTTATCGTGCTAACTTTTTCTTCATGGTATAAACTGATCTGATGAGTATGTTGATGACTCCTGACTTCACAATTTCTGTAGTTACTGTTTTCCAGTCCATTTCAAAATCTGGCTATGCTACCTTAAAAAGTTCTTACTCTTGTTTTTCCTCTAGTCTGATTTATGTTCACTTTTCTGCTTTTATTCTTTATTGCTAGAGGCTGTCCTCCCACTTGCACTATTCAATTTCTGTGGAACTGCCAATAAATTCTAACGATGCCCTGCTGAGAATAGGATGGAAGCTGAAGGAGTGGGAGGGAGAGAAAGTAGAACAAACTAACGGTATTTACTAGAACTGCCCGTGCAGACCAATGTGAAACAAACTGTATTTATTGTAAAACATATTGATAAGATACATATAACTTTAGCAAAACACATCATAACACTTCATGTTTTGGGTCAAGGATTATTCATCCTTTCCTAATTTTGCTTGTGTGGTCAAGTTGTCCCATGACTGATTATGTCTGAAATATAATTCAGAAAGTAATTTCGTGAAGTACTAGGGGCAATTTCTTTGCTATTAGCATCCTAGGCTGACTAATTTTCTCATTAATCAACAGAAAGTCATATCAATATAGTTGCCCTTGTTTTGAAAGGCTAGCTACTCACTTGGTTATGAGCATTATAAATACGTTGGTATGTAGGTACGTTGGAATTACTACTTTTTTTTTACTGTGACTGTGTGCAAGTGATGGTACTCACTACTGCGGAGTGAGCAGATCAATTGCTCTCTGTGCGGTGAGCACGCAGCCAGCTGAGCAGTGACAGGCGTTCCCTCCATGCTCTGGAGGGATGTGTTTTCTGGGGCTGAAATAGCTTATTTTGGGATAGGCAGAAGAGTGTTAGCATTTGGCTGGTGCAAAGGCAGCCGTGTACTGGTACCTCTGCAGCTCGTAGGGCATGGCTGTGTCAGACCGCAACCTCCAGGCTTGGGACGCATCCTGGAAACTTCTGGTTTTTCAGCGCTTTGGAGACAGAAAAATATTTTTTTCATTCTTCAGGGAGCTGTTTTGTATCAGAGTGCTTTTGTGGCAGAATTTGTGCATGGAGGAACATTTTGCCCTAGCAGCTGCACAAATTTGGCATAATTGATAAAAATATGAAAGAGGGTTATGCATAGTGCTAATTAATTAAAGTATAAATTTTGAGCACTGCCATTGTGGCCTAGATGGACACCTGATCCATTAGGCCATTTTTATTTTAATTTGTTTTGTGTAAGAAATGTTACAGAATCGATGGCAAACAAACTACATATCTTTTTGCAAAAAACCAAACAAGTTTAAGCAAAGTCCTTCTTATAAATAGATGGTGTCAGATGAGAAGGCTTCCTTTGTAGTAAAACCCTGTAATTTGTAAGACTTTAGCTTAACATGTGCAGATGCTCTGCAAGTATCAATAATTGCTGAAGTCAATGCTTGGCTTTGCAAACTGCCCTGGAGTGCAGATCTGTTGTATTTTAAGGTCTTTATCTAAACCTTCTAACAAATAAAACTGTTTCATTGCAGTGGAGTACTGACAGAAGTATTGAAAACCTCTTTTTTGGAGAAGGCTTTTAAACCTATATTGCATAAATACTGTGTGTTTCCAGTGCTCTTAAAAGTAATGTAGAATTGTCCTCAACAAGAAACATATGGTTATAAATTCTGACATACTCTATGCGCTATCCTGACTGTAGGAAGCAGAGTCTGCAACATGGAGGATATTTAATTTAAAAAATTGGGATAAGGGTCGTGAATTGTATGCTAGAAATAGAAATTAAGATTAGAGGTTATGTTTCAGGCATGGAGCTGTCTCTAGGGGGGGAAGAGAACAAGGTTACTTCAAGGTTTGGAGTCCGGCTGGGGGATGGGGAGAAGGGAGGAAATATGTAATATGTGAAGTAGAAGTTGCCAAGCATCACCTTGGTGCTGAGAGTTCCATGTTGTAACCTTCTCCTTCCCATCACTGGCTAGCGATGGGTGATGCTTGGTACCAGCAGGGCGGTCCGGCTGTCAGCACGCCCTTGGTGCAAACAGGCTTGCTGGCGGAAAGGTCGCTTGGTCTAAATCTGATCCTTAGGAAATATATTTGAAAGGGGTCTGGCCAGATCTGTAATAGATGCATCAGCTGGCATTGAAACATTGCTTGAATGTGTTTGGCATCTTTGCAGTGTCTTATGGCTGGCAGAGCTTCACTGTGTTGCAATTTCTGCAGCAGAAAGCCCTTTGTCAATAAAAGTTACTGGGAAGGAGTGTCAGCATGGCTTAAATCACCTGAACATCATTTAATGTAAGCCTCGTCTTTCATGTTGGTAATAATTGTTAAGTGTAATTGACACATCAGAAGAGACCACTTAAAATTTTAAATGTTTCTTACCAGTCTTCATTTGTGAACAAAATTCAGCTCTGTTAATGGATACTGAGAGACACCATTACATGTGTTTGATTTGGTGTGGAGTTAGGATCGTCCACTGACGCAAGTGTGCGATAGCTTGGGCTGTTGGTGCTGCGTGCTTCAGGGGAAAACACACACATGAGTTTTCAGGAAGATCTGACAAATAATAGTAGTTTACGCTGAAGTCTGCAGTTTTGCTTATGGATGTTTGATTTCTACTGAATAGATCAGCCACATCGTGTTAATTTGTTTTATGGATTAAAACATTACATCTGATTCTTTTTCAAGATGTATTATACCAGCATAAATACCTCATTGTATCCTCTGTTGGGCAAAAAATTTCTTGCACAACTCAGTGCAGAAATTTTGGCATATAACCTGGTGACAAATCATGCCCATGACTGAGGCCTTAGTTGTTTGTGTAAAACTATCAGTGCTTCTACTTTCAGGATGTGGTAAGGTGGTCTGGCTGTGCTTTATATATTGTAAATTAGGATTGATAATTATTTAACAATTGGTGATCTTATTGGGGAAAATATTTTGAGAGTTCTTCGGGGAGTAATTTTTAACTTAAGAATGATGCACTTTTTTAAAGGAAAACTCACATGACATCAGTCAAATCACGTCAGTATTTATCTGGACATCGGTATGACTCTTGTATGCCTTTCCATGCTATATACTTAAGGTAGCAGCTTAAAGCCGGAAGCTAGAAAAGCTATGCGTGCTGCCGAGACGTGCCGGCAGAATTCCATGTGTGCATTTGTTAGCAAGTCGCTCTTGTGTGAAGTTATTTATATTCCTTGGTAGCATCTACACTAGATATAAAAAATGAGATTTATTTTCCAAACGTGTAAAGTTATTTGTACTGAAAGAAATTAAACTTCGTTATTAAGAGCGTTAACTCTGTTTTTAAAGAAGCAGGAGGACAATAGTCTATTAAAATATTAAAGTCTTTTGCTTTTATTAATAAAATGAAAATAATTAAGCTAGTCTTCCTAGGAAGAACATATAAAATGCAAAAACCAAGTAACCAATTGCTTTTGAAAAGAGAAATTTCTTACGGCTGTGTCAGTGTAAGGAGTGGATGGAGAAGACCTAGGATTGCTCTAGCATTCCTCAGCCTTCAGTCTGCAGCTTTTTGATTTTAAGTTGACGTGTGGCCTATTCTGGCATTTACATTGTGTGGGTAAAAGGCAAGAAATTATTCTGTGGACTGAAATAGAAAGCAGGGTGACTGAAGCAGCTAATAGAAGGTGCTGGATGCTGGAGTCTCCAAGGCGTAAGCTGCTGCTATTGCGGTGACGGTGGGGTGATACTTGGTGGAACACAGGGGCTTGCTGAAGAAGAGCAAGAGGAGAATCCTTTTGTCTACGGCGCTTAACTTGTGTTTGTTAATGGCATTTACAGAAGATTGAGCAACTCGGGGCAGGATTTTTTTTTTAGTTGTCTTGCTATGTGAAGCAGGCAGAACAACTAGATAAGTGCCAAGCTTTAAGTGTTCTTAAAGGGGGAAAGGTTATAGTTGGCAAGATCTGGCTATATTTTTCCCTTTTGATTTTGATTTGTATCAGAGATTCATAAACTGGAAGGGTTACACATTCATTTGGTCTTATAACTAATCATGTTTTGACCCCAACTATGCAGGATGAGTTAGTGCTATTTTTAAAATCTCATCTATATTTAATTAAGACTTCTAAATTCTGGTCTTAATGAGGAGAGGAATGCTGTGGCCAAGACACACAAGCACTTTTTTTTATTAGAAAAAAGGAGGAAAGTTTGTGAGGTATGCATGCTACCGTTTCTACTTTTTTAATCTTTATGATCTCAAATTGCTAGTCACCACTGTTCCTTTGTCAGCTACAGAAATTAGTTCTACATAACCTAATGTATTAAAACCCATAGCTTTGTTAGAAATAAAGCATTTTGACAGTTCCCAAAGTCTCCTGTTAGAGATCTAGTTCAAGAATGATTTTTAGAATTAAGGTTAAGACTATTCAACTACTGCTATTTATTAAATCACTATTTGCAGTAGTGTTATATGATGCTTTTGGATTATTATGTACGCACTAATGTTTGGTTTTTGTTATAGGAGTGAGACTGTTATTCACACTGGATTGCTCTGGTTTATTCATATCCTGTGACAGTGAATCAGATATTGCTGTCTATATACAGACTGAATTGCCAGCCAACTTTAGGCCCAAATATGGTAAACATAATTATGCTCATTTGCTGTAAAAATACATTCTCCTTAGTTTAACATTTTCATGATTACAGTTTTCTGATAATTCCATAATTTTCAACATGAGAGGGATATGAAAGGCCTAATCATCATGTCCCTCTCTTCAGTACAGAATATAGTTTGTTTTCCTGGGCAAAACTCCAGCTGTTCAATGATGAATCTGCTGCTACTCAAACACAGCAAGCCCATAAACCGTTTGGAAAGTCTGCTCTCGGAACGCAGGAGCTGTGGTACGGAGACATGAATCTCTCTGTTAGCCAGACGACAAAAAAGCTCGTGGCTGCAACTGTCATGAGACAGTAAGCCTATGTGCTGATGTCAGGTTTTCTGATACGTACTCCAGTTTCCTATTTTTGGAAGTGAAATTCATATCATTGCAGAATGCTTAGTACTTAGTAGGAGACTTTTAGTGAATGAGTTGGGGGAGAAGGCAAGCATTAAGATCGATAAAGCTTCTGCCATGTACTGAAGAGAATAAATATTAGTAAGTGTTGGATTAGGTTTTAATTTTGGTCACAAAGAAACAGTATGGTAGTATCCTTACTAAATATGAAAAAGTGGCTAGTTTACATGTGGAAATAGCATGCTGACAGTAGCCACTTCATTTATATTGGTGGATCAGAACTGGTGTATTTAATGCAACTAAGAAAACATGTTTGCAGGGCTTTTTCTTTCTCTTTTTTTGATGTAGCCTAATATCAAGAGAATGTTGTGTGGCAAGCGTTGAGAATTCAGAAGCAGCATAGTAATTTGGGAAAGGAAAGATTGTTGGTGTTGAGTTACTCCAAATGTTTTGAAAGCTTTCATCATCCTTGCTGTAAACAGGAAAAAAAAAAAGATGAAAAAATCTCATAAAGGCTTTACAGGATTTTCTGTACCTAATCTGTCTTATGTTTATAGTACTCAAAACTTCCTTCTTCATAGAAGAGCTTTAAATGTGTAGATGATCTGTAATTTTCACTGCCTGGAGATACTGCTTTTGTCTAACACTACTGAAATAATTGAAATGTGTACCGAGTTTGGATTTTCTTTTTAAAGTTGCCTAGCAGGACAAACTCAGTTAAAATAGTCTAGAAATGTGCTTTAGGGATATTTATTTCAGTGAAAAAAGTCAGATGTGTATATGCGAAGAAATGTGAGTACTGTGGCGTTTAGGAAAGGTAGTGTGTATGTTTGCAAGAGCAGCAGAATGGCTGGAAGCCGTGTCTAAAAGTTAACAGCTGATTTGTCAATGAGGAAATGCTTGAGTTTCCAGAGCGGTTGTACCTGTATGTCATTGTGATGTGATGCTTTCCGTGGTCCGTGAGTTGGGGTGAATAAGAAGGCAAAAGTGGCCACACTGATTCAGACTTCAAAATTGATCCAACTCAACCTTCTTTATCCTATGGAGGTTATAAATGGGGACCCAGGGAAAGGCAAGAAAAGGATGAGTTTGTGGTCTACTCTCATTTAAAACTGACTTCAGTGATTTGCAGCATGTAGGATTTCCTGAGCCTGTGGTTACGTCTGTTTAGTAAGCCAGATGAGCCCCTCTGGAAGAAAGAGCGATAAGGAGACCAGAACTGCATGCTGAATTTGAAGTGTGGGTAAACCATGGATTTATGCAGTGACATAATGATGTTTCTGGCTTTCCCAACACCGCCGCTCCCATCCAAATTCCTTTAATAATTTGTAACGTAAGATTTACTCTTCTGGCTCTATCATTCAGCATCAAGCTGACATTTTAGGAAAGAGTCAGTTGTAACGCAGAGATCATCTTCTGAAGTGGTAATGATCAGGCCAGAGACCATCGTTTTGTGTATGAGGCCAGGGTTGTTTGTCCATGTAGGAGTTGATAAATTTGTCCATAATGAATCTAGTCTCTTATTTTAGTCCCTCAGTCCTGCGAAGTTCTGCCATTCTGTGTGTGTGTGTATATATGTACACACACATACATATATTAGTCCATGTAGTATGTCATGCCTAAATGCTGTAGTATTTCACTTGTACTGCCACTTGTCTTTCCAAGTCTTGTTTAACGTATGACTTGTCTGGGGCAATGAAAACTTCCTCAAAAGAAACTGAGTTTTGAAAGAAGTATTGAAGGTAGCATTCGTAGAGTGTCTTTCAATCATTTCTCTAAGTACTTTGCCAAAGGGTGGGAATTATACCCATTTTTCTAGGTGTGGAAGATTTCTATGCAGTGTTTGGGTCCATGGACCCAAATAATTTTAAGCGGGGGGAATAAAGCTCTGCAGAGAGCCCGCTGCTTGATTTCTTCGTCTCCACTGACTCAGCAGTAACTGAGCTCTTCAAGACGATTTCCGAAACCTCTAACAAATTCTAGTAGAAATTTTTAGCACACATTTTACAATGTGGATGAAAAACCTCTCTTCCCAGTGAATGATACTGAAAAATACATATGGCGTTTGCTTATGCTGGAGAGCTGCAGTTCATGATTTAACGAGGATATTTAACTCTCACTTGAGTATGTGAGAGATACTACTAACTTTACTGGAACTAATCATATGCTTAAGTCCATTGTTGAAGTGAGCCCAAAGACTAAACTGCTTCCAGGTTTGAGATGTGTAGGAGATTATAGGATTGCAGGGGTTTTTTTGGGGGGATTATTGTTGTTGTGTTGTGTTCCTTCCCCTCATGTGAAAGCTGGTCTTCTGCAGAAACATGGGAAATCATGATTTTTGTAGTTACCATTACAGAACTGAGAACCAAATTTTGTTTTCTTTTTTAAGTTTTAACAAGGAAATGCCATCCTAGACTCTTTGTGCTTGCTGTATTTAGAAGTGAAACTGTAATCAGGAGTGGCAGGGTGAATACGAATAGTCTAACGTGTGGCTTCTGCTGTAGCTTAGAAGGACTTTAAGTGCATAGATCATGTGCTGGGTGGGTTTGCAAGGAAAGACTTGGGAGAGGGCGGGCGGGGGGAAGGTATCTCAAATGGCCGTAACTGGACCATGATGCACAAGCCTGACAAATAATGTTCCTGTTCCCTGTGTGCTTTAATTGAGTATTTCTCTAGTTCAGCCTATTCTTCCTGCCTTCCCTTCAGCAGGAAGGGAAAACTGTGACTGAAAAAGGCCATTTATAGGAATAGATGTTAACTTACGCTCAAGGCTTTTCTAGAAATTGTCAGCTCTCCATCTCCTCTTTGAAACCACGGCTGTCAGTTCTTCGTTCTGTTGTGAAGATAAGTGTACTTTTTCGATGGCTGGCTGTGAATGGCTGGCTTTCGGGGTGAGCAGGCATCTCCTTGCAAGCAGGCCTGCAGGTAGGGGCCAGCACCAGAGTTCTGTAGGCGGTCTGTTCTGGGAGACGGAGCTGTGCCTTTTCTACAGAAAGTTTGTGCTGTTCATGCTCGTTCTCGCTGTGGTCCCATGAGCCTTTTCCTCGTATTAGAGCGTTACCCAGCTCCGGTGAGAGAGCAAGAGAGAGTCCGCTTGTGGCTGATGTGAAGTGCACCCTGTTGGGAGATGAGAGATGGAGCCTGGAGTCTCCTCTGGCTGACAGTCCCATTGCATGGGAATTTCTCCTGCTGCGTGCAGATGCTTTGGAAGGCTGCTGTATCAAAAGAATGGACATGACTTTCTTCTCCTTCTCTCCTGCACCCACAGTTCTCTTTCAAAAGGGAACTGGTCCTGCTTTCAAAACAGATAATGTAAGCACCTATTGCTAAGGGAGGATTGAAACAGTGATCCCAATCTGACACGGGCATCTATTTTTGACATTCAGGGAGGCACCCAAGTCTGACAGAAGGTCTGGCTTAACACATTCCTTTCACCAGCTTTTCCTTTTGCTGTCATGTCTTATTGCTGAGACTGGAGTTAGTGCTATTGGGTCTGTTACATATTTTACTTTAAACAAAATGTAAGGAGTCACCTGACATGCTGTAGGCTCTGCCTTGGAAGAACACAGCTCAGTCTATTGACAGCTCTGAATCTGGTTTGGAGATACTTACCTTCCGTGCCTGTTCTATAGGGAGTGCGCTTATACAGTTCAGAGCTACGGATTCTCTTCTGGAGGGTTAAGGCTTGGAAGCACCGTGGTGTAGTGCTGAGCAGCCCAGACCCTCATCTGGCTCCAGAAAGTTGGTGTTCTTCAGCCTTTTCTGGTTCTGCTTCAGAGTGGTTTTCATGACAGAGTCTTTGGTGATTTGGTTTTTTTTTTGAGCTGGGCATGGGGATATTTTTGTCTTTGCTCTTCATTTAGGGCATCAGGCATAGATGTGCCTCTAGAGGATTTTTCAGTGTAAGTGCAGAAAACACAAATCAGCACAAATAAGTAAATAGTTTTGTTTTAAGGAGGGTCATTCTGAAGGGAAAAAAAGCTCTAGACAAATACATAGAAAATTAGTTCAGAGACTGTCTATAAATGTTAGGTAAATATTTCATCAGTGAAATTGGTCTTTGAGTTAATAAATCTGAGTTGCTGGAGCCTTCCACTTAGGTTTAACAAAACTCCCTGCTTCTGTATGTAATTGCTTCTCTGGTAAATGAGATCAGTTTCTGTATTAATAAGTGGGTCTGTTTAGACTGTGTGCATTTAAATAGGATGCTCAAGTTGATGATTCTAGTTAAACTATGCTAACTCTGTAGTCCCTGTGGAGTACGTCCAGTGAGCTATGCTCTCCAGCTCGTGAGAGGGAAGACATGGAGTCGGTTTTAACACCTATCCGACCCTGGAGTAGCCAGGAGAGTGGCCCAGACCAGCTGGTGAGTCGGTATTAGGAAGGGGAGACCCTGGAAGGAGGAGGTTTCCAACAGGAGCATCATGGGTTCATTAAGGATTGGCTTGCGTACTTTTTTTGTTTTGGTTTGTTTTTTTCCTCCAACTGTTCTGGGCAAGCAGCCAAAGAGGAATCCCAATAAGCAATTCATGAGCTAACAAGAACTAAAGTGATATTGGTATAATAGCTACTTGTGCCTCTCTTCCCCTTTCTGCCTCTGTCCTGATCTAATAGGAGATTTTACAACTAGGATCACCAAAGGCAACTACAGGAGGTGCCTGGGTCTTCTAGTGGCTGCAGGCCACCCCGTTAGAAGGGCTGTCAGCTTTGAAAAGCAACGCTGGTTTTCCTTCCTGGCTCTGCAGCCAAAGTACGGGCACCTGACCAAAAGCCATCGGGGTTTGGTGACGTGTGCTGCCTGCCGATGGGCTGAGCTGCTGGGACTCAGCCGCTGCCGGGCGTTTTGCCGTGCGCCTGCATCCCGACAGCTGCTCGGAGTGAGTCCGGAGAAGCCACAAGCCTCGCTTGCGCTGGTGGTGAGGATAATGATACTTGTCAACCCCTATAAAAGCTTTTGCATGCTTTAAGTATTTATGATGTGTTGGTATGAAATTACAGGTGCAAAATAACTTAGTTGATGTCAGAGATTAATGCATGTTTTCTGCCAGTCAGCATTACTTGGAGATGCCTGTTCTTGTCAACCGAGAAGTTTAACTTTCAGAACATAGTTTCAGCTCTTGTATTATGCTGAAAAGTTTTATGCCCAAGATTGTTTAAAAAGGAAAACAAATTTTTAAAGCCCCCACACTTAATTCTACGCATTTTCTTTTTATGGATGGATTCGGTATATTAAACAGTTGTCAAGAAGCTCCTTTATATTCTCAAATTGTCATTTTTATGGCAATTTTAACATTAATATATGCAGTGTATTAATTGAGAGTGGTAGAGATGTTGTAGTGGAAGTCAATTTCTCAGGTTATGAGGTTTGTTACTGAAATTCTAATATTCTTTATATTTAATCTCTGGTATGCGGATTCCAATTTCTAGTATTTTTGAATGAATGTGTTTTGTAAATGCTAAGCACACTCTTTAGATGTAGATGTAATCCATCTTTAGTTTGGTATCATAGTTTGGTACAGTGCAAAATGAATCAACTCAAATACTAGAGGAATAAAAAAATAGAAGAATGTCTGTCTTAAAATCCTCCTCCAAAAGTAGTTGGGACTGCTTGGCTGTTTTTCTTAATCTGTTTATTTACGAGGATCCTGAAAAGTTTATTTGGAGGAAAGAGTTTCCACCATCTGTCTTAGTTACACTCGTATTCTTGCCTACGATTAGTAGCCTGTCTAAAAGGAGAAGCAAGAAATAGCCTCGTGCACCGTCTGTGGCCCTTCCCTCCAGGTGAAGGTTTGGTGTGGGTCGCTTGTGCCCCGAGCACGTCCGTACACTTGGCTTTGCAAAGCCCCTGCCTGGGACTAACTTTCCGTTTCCCCCCCGTCTAACTCCTGTGTCTTTGCTTTCATGTGGACTACTGGTTTGAAACCTTCCTATGGTTGGGCTTCTTGGTGCTGCCTTCTGCAGAATCCCCTGCTACTGTCTCCTCCATCCTCATCATCGCCTCCTTGCCTTCGCCCTTGCCAGCGAGGCACTGGAGGTGATCAAAGCGGCAGAGCCTGTTGGTGATGCACTGCGCGCCCAACTTTGGGTCCGAGCCAGATAGCGTTCTCCGCTGGGGTCCCTGCTCTAGGCCACTGAGTTTTCTTGGCCAGCATGCTCGTAGTTGTGTTGTGAGGTGCCAGTACACAGACTGATGTTGCTTGGGCCTCGGCTGGTGGCTTTTTTAGTTCTGAGCTAGGTAGTGGTGGGGATGGTGGAAGGACTGGTCTTTGGGAAATAGCGTATGGGCTTCCCCTACCGTCCTGCTCCCAGTTTGCTATTCAGATGTCAAAGACCATTGGAGATGCTTTTATTTTGTTTAAGGTGTCCATGTTTGGACTTTGGGTGGCCTGGCCAGGTGTTGGATCTGATGTACACATCAGTGACCGTAGAACTTGAAGGTGCAGTGATGCCTTTCACAGTGGAGTAACTTTTGGATTGGCACAAGATCCCTGTAAGGTGTGAGGGGGAATTGGTGTGCGCTCAGCAGGAGACCCTTGGCTTTAGCAGCCTGCTGGCCTTCTGGCCTTGCAGTAGGCTTTGTTTGTTCAGTCTGCTCCCTGGTAAGCAGCCTGGCTGGTCTGCGTTGTTGCATTCTGAGTTACTTTTTTGGGGAGGTGAGTTGAATTTAGTTGCTTTCGTGTTTGATTGTATTATGGGAATGGTGCCTGTGAAGTTAAGTTCATCCTGAGATTTGAAATCTGTCTCATAAAGTTAAAACCGACGTACAGTATCTCTAAGTGTTACTTTCAAAAAATTTGGCTCGGGTATTTTGGATCCTCTTACTCATGTATGTTATCTTGCACATTCATGGAAAGGACAACAGAAGTAGTAAAGAACACCTTTGCAAGCCGTTTTAAAAATTGACATAAGAACCTTGTTTAAAGCATGAAAAATCTTTTTTTATCAAAAAATTGTTAACCAGTGTGGCCTGCAAAACTTTCATATGGATGGTAAATGAATTTGGCTGGAAGGAAGTTGACAGTGTGGGTAATTGTGTAACTAAACAAACTAGTGATACACTTGGACATTTTACTCGCTGCTTCCTCTGCTCAGTTTCCCGTGTTGATTCATGGAAAAGTACCCTGCCCTCTCTTCCGGCAGGGTGATCCCGGACAGGACGGGTGGGGGTTCGACCCCTCGTGGCTGGCCAGAAACAGAAACTGGAGGTGCCACATTCCCTTTGTCTGAAGGTCTGCCGTGTTAACGCGTCTCTTGCAATCAGTGAAGCTGGAGAAAACACTTTTGATTTTCTGGGAAGTATCTAAGCAAAGAATTTTGGATGTTACATTTAAAAAAAGAATAAAAAAAGAACTTGATTTGCATATGTGCTCATTTTCATGCAATTTCTGTTTCCTCTATGCAAATGTGGCCATTTCTAGAGCGACTCGTGCAGATGTCTGCTTGCTTCTCTGTGGAAGTTCAGGTAGTTCAGAGTAGTAGCAGTTCCCTAACTATAGCGTTAACTCCTTAAAGCGAGAACATAAACAATGCGGTGAGCTGTTTCAGTAGCATTTTACAGCTTTGAACGGGATAGTGTTCACTGCAGAGCTTGTTTTATGCTACATATTAGTTCTAGTTACAATGTGTAGTAGTGTATGAAGAACACTGGTTTGGCCTTGATTACATAAAGGAAGGAATAAAATTTCTGTATTTGTGGTGCGCTTTTTTTGATACTTTCTTCGCTAGATTTCTGTGAATACTTCGGTTTTCTGCAAAATGAAATACAAGCAGAAGATTTATATTTTGAACTGATAGCATGCTGTCCTTGTGTTACTAGAAGGAAACACTTCGATATATTTTTTTCTAATATGGCACAAGTTAGATGGGCATGAAGTTCAGATAGTTACGGTATGGAGCCCCCACTTGTAGTCAATGCACTGAGAGCAGCGGCGGAACTGTAGCGTTGGGGAAGGGAGAGGAGGGCGTGGGAACATTCTCTGCTTTACTTTTTCAGGAACAGATGCAAAAGGAAGAATGTTTGTTTTGTACGGAGCATGTTGAGGGTCTGGTTGTAGACAGTGTAAGACATGTGGCATTACCCACACTCCTAGTACTGGGAGGTGTTGAGAACTGGAGCTTTCCTCCCTCTAAATAAATGTCTCTGTAGATGCTGAAGATACGAGCTGTCCTCTTTAAGCTTTTGTGATGATTTCATTACAAGGGAATACTGAAGAACTGAGTAAGTACCTGCAGGTTTGTCTATGAAATTGTCTGGATGTAAAACACAGCGATTTATCATGTTTCTTTACAGCTGTAAAAAATAAGAAAACACCATTTTTTTTTCTGTTGATTACATTTATGTTCTTTTTAGGATGTGGCTGTGTTATGTATCGGCTAAATATGGCAGCGTTTCAAATGACCAGTTCGATGTCTTAGTTTGATCCTGAAAGGCTCAGTCTGTAATCAGAACCGCCGAATATTAGTGCAGCTCTAATATGCCTGTGTAATTCTGTCCTGTATAGCTTAAACCCCCTTCTTAACTTTGTCTACTTTTGGCACTAATTAAAATTTAGATGCTTCATGATTGTTTCTGAAGTTCCTCTGCAATGTGAAATTCATGTCTACTTAGGGGAAATAATCACCAATTTACTTCTACAATGCATAGAAACTAAGCAGTTCTTTTGTTCCATCTACATTTATATGCAATCAAGAAAACCAATTTAATCATACTTTCCCCTGTAAGGCACCACAGCTTGTAAAGCAAGGAGAAAAATATTTTCAGCTGTGCATATGATACCAAGACCTCCTAGAAAATTCTATTTTTAATGGTTTTATTGCATTTTGATGCATTCAATGTGAATACTGAGAGAAGTATAAAGTAGTTAGGAAAGCATGTAATCAGCTTAGAGTGCTTTAACAAGGGAGGCTGAAATGCGTATGGGAATTTATGCTGTGTTTTATCTGTTCACGGTGTTCTAAAATGTGGGAATACACAAGAATACTTGCTCTAGATCCCAGAAGCAGAACCATCTGCAGCAGAGGCTTCCTGAAACTCGGGCGTGCGTTTTAGTGGGTGTGAGACTATCTGACTCTGTCTGTTGTTTGGTCCTGCCATGTCTTGCCTGCTTCTCTGTCTGTGGGATTTTGTATCCTGTGTATGTGTCAAAACGCATTATGTGAATGAATTGATGTCTTGTTTCTTCAGACAGGTGGAAATAAGAAATTTTTACTGGAGGTTAAGTCTTTATTCCCCAGCCATTTTGACAATATTAATACAGGTTTCATATCTCAAATGTAATAGCTAAAGGAACATTTTGTTGTTGAATTAAGGGGCTTCTTCCTGTTATATCTGGATTATTCTTTGAAGTGCTCAGGGAAAAAAAGCCATTATGAATTGCTGTTTGATGTTAGTACGTCGCAATTGCTGCCGTAAGGAAACAAGTGTCCTTATTTGATCAAATCAAGTTCCGTGTGTGTGGGGGAGAGGGAGAGAGTGGCCTGAAGTGTGACTGATAGCTGGGACTAGATAAACTGATTGAACACATCGTGTTTCTCTGCGTTGTGCTTGCCTTCTGATAATGCCCTGACATTGTTGATCAGTGTCTCTTGCAGTCTCAAGACATCGAACACTTCTCTCGCGAGGCGAGGAGTGCTGTAGAGCACTGCCTGTTCAAGGCACTGGCGGGGGGTTTTGCCCCCTCTCTAGCTGGGGGGAGGAGAGGCGATTAGGGCAGGGCAGTTCCGACTCTGGCACAGATGGAAGGAGGATGATTGGAGGGGGATTCATGAACAAGCTATAAATTTATAGTGCATTAAAAAAAAACCCTCGTCACACACACAGGTGTATAAATATAGATATGTGTCTTTATAGAAAATAGGGGTATAAAGAGAGGTAAATGAGCTCCTAGGGTAACTGTGACCATTGTATGGAAATACGACTCTAACCTGTAAATGTGATCGTGAGATGCCAAGCCCTGTCCAGTTAAGAGCTGTGTTTGGCTAAGGGTAAGGGCTTAAAAACCTTCATGCCCTTTTCCAGGAGCTCGAGTTCCTCCAGCCTGGCCTTGAATGTCTCCTGCTGCAGACTGGTCTGTTCTCCCTGCTCCGGCACAGTTCACCTGCCTACAGATGCCTTCAGAAAAGCACTCATGGCTCTCCAGCCGCACCAGTTTGCTAGCAGGAGCAGGGCAGTGCTAGAAGCTGGATTTCCTCCCTGTTTTCATGTCTGGTGAGACAGTTACTTAGGCCAATCTGCCTCATACAATACCTTGCATATGATAGATATTGTCCATCATCCTGAAGCGGGATGTGTATGTTGTATTTTTCAGCTAATCTCAGTTAGGATATAGACAGATTTATCTGCTGTTGTACAGAAAAAAAATTAAGGACCTGTATCTGTTGATTTAGTAAATTAGTAAAATGAATGGGAGTCTCAGACTTCCCCAGTAAATCATGGCGTGTGGAAAAAAAGTTTCATTGACTTAATTCTTAAATTATTTAAGAAAGATGAGGTTAGAAAATGTGATTAACTCCCCTGAGCTCTGCATTAATAGCCTTCCACTATTCTTAACTGTAGAAGGGTTGCACTGGGGATTAGCTATAGTCTTAAATTTGACAGTCTAGGATGAGAGAATTAGTAAGAAATACCAAGCAGTGTTGAGTTTAGTAACAGAATGACACCGACTTGTGACTGCTTTTTAGACTGGCAGTGCAACCCTCCCTGCCCTTTGACGTGGTGTATTGTTGACGGCGTATACCTAGAGGAGTATACCAGGACACTGCAGGAGTTAAAATCTTAAACCTTCTCATTGTTCCACAATGTTTTAAACTTTTTTTTTTTTTTTCCCTCCTTCACAGGAAATGACCTAGAGGCCTTACAAATACATTTGTGCATTTTTGTTCTGAGTCTACAACTGAGGGCAAATGCAGTCTGGAAGCACCACTTCTTAATGTTACAACAGAAACAACTACCTCAACAAACAAGGGAAGGGGAAGAAGGCTTGCAATAATAAACACTCTAATTTTTAATAGCTTATATTTGCAAAGTCTTCTGTAAACAGAGTCCAGATTTTTTTTTTTCTCCCCTCCAGTATTAAGAAGAGACACTACAAGTAAACCAATTTGGCAGACTGGATCTGTCAAGACATCTGAAGATATTTGATCTGCTGACGTAAGGATTTGCTTTTTCAAGGAAGGAGCCTCTGCACTGCTTTTATAATCGCTGTTGATCAGTGGTTTGCTCCACTTTTCCTGATGTTACTAATGGGAAAATTGTGTTAAGGTATTGCTTCTAATCTATTATTTGCATTGACAAAAATAACTTTTATAGACTTAACAGCAAGTGACAATAATATGCTCATGAAGAAATCGTAGGCGATAACTTCTCTGCTCCAGCGTTGCGTTTCTGTGTGCAGAGTGGAATACCAAACAAGAGACAGAGCATTATTAAGACACTTCAGCTTGCTTTTTGAGTACAGTTTGTAACTGCAGCAGGGCTGCACTGAACACTGAGAATACAAACTCAGCAATTCTGCTGCCTTTCTCACTGCTGATACAGATTATACAGACGCTTGCCTTTTTGAAATGCCTTTTGTGAAACGTATGTGCGCAGTCCTCGACTGTTACTGTACAGAACTATATATTTGAGGAAGGAATTTGACAAGTGATTGTTAATTCAAGAAATCTTTGGACAAGCACTCACTTATGTATTGCTGCAGTGCACAAGAAAGCAAAATGGACTATAAGCGGCGCTTTTTGCTTGGCGGGTCCAAGCAAAAAGTGCAGCAACACCAGCAGTATCAAATGCCTGAGCTAGGCAGGACCCTGAGCGCACCGCTGGCATCCACGAACCCAGCATCCCCTTTGGTCTCCTCGGCTGCTGCGGGCAGCTGCAACCACCCCGTGTCCCACACTACTCCGATCGCAGACATCCAGCAGGGAATCTCCAAGTACCTGGATGCCCTCAACGTGTTCTGCCGTACGAGCACTTTCCTTACAGACCTTTTCAGCAGTGTATTTAGGAACTCGCACTATTCTAAGGCAGCTATGCAACTGAAAGACGTGCAGGAACATGTCATGGAAGCAGCGAGTCGCCTCACAGCAGCAATAAAACCAGAAATAGCAAAAATGCTGATGGAACTGAGTGCAGGAGCTGCAAACTTCAAAGATCAAAAAGAGTTCAGCCTACAAGACATCGAGGTAAGTTCCCTTGCAGGATACTGTTTTGCTTGCGAGTTTGTATTATTCTTTCTTAACTGGACTTCTCTTCAAAATCACTTCTACACCACAAGTTCTCTTTGCCTTGATTTGTATTTGTGGGCAACACTGCTAAAAAGAGAAACTTGTCTATTCTTATGTTTCCTTCTTGAAAGTATTAAGTCATTTGCAATGCCTGACTTCCAACTATGTTGAATTGGGTATTTAGTGGGTATTTCTGTATAAGAACTTGTACCCTATTTAAAGATTTCATTAAATAAGAAATATGAGTTATAATTAAGTTGTACTACCTGTGTAATTCTAAGTGGTGATGTTCTGTATGATTTAAATTTATTATCGGCAATCTGACTACCTCTTTCTTCTTTGGGGAAACTATGCTTAGTTTAAAAAGAACAGTAATAGTGCAAAACACCCAGCACTCTGCCCCTCCAAACCAACTAAATGAAAGTTTTAAATAATTTTCTGGTTTATGTTAGCTAATATTTCTAATGATATTAAGCCATCATATTCTAAATTAACCTATAGTTTACTTAATATTATCCGTTCCAAGGGGAAACCTGAACACTTAGGAGTGGTGTATATTGTCAACAGTGTTTGTGTAAAACTGCATAGGAGTTTAGTAATGATCGAAATTTGTGTAAAACAATGTTTTATCACTCTTCAAAACATTTTTGTCTTTGTGAGCTGTTGTGCTTAAAAGAAAAATACCATGCTACCATGAGAGATTTGTGCTGGAAAAATTTGCTGTGACTTTGCTATAGTTTCCATGTGCTGGCAGTGAGTGCCCAGCAGTCAGGACTCGGAAGTTTTGAAGCTGAGACGATCCCCGGCTCTCGCCGTGCCTGGCTGGGTGTTGCTGGGTATTCCTCCTGTAGTAAATGTCTTTGATATGTGACAGGCAGTGGTAAGTGATGGGCACATGTGAGTCCCTGGTGTTTGAAGTAGTTCTTTGTGTTTTGACATGTTTCTTTACAGCAGTCTTTGCAAAGTTTTTCCTATGGAATTCTATCCTGAGTGGAAAACTTATTTTTAAGTTCTCTTGTTTTTTTATTTAGATTTCAGGTAGCTTTGTAAGGATGGACGTTATATACGCGTGCTTATCAAGCGTTACCTGGTTTCTGTAACTGCACAGCTTACAGATGAACTAGTTAAGTAGAATGCAATTTGTAGGACATAACTGTGGTGAGAAATATGACTGACAGTTTTCAGTGTTGTATGCTTAGTATAGATTGGAGTAAGATTGGCTATGCATTTGTTAGAAATGTTTTTTATAGACTGGTATTTTTGAAAATACAACATCACTATGTTTAACTAAGGCTGTAGGAAATTTTTTTTTAATTTAAAAATCATTGTGAGTTTATGTGATTAAAGACCTTGATAATACCTGTGCTGAAAGACTTTCTTTTAATTAAAAAAAAAAACAACACCAAAAAAACAGCCTATGGAGGACTACCTGTCTTCTAAAGTTTTTTTGTGGGCTTTAAAACTCTGTCTTGCATAAAGTGGTGCATTCTGCTTCTGCTTAAGAACCAGCAAAATGTCAGGGTTTGACACTGACTCACACGATTGTTTTAGAAGTCAGCCAGGGAGCATGGTTTAGATGGCTTAAGCCTGTGGGCAAGCTAGTTGGGTGCTTGTGCCCAGGAAGCAGTTATCAGTTGCTTGCTGTTGAAATGAGCCTTGGCAGAAGTCAGTACAGAGAATATATTGAAGTTTGTAGGTGACTTGAAAGTACGTGATATAAGCATGCTGGAGGACCTGCTGGATTAAAAATAATCTTGAATGTAATAAATGAGTTTTCCAGTTGGGATGGAATTCAGAGGGGAAAACTGGAAAAAAGTTTGTATATTTCCTCATCTTTTTGAAGGTTTGCAGCAGCCTCAGTACTGCAAAATACAAAGAACGAATCTTGTTCTAGTTACGTGGAGCTTGTGTATTGTCTTAAAAGTGGTAGTAATGACAGAGATGTACGTGTTGCCTTCCTAAACAAAAGGGAAGCATGAATGGGCACAAGATATTTACTTGGATGCTCTGTTTTGTATTAAATGGAGATAATTTTTGGCTTTTATGCATATAAAGTAACTTTTGAAGATTTTTGAACAAGAAGCTTGTGGGAGAAAAATGTCTTGAGTAAATAGAAAAAGTGTAGGCTTTCCTTAGCAAACATTGCAAAGCCCAATTTAAATATTTTTTTTCATTATCTTTCCTGTGATTTGCAGGGATTGGCTTCAGACTTTGCTGAGTTGAGGAATTGTTAGTAGCAAAAAGCTGCTTCAAATAAGTAGAAAATGCTATGGCTTTCTGGAATGACATTGTACTCCTGTCTTGGTCTGTAATCTCAGATCTGCTAGCATGGTCTCTAGAAATATTTTATATTACATTTCAGTTGCTGCTTTTTATTTTTAAAATACTTTGCACTGAAATGCTCTTTTGCTAAATCATAGTTAGCATTTTAGTAGCTGTCAATATCAGATCATTGCTGCTGGCTTTGAGGTTGACCGTTAGCAGCAGTGAGCCTGTTGGGTTGCCCGTATCCCCCAGCACTGCAGAGGTAAAGGTGCAACTTCTGCTGGAAGCCAGTTCAGTTTGCAGGTAGCTCTTTTCCGATGAGCAGGATCGCATCTTCCCTTGGAGGTGTTTCGGTCATGAGATCGCTCTTGGGAACTGCAGAGCATTGCTACATAGTAAAAACGAGTAATATTCTGCCCACTCTCAGTGATATGTGGGAAAGGGGGTTATCTCGTAACCTGGTACACCAGTTTGACTCATAGCTCATTGTTAACTTCGTTAGATTGCTATTTTAATCTGCTCTCTTCAGTGGGTAGACAGATTGTGCACAGGGCTTGTTGTTACCAAAGCCATTAAGAACTCTGTTAAGGGAAATGAGGGTGGTAGGAAACCACTGAATAAGCGGGTTGTGGTGTTTTGGTTTTTTTGAGGGTTTTGTTTGTTTATGGAAATAGCCAAAAAAAAAAAAGGGAAGAAAAAGAGTTTCTACGACATAAAATAGTACTTGGAACTGTGGGTCAGTGTTTGTGTTAAGTTGGGAAGACTGACACTGGTTATTTACTAGCCTGATTAGTGGTGGTGGTCTGTTTTAAAGAATCTGTTGTAGAAGATTTGCCTGCCAGGGAATTTGCATGGCATCACTGTTCAGCAATGAAATCTGGGAATTTTATGCGTGCACTTTGTCCAGCAAAATATTTCGGAGTTGGTTGTGTGCCCTCCACAGAATCACAGAATGTTTGGGGTTGGAAGGGACCTCTGTGGGTCATCTAGTCCAACCCCCTGCCAAAGCAGGGTCACCCAGAGCAGGCTGCACAGCACCGCGTCCAGGCGGG
>Ga0065711_1006113_pt1 | contig 33786 bp, 39 predicted proteins | sample Hoacrofraction12_FD_59098 | JGI IMG/M metagenome (GOLD analysis project Ga0065711, IMG submission 59098) | Hoatzin crop microbial communities from Cojedes, Venezuela - Epithelial fraction 12 v2 (version 2) | ecosystem: Host-associated > Birds > Digestive system > Esophagus > Crop | place...
TCTGTGATTCATTAAGTTCTTTTATCACTGGACTCCATCTCACTGAAAAGGCTTCATGCAAACTAAACTGAGCAAATATCAGCAATCATGACCAAATATTTCAGGCAGTAAAAGCATACACGCAGTTAAAAAAACCAAAATTCCATCTCAGTAGCTTCCAAAGTCCAGACTTCGGGGGAATCCTCAATGTTCAGCATTAAAAGTCACCAGATACTTTTTCTAAGGACATAAAAAGTGATGTGTGAACAAAAGAGAAAAGCAAATGCCATAGTTCCCTGTTATCTTGTGTGATTTATTTCCATGGATTAAGCTGGAAAAGAGCGACCAATAACTCTGGTACTAGTCCTGAGTGCTCTGCAGCCCTCCAGGGATCCCTCCTTGACTACAAGATCCTACACGCCTCACTTTTTCTGGCACCATTTGAGGTTGTACCCTGCCACACCTTCCAAGCTGATAATCCCATAGCCCTGCGGAGAATACGACGAACCGTCCTCGCAGCGAGTGGGAGCTGACTGCAGACGGAGCTGTCTGAGCTGCTAATGATTGCTGTTGGCTGCAGAGATCCCTTCCTTCTCACAGCCTGGACATCGCCGTAAGAGCATGGCAAGGCCTGACCGTCACAGCAAAGACGATGTTTGCTGGGAAAAGGCATGGCCCTAAGGCACTGAGCAGCTCACCCTTCCCAGGAGGGGGACACTCTTGCCTACATCTGCCTCCCAGGGATTTCAGAGAGCATTTCGGAAGAAAAGCATTAAACTTCAAGAACTTTACAAATCCCGAAGGCAGCTGAGGGAAATACTGTAAATATAGGCAAAAACTTGCCTGGCAAAAGTCAAACTCCGCAATCTCTTTCGTGAAGTGGGAATCTCTATTCAAGTGCAGAGCTGCTTTTGGTCTGACCAGGATGAGATGACGGCCTGCTCAGAGCTGTGCAAATGGCAGACCAACCATCTAGACAGAAAGACTGGCCTCCCCAACCCCACCATCCCTTCCCATGCAGAAAAGCAAGGGCATCAACAGAGAAGAGCTGAACTGAAAAGTCCGTTCATCAGAAAAATCCCAGAGCAGTGCACTTAGCTTGGGCTTGCAATGCCGATGACGGAAAATCTGCATGCTGGAGGAACTACTCACAGAGTACCTGGTGAAACGGAGTATCTGAACGTGCTGGATATGCATGTTTGGGCACATCTGTTCAGCCCTGTGTTAGGCAGCTCTGCTTTAGAGCCTCGGGATCTGGTCATCTCACATGTTTGCAGGCAGGAACTGTCGCTGTTTGAAGCTTGTACCTTGCTGTGCAACTTCCTCAGTCATCTTCGACTTCCAGGCTCTGAGGTCCAGCTCTGGGATGCAGCTGCAGCTCACAAAGCCGTGAGGATGTCTGTTGGCCCAGAAGATGTGTCTCGGTACTTAAGAGATGTGGGTGTTGTCACGTATTATTCGGGAAAAGGAGATTTGGGCCCAAATAATAGGTGAGCTGCTGAGGAGTGAAAACCCCTCTGCTCTCCCACCAAAACCTGCATGGGAAAGAAGACACAACACATTTTTCACTTCTGGCTTCTTCACATTCAAGACTCCTGCAACATTATTTCCCATGAACACCAATAACACAGTTCTTTTGCCAAGAACAAATTTAAATCTCTGTTATTTAAATCAAGAGCCCTGACTCACCAGCTGGATAATTAAAATTGCTTTTTCTGCCATGGACACATAGTAAAGATGCAATTGAATTAAAGCCTTGCCCTCAAATGAGGCACAAGCACCCGCTTTCAAATAAAAATGTCAGCATATATTGAACGCAGACTGTAATTACATCCACATGATTGCCGTGCTGGAACCAGCCCTATAATTACTCTCCTTAAAAAAAAAGTGGGTTCTTGTATCCTGCCGTAAGATTAGAATTTTTAGATGTGCAGTAGACTGCTTGCCTTTAAGCTCCCCATACTGGGTTTTGAGCTCATAGTAAGTCTTTCTAGGCAGAAAAAATTCCCAGAAACCCTGGTCATGATCCCATTTTCAGGTAATATTTCTAGCAAGTACAGAGATATTGCTTTAGAAATGCAGCTTAAAATGGGGCACATAACTCACTTCTGGATTGGATGCCCCTAAGCAAATTAAAGACGGAGAAGGACTTCAGGTATGTTGAAAACACAACACCGCTCAAATGATTTTGTCTGGCATCTCCTGGTGCAAGCGAAGCCCGAACACTGGCACATGTCAGACCACAGAGTTCCAACTCGGAACCGGGATGAAAAGGAGAAGCAGTGAAAAATCATCTCTAAGACCCCTGAGAAGGCGTAAGACACTGCGATGGTGCAAAGCTGTGCATTGCAAACTCAGGAGACAGGAAGGTGGACAGATGTTTGACTTTCGCAGGGCACAACAGCCCAGAAGGAGCAGTCCCACAAAGAGGGGCCAGGGATGCTGCCAGTGCCAGGGAAGCAGCACTGGGCTGAGCTGGGACTTAACCAAGAGAGAAAAATTAACTTATTGTACTCCCTGCAAAGCCTGGAAGTGTTTTAGTCCTTCAGCAACATCCCCTGGTCTGCAGGCAAATTTTCAAAGCTACCCAAAGCATGAGCCACCCCATCAACAGATGCTGAGCATTTATTGTCAGTGCAAGCCATTTAGGCTCATCAAACCCAACAGCTTTTTTTTCTAATTGATGAAGTCAATCCATCTAGATCCTGGTTTTCCCACCTTTAGAGCCGTACCTGTCTTGTTAAGGTATTTATATGTTTCGCTTCGCAGGAGTGAGCTGCTGTTCGCACACCTGTAACATGGCCTGCTTGAAACCAGTTATCTGAAGGAGGAACCATCAGCACGGAGAAGGGCAATCCAGTTTGCATGAGCAGTCAACAGGTTGAGGGTGAAAACACTTGGCTGGGAAGGGACCTTAACCTAGGATCTCAACCATGATAGATCTCGACATCACCAGAAACAGAAAAAAAAACATTTGGAAGAGTAATGAAAAAAAACCCAAACCCAACTGGAACAGTTTCCAACTCTGCCTGAAGAAATCCACATAAACTCCAGTCTCCTCCTGTTCTTTGGGGTTTTATACCCAGCTCCCTTCTTACCTGTCCCCATCACGAATGTTCCTGAACTGGGTGCCAGTGAGACAAGCCATGAGAGGCCGAACTCTACCTCGATTCACTCTGCAAGTGCCCCAATCCAAATGTCAATATTTTTTTGGCATCCCATACAGCCGTATGAACTTCTTTGCCAGATGATGATTCCTCAACACTCGAGGAAGTGTCTTCAGTTTGGAGTGTTGTGAGAGCCCACAGAATTGACTCCAGGAGTTATAACCTGCAAGGAGACAGAGGTCAATAATGTGTTTCCCCCTCCTGGAAACATTTTTTTCCTCTTTTCCCAAAGCTGGGGCACAGGTAAGTTCCCAATACATTTAAAACCATTTTCTAAATTTTTCTGTATTTCTGTTCATGACATCAATGCTCCACTCCTCCAGAGCCAGTTCATCCTGCCTGGCATTTCAGTGCTGTTTGTGGAAGCACTTTGCAAGTGATCTCTGCCAGTGGGAGCTGCTCGATCACCTTCCACTGCCATTTTGCTCTTCCACTCAGCAGCAATGCAGGTGTCTGTGCACAGGCTCCAGAGCCATGGTGTGGCTGAAACAACCTCCTGGTGATGCGACCGAGGAACCACAGGAGACCCATGCCTTGCTGAAGCTGCAGCAGAGAGCCAGAGCAGCGACCCCAGGGCATTTCTAACCACAAAGACCACCTGTGTTCAGGCACCTGACCCTGTGTGTGCGGTGACTGCTCCGAATCTTGTGCTGTAGGTGCTCAGAGGAAGCATCTGGGCATGCCTAATGGCTGCCTCATCTTCCCTGTGACCCAGGAACCCTAAGGGAGCTCGGGGAGTGCACAGTCTCAGTTACCTTCAGAGAGAGCCACAGGAGAGAAATCCTCACAAAACTCATTGCTGTTGCGTTCACTGAAAGTGAATCTGGACAAGATGCTGATGTTACCTCCTACTGTACACCAGGACAGTGGCCAAGTAACTACCCACAGCTGCTCTCGCTTGTGTCCCTGGCTAGCCAGAGGGACTAGCCACCCCACGCTGCAAAGAGAACTCTACACAGCCAAAGTTACTTCAGGTGGGAGAGGACCACTGGACTTTGCCAGACGAACTACTTGTTCTGTACTGCAAACAGCTGAAAAAACACTGCACCACAACCGGTGCATAATTCTGCATCTCGGTGGAGAGGGCAGGTCCCCAGCAAAGGGCAATTTGCGACTTGGTGTCTTATCAAATGACCACTTAAGTAGAGGAAATGTAGATGTAGTAGATGAGGTGGTGCTACAGCGTGTATCTCTGCTGTGAGCAGGATGTCTAAAAGCTGGGGAGAGTTCAGACAAAAAGGCACAGCATATGGTGCCTGGATGACACCACTAACACACAACTCAAGGAGACTGAGAATTTGCTTTATCAGAGGAAGAATTAGGAAGCTTTTTTCATCTTGCTGTACCGTCATCACCGTCACAGGCTGTCTAACATCAAGCAGTACAGTAGCACTCGGGGGTGGGCTGAGACCCAAAGTCTAGGAGCTAAACACAAATTCACACCAGAAATACACGTCGGTTCCACGGCAGCAGATCAGCCGTCAAAGCTACACATTCAGGATGTGTGGTTCAGATCAGGTGCTGCACAACAGCGTTCCTAGTTAAAGCCTGGAAAAAGCACAGCCGTCTGTTGCAGCAAAGGCTGATCAATCCTGTGACTTGACCGTGCACCTGGATGTATGGACAAGTCTGTGCTTAGAAGATGCGAACCCAGCCCACCTTTCCCCACAGTTTCAGCGAGCCCCGTTGCATCTCCCGGGACGTTACTGACACAGCAGCTCCAGGCACTTACGTCAGCCTAGTAACACTGTTAGGCAACGACACACCCAGGAGCCAGTTGTAAAGTCCTACCAACAATCTGTTTCTCAACACCATCTCGCAATGCTACGACACTGGTTTTGCATCTTGCAGAGCCCTGAGAGTGGCTCTGACACGTTTTTTTTTCTGGGACACAGCCTTTATAGAGAAATTACAATGAGATTCTCCTCACATAATTGCAATCTGCTCTTCCAGTCATGTCTGGCTGGGCTGGACCACTACAGATGCTTGGAGAGAAGCCACGAGGGACTTCTGGCCCTAAGTCCACTCTTGCAAACTTGTTGCTGAACTACTTTCCCAATATTGCCATTTGAATAACGTGAATGAATCAGATACGGAACACTTGACTCTGGTCTGTGCAATGCCCCACGTTCTTCCGGCCATGTGCCTCCACGTGCCTCCTCCAGCTCCAGCCAGGCTCTGACTTCATCGCTCAACCTCCTCTCCACTTACCTGTGGTTGTACAGAAACAATGAAAAGCTTTGGGAAAGAGTAATTTCAGCCAAGCATGGGCTGGAGATGTTTTGCAATGTTCAACCACAAGAGTGTCTGATTTCCAACTGTTTTTCTTTGGAAGCTCTGCTCCCACAGCCAACTTACCTGGGAGGCCATGATCTCTGCTATGCTGCACGTTAAGCGCAGGTAAATCAAACCCAGTCCTTTCCACTCGCTCAAACATCCGATCCCGGAGCTCATCCACAACCATCTGCTGCTGTGTCATCGGCTTGGCTCTGGAGAAAGGGCTCGATACCACCTGCAACGGTTGCACAGGGACTTGTGAGCGCTGCAGGGTGGCAAGCGAGTGTGTAAGAGGCTCAGGAATGCTGAACACAGCTTCTATTTAGTTATAAGCTTCTACTGTAAGAGAATCAATTTTCCTGCACTTCAAGCATGAAGAAGAAAACACTTGGAATAACATTCTTAGAGACTACAGTAATTAAGCAATCAGTCTGCATGCGTCGTAGTAAGATGGGCCACAGTTGACTGCAGAAAACAGCTATGTCGGGGAAAAACTCTGGCTGATAGCAAAGGTCATTTAATACATTTAATGCAAACTGCTTTGAAGTTTGGCTGAAGCAGGAGCTCATCCAGAGAGGGTAGAAAACCTGAATGAAATAACCTTACATTGCAGAGGTGCAAGAAATTCTTTACCTTCTTTTACGATGCTCCAGACAGCAAAGGCGGGGCTTCTGAGTTGAATTTTGGGACTTAAGGGCTTGCAACTTTGATTCAAGCGGTCAACAGCTGGGGGAACTGAAGCATGAGCAAAACGAAAAGCCAGAGCGAACACACCGGATATTCGAGGTTCCACAGACTCGTTGTAGCCTCGGCAGCAAGGAATCCATTGACAGAAACTTCTTCCCAACAGAAGAGGCAGGTAGTCCCCATCGGTTATAATCTGGGGGGAAACAGGGAAAGTGTGGATCATTAATTGCTTGGCCGTCAGTTTGTCCGTCAGCAAAGGTATTGCTCATGTCTCAGACTACTGGAGCTGCCACACTGAACTTCTTCGATGGGATTTATGTAGGAGATCTTGCTAGCACAGACGTGGAGCAGAGAGACTCCCCAGGTCCTATCTTTCTTTCACCCCATCGGACCTTCACCCAGCTGCTCTGGCAGTCCAGGGAGGGTCCTTTCTGACACTGCTGAGTGTCATTTTTGTTTCTTCAGCTCTGTGGCCTTGGTTCAATGGCTCTTCTGCACCTATCCACTGTACAGGCAGTGCAGCTCCAGGCACAGACACAGGCACTGCAGGCCACTGCCTGGGCTCCTGGTTTCTCCAGGCAGGCATGGTGGGATCTCTACACTCTCCAGCAGTGATAAGATTTGCATGAACATGCATTGATTTGCATGAAAATGCAAAGTGGACATAACTGCTCCAGCAACATCAGGAAGCACAGACACTGCTCGTGCCTGACCCACACTCACCCTCTACCTGCGCACTGGGATCCTCTGCCCATTGGTGCTGAGGACTTGGCACTCAGGTGTCCCCAGCCGTGCTCCTCCCTGCTTCAGCAGCTTGGCAGGTCAGAGCTTGCCCAAATCCTCCCAAATATTCCCTCCTTGTCCTATAGATAGCGGCCATTCCCATCAGCCAGGTAGAACCGCGCTTCCTCCTCCCTCCCACCCTGCGTGCTCCAGGTGACAGGAACAAGTCAACAGCGTTGGCACAGACGATATCACCACCTGCAGGCAGCTGTGGTCGTTGTCCCATCGCAGAGGTTTCCAACCCTGATCTCACGTCTCTTTGGGATACTGAGGAGGTTGCATAGTATAATTTAGAAAATGAAATTCTTTGTCAGTAGATGAAAATGTCTTAATTGTCTGAAAATTGCAAGAAGATCACACAACTGGTCTAACATGATGATGGATACAATGCTTTTAGTGCAATTGTTGGAGTCTCTCCACATTGGCTTACCCAACGTATTTATTCAACAACACTATAATATTTAAACTGACAGTTTTAAAAACTTAAACCTATTAATATTCCTGCCCTGTTTGTATGTGTTTGTTGAACCAGCTCAGAAGACAGGTTTCTAATTAGGTATGACTAAGCACTGCCTTTGCAAACCCCATGTCTTCTCCTCTAATAGGAGCAGGCCTTTTCTTTTGGCTGTGAAACCTCATCTGGCTTTGAAGCTGGTCCTGCTCCAAACTGGAGGCTGGACAAGGGACCTTGAGAGGTCCCTTCCAAGCACAGAAATATTTCTGTGCCCCTAGGATCTCATCCAGGGTGAAGTCTGTGGTGCAGCACAGTCCCGAGGGGCTCTTTGCCCCCATGCGAGAAGGACAGAAGAATGCCATGGCTGGTTGCACCCACCATCACATGGAGCTTCTTGAGAGGAGGAGGCTCACAGCCCAGAGGAATTTTAATTCAAATCTCCAATACCATTTTTATCCTGTACCAAACACTGGTTAGAAAAACTTTTCCTCTAACTTTTCTGTCCCCGTGTTTCTCAAACAAAAATGTGCAGTTAAAAAACACATCAAGCAGTTTGGAAATTTAACAGTAGAGGGACATCAAACATTCCAGGACACCCCTCTGTGCTTGTCATTTCAGGTATCTCCAGGTGATTTTGTTTTGGACTAAAGGGGCTGGTGGAAAGAGTTTGGGCATTTGCACCCCAAAATATTGCACCCTTTGGAGACCCCAGACTAAAAACCCCCATCACGTTAATTCTGCGAGAGTGCGAGACAAGGCAGCAGAACCAGGACGTGGTGGTTGGTACCCAGGATCTTCTGTGCCTCCTGGTACAGCGTCTCTCCATTCCAGTGAAGATTTATTCTCTTCAGCCCTCTAGCCAGGCGGTTGCACTCCCACACAAAGAGCATGTGCATGCATGCGAGCTCCAGCATCTCGTTTGCTCAAGAATCACCTAGGAGTATCAGAGTGAGCAGACGTGTACTGCCAGGGACCTGCCTGTGCCTGGCTGCGTCCCACTGGCAGGAGACGAATGTCACATTGGGAACCACGCAGCGAGAAATGTTTGGCTGTCTTGATATCTGCATCGTGAAGAAGACGGGTAAGAAACTCACAGGAGGAGCAGGAAATCAAGGTCTGGGCCCCAAGGGTTGAAGAGCACCAGTGAAAAGCCAAATTTCTGCTGAGGCAGGAAAAGCCAAGATGCCACCACGGTTGTGCTCAGCATCTCAGAGAGATGGGGAAGGATTTTTTCGAACAAGGGCTAGGAGCATTAACTTCTGAAACTAAATATAAGGTGTTCTCCAGGCTCCCATAGCAGAGACAGTCTCACAGCTCAAGAGGGAAATGAAAATGGGCAGAGGGAAGTCAGAATGGCCACAGGAGCTCTAAGTCCCAAGGCGTCCTTCAAACCAGCTGAAACTACGGCCAAAGCGAGATGACCATCACAATCAAGCTCTCTGAAAGAGTGCTTACTCTGAAAGTAAGAGTGAAATGAGTCACGGCTTGAAGGAATAGATTACAGATGGCATCACTATGAAATATTAAATCCTTCTTCAAACATCTAGGGCAGGAAGCCCAAGAGCAAGCAGGTGATGAGAGTATAAAGAAGCACTCAGAGAAAAGTAAATATGTCGCATTTAGTCCCCTAGTCCCACAATAAATAGAGGTATTTGCTCTTGCATTCAGCACAGAGCCCTTTTTATTTACTGTCAAAGGCTTTCTGTAAGAGACTGCGGAAGGAGAAACAAAAGAAGCACTGTGAGGCTTCCTCGAGCAGAACGCATCCACCCAGGGCTTCCAACAGAGCTCCAGGAGGAAATCGCTGAACCCTGTTAGGCAACTGCACACGTAAAATATCCCCAGTTCTCAGGCACCGGAAAAGTCACAAATAAGACACTGCTTTTTCAAAGGAGCTTCCGCGCCAGGCTGAACTGCTCACTATAAATTCATTGATGGCTGCGCACCCAGCTACGGAACAGCAACTGCTCCCACAGCCCCCGAGACGCAGAGTCCTGGAGGCTGGGACCCCACCCCGGGAAGCACCCGACATGCTCGCCCGTTCCACTCCTCACCGGGCACCTGCGTTCGGCCACGGCTCCTGTGTGGTCCTCACCGAGGAGAGACCTGGGGAAGCAGGTGAAGACATGGAGCAACGGATGGGACAGGTGGACAGGTATGAGAGGCCAAAGGAAACACAAACCACCAAGAGATCTTTTAAGGCGCTGGTGGATGACACCAAGCAGAGCTGTCCCATCGGTGCCACCGCCAGGTCCTGATAGTGTCCAAGGACCATGAGCATGTTGTCCAGAGGAGCCTGGGCCAGATATGTGGGCAAGCAAGGGAACAGAAATCTGAAGGTGACTCTGGCTGGGGTGTCCAGACTGAAATCCAGGTCATAGTCGATAAACTGGCCCCACTGCATGAACATGAATGATCTCTGCTGGTCCATCTTGAGCTGCCTAGGGGAGAAGTGGACAATCTGATCTGACACTTCTCGAACCTGCAGGGGATGAAGGCAGAACATGTGCGTTAGGAAATGGCTTGGACAAATGGGTGCATCCGTTCATGGAGTCATCAGCAAAACTTCACAAGGTGTTTCTTATACTTCACAGAAAAAAACCCCAATCTGTGTCTGAGTTGGAAGGCATTACTGAGTACCTCCTCTGCTGAGCTGTAGGTTGTAGGCAGGTTTCTGAGCCTCTAGAGCAAGAGCATCCCTTGATGGGCATACGGAAGCAGCTAAGCAAGAGCCAGACCGAATAGCCTGGGAAAGGGAGGCAAAAGATTTTAAGGCTGCTTTGAAATAGAAGAGTGGAAAAAAAAAGTCTTTGGGAACTTCTGAAGGTTTTCTCAGTAAATCCCTTCCAGCAGGCTACTCTCCCAAATCCCTCTTTTCATCCCTACTCCATCCATCATAATTCCTCCCACCAGTTCTCCCGTCATGCATGACTACAGAAAAAGTGGTCATAACTCTGCTCGAGCCCTGACTCTGTGCTGTAGACCAGCGTGAGGAAGTACAATGAAAGCACGAGCATAAAGCACACAACCCAGAAAACTGCAGAGCTCCTCGTTAGTGCTCTTGTTGCATCAAGGCCAAGTGATCAGAAGCCACCTCACAGCGTTCCTGCTCCCCTCCAGGCACCATGAGGGCCACAGGCACCCCCACAGATCACCCCACCCGTGGACCCGCACACAGAATTCCTAGCTTGATATTTTTTATTCTGGGTATTCACTTGTTCGTTTTATCCTCTGGCATATTGCTTTTCAGGAAACAGCCAGCTTCCACAAACCACATCAAAAAAAGGTGAGTAAACTACTTTGGCTTAAGTGCACTTAATTTAAAAGAACACTTTACATAATTCTTTATCCCATGCTTCTGCAGTAATTGGATTAATTGTCCTTTGCTTTTCCTGAAAGCATGGGAGTTAGAAAGCATTTTTGTTAGATCACTGTGGAGAGTCTCAAACGATGAACCTGGAGTTGGTGAATTTAACTTCCTCCTCCTGCTCACCACCACCACACCAGTCGGTGGACGTGCACGTTGATGCCTGTGATCCATCCGGGCACCGGCAATCCCAAAGCCCTGATACCACATTTTCAGCTACAAACATTACCAGTGGAAAGGGGAACCCAGAGAAACGCTTTCCTTCCATCCACCTGTGGGGGCTGACAAGCCATCCTCATATTCTCCTGGCAACTGTCTGACCAGGGCTCTGTTTGAAGCTCCTAGCGACGGGTATCTCCTGTCGGAGTGAATAGAAGAACAGCAAACTATTAGTAGCATTAGGATCCTGGCAGGGCCAAGAGCTCATGGATGTGGAGAGGGACAGGAACCTTGCCATGGGGTCACATAGAGATGTACAATGGTTGGGGAGTTGCTGCAGCCCCATGGGCTTGGTGTTGCCAAGTTCTAGCAATAAGCCTCAGGTTTAATAATAAAACCAACAATAATTATCATACACAGCAAGCCTCAGCTTCTCCCAGGTGAGGAGTCAGGTTGCTGGTGACTCCTTGTGTCATCCAGCCTGAAGAAGGGCCCTCGACCTCAGACCATGGGTGGAAAACAAAGGTGAGAGCTTAAAGGCAGAGAAAAGGGTTCGAGACTTCCGCCTGTTCATCTGATGATCTTACAAGTGATCTTTAACAGAAATGGGGTGATTTGGATTGTGGGCATTACCATGCTGTAATTGGACTAAGCAGTTGCTATAGCTTGATTAGGCTGTTAAAGCCTTAGTCAGACTAATAATATATTTAATTTTGGAGTGCATGTATAAGATGTGTTCTCTGGTTGCCCATCACATACTGTGGGTGTAACACTGCCTAGGGTCAAGCAATGGAGGGACACAGAGCACAGGACACAGCTGAGCCTGCCTTCTCCAGGTCTTCAGGCTCTGGTTCAGGTGTGATGGACCCATCCTTACCCCAGAGCTCAGATCCCTCTCCTGAATGAAACCACCACTTTCTGAAAATGGAAGGAGGCAGGCAGCTCTCTCTACGTAGAGTTACCTGAAGGCTAAAGCATCCCCTAGGCAGGCAGATGTGTCTATGAGGGTGATGAGGCCCTGGTGCAGGTTGCCCGGAGAAGATGTTGATGGCCCCTTCCTGGTAGTGTCTAAGGCCAGGTTGGATGGGTCTTTGAGCACCCTGGTCTAGTGGAAGGTGTCCCTGCTCATGGCAGGGGGGTAGGAACTGGATGATTTATAAGCTTCCTTCCAACCCAAACTGTTCTGTGATTCTACGATTCCTGTGCCTAAGGTGCTCCCAGGAGATGCTCTGCCTACCAGGTTCTTGGAAACAGGGGGAGGGATGGGAAATGCTCCTGTACTGTTCCTTCTAAAGCACTCCACTCTTCAGCACAGCTTCCCTTTTGTTACACTAGGAAAGCTCTGGATACGCTGAGAAATAGATTTTACATCCCACATTAGAGTCATGCCTCTCCATTTGTCCCACCATGGGATGTGCACGAGGGGCCCTCTCCCAGCCCGTGTGCCCAGATTTCCTCCTAGGCACAATGCAGGGCATGGAGACAGCGAGATCGTGTCCCTGTATGGGTCGGGGTCAGGAAGCACTTTGAGACCCTGCAAAGGGGCAGAGCCAGACAAAGCCCAGGAGAAAGTGGCAGCCTGATGACAGAGACCCTGGGCTGGAGGGTCAGTCCCCAACACAGAGCTGTTTGCATGTTGGCCAAAGAGCCAGTTCATGGACACCACCAAGACCCCTCGGAGCAAGACTGTAATTAACATCTAGGAAAAAACACTGTGGGGTGTGAAACCCTAAAGAAGGCATCCTACATGGATCATGCTTGGGGTCGTGGGTCTAGCTCTACTGAAGGAGGACTCATCCACCCACCCTCCACAGCCCCCTCACCTGTTGTTGCACTCGCCGGTCGTCGTTCGGTAGCGGCGAGAAACGTCACAATTCATTTTCTTCTCCTGCTGGTCACCACCGCTTGCCTGGAAACTCATCCCCAGCTGAGCCGGCGTGAGCAAGCCTGCCGGGCAGCCCCAGAGAGCGACCACGCAGGAACGCACTGGCCGTGCCGGGTCCGCAGTGCCTCCCAGGCTCGGGAAGAAGCTTTCCTTCTTGTGCCCTTGAAGCGGTTTCTTCTCACAGTGTCATCCAGCAGAGCACAAGGGGCTGTCATTTAAGGGTCTCCCACTCAGAGATGTGCTCTCCAGAGCAGCGGGTTGCTTCTTCTGGTTTGGAAAGCATTAAACCCAACAAAGTTGTGGTCAGAACCTATTTCTAATTACACGTTAGGCCTGCGCAGCCGCAGAATGATTTTGTAGCATTAGCAACCCTTTCTTCTCCCTCTCCCTGGCCTTTTTATCTCCACCACAAACTGCTAACAGCTACAGTCATCCTAGTGGTGTGTTCTAAGGGTCTCCCCCCTGCGAAGCAGCCACCGGTGTGTATCATCACCACCGTTCAGAGCCGCCTGGAGAAGCAGCCGTCCGGCGGCTGGGCAGCACGCGGGGATGCTGGCTGTGCAGGTGTCCCCACGCGCAGGAGACAAGTGGCCGAGTCCAACCAGCAAAGCCTTCCTGGCGACGGCTGCCAGCACAGCGTGTCGTGGGTCCCTCCGAGGTCTCCTGGTCACCCCTGCCACCAAGAGCTTGGGCCACACCGCGGGTGAAGAAGCCGCGGCTGCCTCCTGGGCAGCAGGGTGGTCTGGGCAGCCTGTGGAGTGGTGCTGGAACATCGCTCCTGGACGGAGAGGCTGGGGCCCTGCCTCCCTCTTCCTGCTCCCCCCATGCTGGAGCACCCCTGACCTGTGTCTCGGCCCGCCAGCGCCTTGCTGTAATGCTGGGGATCCCCAGGAGCTCATCTTCACACGGCAGGAGCCCTCCCCGTGCCTCCCTGAGCTGCTTCTCTGGCTGCCCCAGGTCCGCCTTCTGCTCTTGGCGAGCTGCTCTTGCGGGAGGCCAGGGCTGCCACCTCACGGAGAGCATCGCTCCACCAGGACGCACGCCGAAACCGCCTCGCGCGTTGCTCTGCTCTCACCCTCTGTTCGTGCCCCTCTCACAGCAGCCTGCTCCCGACGCAGAACCCCCTGGCAGCGACTTTGGCGATTGCTGGCTGAAGTCCGGCAGAAAAACTGCTCACCTCGGGGCTGAGCTATGGTGGGTCACATCCTCTGTCTTTGCTCATTCCCTACTCAAGCAAAAGAATATGATCTAGCAAAGGCTTACAAGCTTTGGCCCACCGGTACATTAGCTGCTACGTTGCAGAAAGAGACAGGGAAGCTCACAAAGCGCTTTCATTAACCGACAAACCTCCAAGAAATTTTTTAAGATGGAAAGAGAACGCAGAAAAATAGCTCACCTTTGGCTCGCTGCAGTCGGGTGGGAGGGATTTGAGTCGTGGCCCATCACAGCCCCCTTTCATTCCCTCCTCCCAAGCCCCACAAAGCCCCACTGACCAAGCCCCGTATCTTCCTCCTCTGCCTTCCTCCCAGCACGGTGAGATCCGTACCTGTGACACTGAAGTCCCCCTTCCACCGCAGCTTCTCCTTGAGGGGGGTCAGGGTGGTTTCCATGTAATCTGCAGCCCGAACGGCAGCCCGAGTGCCTGCCCCCGCCTGCTTGAAATACCCCTGAAGCTCTACGGGGGCTATTTGAGGGTTTATTCAGCTACTTGGTAGATTTTGCAGCTTGCACTGGGTTGACTCATCCTGTAGCTAGTTTGCTACTGGTGCCAAAGCAACCCAGTTCAAAGCTAGCTCAGGTAGACTGGTACTGCAGGGTAGTCGGAGAAGAGTTGCTCTCACTCAATTAAACATCTAATTTCACAGAATCACAGAATGTTCGGGGCTGGCAGGGCCCTCTGTGGGTCACCCAGCCCACCCCCCTGCCGAAGCAGGGTCACCCAGAGCAGGGGGCACAGCACCGTGGCCAGGCTGCCCCAGCAGCAGCCGCTCGCACGACGGCTGCTCTTGTGCAAGGGGCAGGTTTTCGAGGCCCTTATCCGCGGGCTTCCTCCGCCGTGTCACGCAGCTCACCGGGCACGGCAGGAGGAGGATTTTTCAAAGGCGAGAGAGACAGTTAGCGCAGACCTGCGCTGATAATTTCATTTCACAATGAGGAACTTAATTGCTCTCCAAACTGCTTCAGGAAGCAGGAAAGCGGGAGGTTTGGAGAGATGCTTTGTCTCTCGGATGATCGCTCTCCCGGGAGGCTGCGGCCCTGCTCCCACACAGCAGTGTGCGGGAACGGCCGCGTGTCCGGGCGAGCCTTCGGCTGAGCCCCGACGCAGGGGCCGAGCCCTGGTGCCCACCGCCCTCAGCAGCAGAGCAGAGGCCACGCGCTGCTCCCTCCAGAGCAAGGCAACGGGAACGTGACCACGCGAGCAGTAACACCACCAGGCAGAGACATGCTGATACCTGTAAACGTAAAATTTCCACTTACTAGAGTGATTCTAATTAAACGAAGGTAGATCTTTGCTGTTTTGAGAGGACAGGAAAGCCCTAAGATAAAGAGGCTTCTAAATAACGCTGCTTAGACAAACTGGACTTGCTGTTTTGGGGGGAACAGGAAAGCTCTAAGATGGAGAGGCTCCTAAATAATGTTCTTTGGAGAGCTCAGCCTTGGGAGGGCAGATGCACCAAGCTACAGAGAGAAAGAGGCACCACGAGGGCAACAAGACCGGAGCAAAACAGCCTGGAAGGACACGGTAAACGTAATCCTAGAACTGAGTCTGCGCAGAAACAAAGGTCAACCAGCGGACACTGTGATGAGGAGTATGAGCCTTCATCTTGAGACCCCAAAGACCACCCGAGGACACTAACAGACATGCGTGAAAGACATTAACATATGCTAATTAGTTCTTGGAAAAATCATGACTATGCTAAGCATTTCTCGGAAATATAATGAAGATGTATATTGTGATTGTGTTTAACCTGAAATGACGGGGTGTCTGGCGTGCACGTTGGGAGGAGAGACCCCCCGTGTGCCCGGCGCCGCAATAAAGAATCCCTGCTTCATAGTCTGCCCACCACGGAGTCTTCAACTCCGTCTTTTCACGGCATCATTTCCATCAATACCTGCGACACAGCACAGCAGAGCATCTAGATTATATTTGCATTTTACCTTTTTTTTTGTTCCTCGCAGCCTTTCGCGTTCAGCTACCAAAGCCTGAAGGCCCCACGCCTTTCTCCAGGAGAATTCTCTCAGCTTTGAGGTGAAGCCTGCCTGGCGGGGGGGAACCGGCTGCACCAGGGTGACGCTGCGGAATGGCAGCAGGCTGTGTCTGACTGTCAGAAAACGACGGCCGGCTGTGTCCGTCGCAGCAAAATTCGCTGGGAGGCAACGGGGTGCCCGCCTGGGGAGCGGAGACAGCGTGGACCTCCCGGCGAGAAGGGCTCAGCCGTGGTGGGACGAAGGGAGCCGTCCCGCAGGCACCAGCCCCGAGACGGCCCCTGGCCACACGCAGAGCCCTAAACGCTACAGCTCTTCTTCCTAAGGGTTTTGCTCTTCAGTTCATCCCCTGACGAACTGATAAACGCAACGACAGTTTCTTTCAAAAGACCTTCAACAACTCACTTGGGAAACTGAATTCAGCTAGACTGGCAACCAACTTCCTCCGAGGCCGGGCAAGCTGGAGATCAAGCACTGGGTGCTTGGCTTTCATTGCTTAAGCCTGCTGCAGAAGTCATGGAGACTCCTTCCAGCACTCATAGCAGCACCTGCTTTTTCACTTCAAAACTTGCAGCCTGCCCTTGCCCTCAGTCCTGCCCAGCACAGGACAGCAGTGCTCCGCAGCGCCAAGACCCCCCCCAAACATTGCTCTCTACGGCATGGTAGCTTCCCAACCGAGCTGCTCCCATCAAGGCAATTCCACAGAATCCCCAGAAACCCCCCCCATGATGGCTGGCTTCCCAGAGGACCGAGGTCAGAACCACCCCCTGACACAACTGACCCATCGCTTCCACGCCAGCGGCTTCACAGAGCCCCCCATCACGCCACCGATTGCCGTGCCGAGGGCCCGTGTGTCCTCCGATGGGACCACCAGGCATCAACTACTCCACGAGTCCTAAGAGCAGGGTACGGAGCCAAGGCCTGCGGTCTGACCTCAGAGCTTTTGGGGTTTCATTATTTTTCCCTTTTAGCCAAAGTATGTTGAAGAATATAAAGAATACCACGCAGCTGAGTGGTTCCAGCTGGAGGTGAGCGAAATCCACATTTTTCTTCTCCTTTCTTGGGGTCAGATGCTCCAGACAGAAGCTTCACTCAGTTCCAGACGTCTTCCAAGCAAACAGGCAGAGAAACTGCAACTCCTAGCAAGACTGGAGGAAAGCTCAGCCTGTCTCCAGCATCCCCACCCCTCTCCCGCCAGATCAGAGAGACCACGCAGGGCTGAGGCCCCGCAGAACTGAGCAGCGAGAGCAGGTCCGCACAGGAGGATGGGACATCGAGTAGCCCAAGACTGGTGCATCTGCTGTGGTGGGACTGTAAAAATCCACACAAATAACAATGGCATTTTTGATAATACACATTTAGACTTCTGCATAGAATCACAGAATCATTAAGGTTGGAAAAGACCTCTAAAATCATCAAGTCCAACCGTTAATCCAACCCCACCACGCCTGCTAAACCATGTCCTGAAGTGCCACATCTACACATTTTCTGAACCCCTCCAGGGATGGGGACTCCACCGCTTCCCTGGGCAGCCTGGGCCAGTGCCTGACCACTCTTTCAGGAAAGAAATTTTTCCTAATGTCCAATCAAACCTCCCCTGATGCAACTTGAGGCCATTTCCTCCCGCCCTATTGCCGGTTACTTGGGAGAAGAGAGCAGCAGTCCCCAAACAACCCCAAACTGGAAGGCACAGAGGCAGCAAAGCCTCTTCCCCAGGCACAGCCCCGATTCTGGGCTCCCAGCTGTTCATCCCTTGGGTAAGAAACATGGGAGAAGACCCTCGCAACAACCTCTGAGCAGCTGCTGGTGGGGCTCGGACAGGTCCTGCTGTCTGGACAGCACCGGTCACTGCTGGCACAAGATGTGCCTGGACTCTCGGGCAGTTGCATCAGATGTTTAGGAAGCCTGCAAGCGGACTGCGGATTCCACCTGCAAGACTGTTGTGCTGGGGTGGGTCACTGTTGGGACCATTTGTTCTGACAAAAGCAGGTTGTTGTCTCAGTCTATCATCCGAGCGCAGCAGTGGCGGCGTCAGAAGACACAGTAACTGCAGAGCGTTGGTCCACCTCAGCCAACCTGCCCTGGCAGCGCAGCATGAAGAGAAGTCAACATCTGCATCATGTTGTTGCATGAAGAGAATTCAACATCAGCACAGCATGAAGAGAAGCCAACATCTACATCACATTGTTGCATGAAGAGAAGTCAACATCTGCATCATGTTGTTGCATGAAGAGAAGCCAACATCTGCATCACATTGTTGCATGAAGAGAAGTCAACATCTGCATCATGTTGTTGCATGAAGAGAAGTCAACATCTGCATCATGTTGTTGCATGAAGAGAAGTCAACATCTGCATCATGTTGTTGCATGAAGAGAAGTCAACAGCAGCGCAGCATGAAGAGAAGCCAACATCTGCATCACACTGTTGCATGAAGAGAAGCCAACATCTGCATCACATTGTTGCATGAAGAGAAGTCAACATCTGCATCATGTTGTTGCAGGAAGAGAAGTCAACACCAGCGCAGCATGAAGAGAAGTCAGCATCTACAACAACAGCCAGATCTTCTCCACGGGTCTGTGATCCCAGCCTGGCTTGGAGGTGGCTCCCTGTGGAGGAGCCAATTAAAAAATGGAAAAACCAAAGCACCTGAAACTTTAAAAGTAAAAGCTGTACTTCTACCAAACCCCATCATGGAGCTCCTAAATTTTGCTCTATTCTGAAAACGAAACCATCAGGGAATGAAACACTGCGGCTGGGATGTGGGCACCATACCCGCGGCTGCTTTCACTGCCCTGCTACACCGACAGCACGGGGCAGCGTGAGCGTAGCTGCTCGGCGTGGGTGCCACCCTCCCCGCTGCCTGGCAGCCCACCTGCAGCAGGCATCAGCGCCCAGACAGCCGCCCCAGCCCCGCGGCCGCTGCTGCACGCCCAGGAGCACCCACACGTGGGCACCACCGAGGAGAAGAGCACAGAACCGCGGGAAGAAGCTGGGCTGCACGGATGCCCCGGGCTCGGTGGCACCCACGCGCCCAGACGCAGGGACTAAAGCCGCAGGAGGGCACCCAGGCAGGGCAGCAGGGCCACCAGCACGTGGTGTCACACCGTGTGACCGCACCTCCGTGCTCTCTCCTCCAGGATTAGGTCTCCGCAGCAGGAGAGGCAGAGACTTCCCACTCCCAGCAAAGGCAGCGCGATCGTCGCAGGAAAGGCCGGGTCCTACACGCAGTGCTGGGGAGCACCCTCAGGCTGCAAGCGATGGGTGCCATCCTCCCCGCCGCCCCCCACCCTCCGGAAGAAGGATCAGTGAATCTTAAGCTTTTTTAAGGAAAATGTATTTTTGTGAAAATAGACTTTATTATATTAAAATTTGATATTAAATAAAAACATACCGCATCACCAACACTCGCGGACACTGTGCTGGCATCACTCACATACCTCACGTAACTGTCCTTCTCAAAACAAGTACCCCACTGAAACATGCAAAGAAAGAAACACTGAAAAGGATAGAAACCAAGTGGTACAAAACTCTCCGTGGCTTAGAAAGGGATGTGTCTTAACTCAAGGAACACATCATCTCATATGAAAATAGCTGCAAACTCTCCATCCACAGCTCTGCTCTCCAAACGCTCCAACTCAGGAGCAGCCCACTGAAAACAGCCAAAGAAAACTGCGAAACGAGGCAGACGAAAAATAAATACACAAATAAACAGATAAATAAATAAATAAATAAGGCGGAGTCCCCAGCCAGCGCGTGGTCAAGGTGAGCCAGCCAAGAGCAGCTTAGGGCAGGCAGAAGTCTCGACGCCCCTCGGGGCATCGCTCCCGCCTCCACGGGAACCCTCGTGCCGAAAGGTGACTGAGGCAGTGTGGGATGCTCCTAGGCACAGCTGCAGATTTACAGGTTTACAGTACAAATCACTCACTCGTCAGCCCAGAGACAGCAACGGGGATTCACGGGAACAGAAAAGTGCAAATTCTCTTTGCAGGAAGTGAAGGAGTTGCCACAGCCTGCGTCGGACCAGAGAAATACCAGGGTGCGTAGTACAAGGGAGCTCTTCCTAAGGGGCCGGAGCTTTGCTGGGACAAGCCATTTAGCTAACTTACAGCCAGAATAGAATTTTTAAATTAAAATATTTACAGGGAACGGGTGCACTGGGGGCTGCACGGAGCAGGACACACTACTGTGGAGGTAGCTGTATCCTGGAGCTGAGGCCTCACGCGCCCCAGTGCCATGACGCTGTGTCCAGAGCCACTGCCCACGCCGGGTGGCACCCACGGCTGGGCCCTCAGCAGCGACCACAGCTCACAGACCCACTGAAGAGTTTTCTCTGTTCAATATACATTTTTTTTCCCTACGAAAATACTCTAATCAGCTTATTGCAGAGGGCTTCTCCCGAATTTTCAGTCCCTGTGTGGACCGCACAGGCAGTCTTTACAGAACAATAAATCCCTTGTTAATTTTTCTTACTGGACCCAAGTTTTTTGAAGAGCTTTTTTCCTTTGAAGAAGAAGCCCCTCTTCTTTTTGCTCTGACCAGGTACGTCACTGCATTTGAGAAAGGCCAGCGATGCCTGCTCTGGACACTGCTCGCCCATGCCAAGGCAGGAAGGTGGCACAGCAGGAGTTGCTGAGAAGTCGCTCTGATCAACAGACCCATCTGGATTTAACTGAGTGGGAAAAACAAAAAGACAAAACAAAAGAAAAAGCAGAAGTTAGAGCTGATGAACGACATCACACCAACATAAACCTCAGCCAGAGAACCCTGCCTTCTCCCCGCCAGTCTGTCCCTCACCCTGCAAGGCTCAGCTCCTCTGTGAAGCTGCAGATCCAGTTAGGAAGTTTCCAGTGGATTTAATGTGTTTTGTGTCCCCCACCCAGACCCTGCCCGAGCTAAGACATTCCAAAATTCCTTAACTGCGCTAAGAACAGGACAGCACAAAAGCCCTACTGAGGACTCGATGAAAAATGTTGCTTCACAGCTGAAGAGACTGCAAGTGAAGTGAAGCACCCCCTGAGTCGATGCTGATGCCTCCACGTGTGCCTGCTGGCTGCCTGGGCTGGGGAAGCCTGGTGGGCTTCCAGCACACCCTGGGACGGAAGGTAGGTTGTCAAAAAAAACCCAAACCACCAATCTAATAAGAACAAGGACTGTGCAAGACCTTCAGAAGTTCAAGGAGGCTGGCTCAGTCGGGGGGTTTCTGCAACAGTGGCCACGCTCCGCCATGGTCAGAACAGAAATTCGGATCCTTGCAAGGCTGCTTGGCATCCATCAGATCTGGTCGCCAGAGGGGCGGAAAGCAAAGCTGATGCTCTGTGATGGCACCAGTAATGGAGAAAAAGTCTGTGATGAAGCAGGACACAGAGAAGTCTTGGATCAAGTGGCACACAGCAACCAATGCATGTTCCCAAGTCTCCTGCGCATCTGAGAACGTTAACTGGGATCCACAGTCCCACACGATGCACTGTACACCCCTACTTTGGGAAAGGGCTTTCTGAAATCAGAAAGTGCCCTGGTCCTGGGCCCAGTTCCCTCTTCACAAACCACTCATGGCAGGTCAGTTCCCAGCAGCAGCCTTCTTCCCGTGATCTCCTCTCGCTGGGTTTGGGTGTCCCGACAGTGACTGTTTCTGCCCTGGCAGGGCAACTTTCCCAAGAAGGTGCAAAGTTCACCAGCGAAGAGGCTCGGGGTTTCCGAGGCCTAGGAGAGCATTTGCCGCACTTGTCTCCTCTTCCAAACAGCTTTCACAAACCAGCACCTTCCAAGCTGCCAGCTGTGCATCCTAGCTTGGCACTCCCCAGAACACAACGTGACAGTGGCTGGAGCTGTGCCAAGGAAAAGCCCTCTGCCCTGGCACACTGAAACGTCACGCCCTCGTCACCTCTCTGCTTGGACCCCACTGAGTGCCCCCCCCCTTAAGTGTCCGTGAGCAGCCACGGCTCCAGCAGCGAAGAGGAGCTGGACGCTGCTTGGCAGCAGGACGTGGGGGTGCCTGGGGTGGAAGCATCACCCAGGAGCAAAGGCACGAGCCCTGCGCAGGAGACGGGTGAGAATCACAGCAGCTGCCTTAGCTCACTGGAAGGAGCGGATGCGCTTTGGGCCTGGGCCCACACTGACCTGGGGAAAGCTGCTCCAGCGAGCAGCTGCACAGACAGAACGCTGCTGCCACAGCTACAGCACAGCCACGCTTTATGGGCTGTGGGTTGGTTCGCCTGAGGTTCCCTGGGGTCAAAAGCAAAAGCAGCACCGCTCTATCACCCTACTGCTGTCTCAGCACCCCGCCTCCTGTGTGATGAAGAGCACAAAACGGAGCTGTGACCTCTCCTTCCCTCACGGGCTGAAGTTATGCTGCTGTATTCCAGTCGCTTCACTCTGCTGCAGGAAGAAAGCAAGCCCTTCTGGTACAGGCCGGGGACAAACCTCCTCTCCAGAGCCAGACTCGGTACATGCAATGCCTATCAAGCCAGTCCTGGGCAGACGGGAGCACAGGACTCGCAGAGAGCTTTGCTTTGGTGTGAATATACGACCCCCCCCAACTCCAGAAAGTTGAGAGTCAACTACTATCTTGCAGCCATCACTTTAAACTGTCCCAAGTGACAGTGCCATCAGACTCTCTTATACCTGAAGGAAGGTCTCTGGCTGCAGGGACAGGGATGTAACTCCACCTCTCTTCGTTACAGTAAACACCACAGTGGCTGTTTTTTCCTGAACTCATACTCCTATTTTCACATCAAAATCTTGTTCCACAGACGTTCAGAGGCACTTCCAGCTATGCAGCACTGTGCTGGAAGGCCAGCTACTGCCAAGGACCTGCTGCAGAGAGCTCCACGACACAGCCCGGCCCTTGTGCAAGCTGCACTGTGCCTGCAAGGTCACTCCTCTGCCCGACGCTGCAGCATCAGCTGCAGTCTCCACATCGCCTGGCAGTGCGAGGTGCAATGCTGGGCGTTGGCAGCCCAAGTGCTAGTCAGGTCGGAGAAGTCTGGAAATAAATCTGAATGAATCTAGATGAACCATTTTCAGCCAGTAATGCAAGATTTACAAAGGCAAAGAGAAAAGGTAAGCCAGATGAGGGCTAACTTGGTAGCCCACCGAGTTAGCTGTGTGCAGAATCACAGAATCACAGAATAGTAGGGGTTGGAAGGGCCCTCTGTGGGTCACCCAGTCCAACCCCCCTGCCGAAGCAGGGTCACCCAGAGCAGGCTGCACAGCACCTTGTCCAGGCGGGTCTTGAATATCTCCAGAGAAGGAGACTCCACAACCTCCCTGGGCAGCCTGTTCCAGTGCTCCATCACCCTCAGAGGGAAAAAGAAGAAAGACTCCCTGGGTTCTGCTCCAGAAGCTATCTATGCGGTTTGCAATGAAGAATCCTGGGGTAAAATGCACAGAAGCACTGGGCTAACATCAGCACGGCTCTCACCAACACGCAGCGAGCGACCTCCCCTACGAAGCAGCCCCCAAGGACGTCGGAGTGGAGTGAAGGGCCCTGCACAACCAGGGCAGCGGAGGCTTGGCGCCCGTGCCCCACTGGAAACCATTTGTCTCGAGCGAGGTACGAAAGACTGCGTGCAAAATGAGAGGCAGGTACCCACACCAACGCACGAACGTCACAGTCATTTACTGCAGGAAGGACACTGCAGTGTCACTGTCATTATCAAACATATTTCACAGTTCAAAGGAAGCGACCGGCAGTTTCCCATCTTTGCAGCTGCAAGTCCTGCTGCGTCCCCGCTGCGGCACACGACGCCCAGGCAGATTTCCACACACAGAGGCACTCTCACACGCAAGCACGCGTGGATAATCTCAGAGGTCTCTATACGGCAGAAAAGCAATAGAACCAGTTCACAGATTCATCTGGTAAGAGACAAATGATACTAAAATTACGGTTTCTTCCCCAGGAGAAACATGAAGGAAAAGCTGCTCTGTTAAGGTCCTGGTAAAAGCTATTGGGGCTGATGAGCGGAAGTCATGTTAGGTTTCAGAAGGCAGTTTTCAGTGCTGTCTCAGGTATTAGTGGTCTGCTCAATTTCAGGAAAACAAGGCTTGAAATTAAGAAAAACACAGATCTCCTCCCACTGCCCCCAAAACAAGGGGCTCGCCCTCCCAGCCCCAAAGTTATTTCTTTAAGTGCTATCAGACAGAACAATTATCCACACAAGGTTGGTTTTAGGGACTAAACATTAGTACTTTCTTAAGTTGATAATGCACAGGGTTTTTTCAGGGCTATACTTGGGAAGGAGTAAAATCAAGAAGGAAAAATAAACCCCACAAGCTGAATAGGGGGCGTGCTCAGCCTGAGCGAGATCCTGCAAAGGCTAAACGAAGCTTTGGTTGCTGACGTGCTCGAACAGCGGTAGGCGGGCCAGGCTGAATTAAAGAGCAGGTCTTTTCCAAACCTGAATATCCAGCAGAGTCCCCAAAACCACCGGATAATTGTTCCAAACAATGGCACTTCACAGAACACGGCTTGTCTCCAGTGCAGAACCAGTCTGGCAGGGAAAGGTCTGCCACCAGAGGATCCGAAGGCAGACTTGCTAGCAGAGCCCCAGACTAGCCTGTCAAACTACAGGCAAGAAAAGGGGTAAACTACAGGTGCGGGACCCTTTAATACACTAGGCTGGGTGGGAGACGGAAGAGATCTTCTCATAGAGACTTACATGGTTGCTCTCTCTATGTACCATTCATATCTATCACTGGACTCTTCTCTTCCTCATTCTCTGAAGAAAAGAACCGTCCGGGGTGCAGAATACAGGCAGAAATAAATAGATGAAAGCAATTAGAATCGAACACTTTCTGAAGGTGCTTTACAATCAGTCTTTGATAGAAACTGCATGTTACTGATGCAAAAATATTCATTCGACAGCTGCAGCATTAAAGTAACTGCTCTAAGTCGGTGAGCATGAGTGTTCCGGGCCCCTAGCCTGTGATCATAACTTCTTGGATACTCCTCTCTGTGCTGTATTTTTTATTGCTTAGTCTCATCCCCAAATGTTGGCAGTTTGAAAATTAAACTGCTCCACCTTTTTCAGTTGCCAGCATTTTAAGATTTACTCAGAAATAATTCAAAATGATCCACCTTCCCCAGGTCAATTTGGAAAGTAAATGGTCCTTATTCTCCAGCCTTTGGCACGGCAGCAGGGAGGAGGGAAGCGTGACAGAGCAAAAACATCGAATCCAAGAAGTTACAAGTGATTTAAAAACCACTCATGATCATGCTGGAGAAGCTTCTGTTAGGACTGGAACTAGCTTTAATACAAGTCCACAGCTCTGCCACGATACCGTGGTGCACACGCATGCTCCCTGACCTGTCGAGGTCTCAAGCTGGGACTGGGAAATGTGATGGGACTCTGTTTTGCCACGCTGCCTTTCAGAAGATTCAAACAATTCTTCTCTAGAGGCTGCCATCCACCTTTTGCCTTCGGTGATTTTTATGCACATCCCACCCTCCTCCCTCCCAAACAGCAGCAGCAGAGGTGCTTCTGGCTCTGCTGTATATGCCAGCAGCACACTCTAACAAGCAGTTCCTACGTTCCTATGTTCTGCGGGGTGAAAGCGTTTGGAAAGCTCCAGGCATGGCTGTACCACTGTAAGGGTTCGTTCCAGCTCAGCAATGGCCCTTAGAACATGTATGTTCTACAGGAGGAGGCACTCCTGCTCCCTCACCCATCAGGCGTAGGGATGCTGCGATTGCTGTGACAGAGCCAAAAACTCAGAGGGGTCAGGTTCTGCCTCTCCTCAGTAACCACGAACCACACTTCAATGCAGTTAACTAACAGGTAACTTGGTTATGAGCAGGGTCAACGCACCGCTTTTAACAGGGCACAAACACGCCCTTCCCATGTGGAAGCTGTTTAGACAGATCTGGATTGCAAAGCAGAAGCAGGAGGCAGGCCTGCACACAGGTACAGAGTCCTAAGCCAGAGGCACCAGGACAGGAGGCACTCCCTCACTACACAGAGGCAGCCAACAAAGTCCTGCCGAGACAGTTAACGTGGATTCCCACTGAAATAAAGTCGGCTTCATCATCATCAACGGAATTTTCCAAGTCTCCAGACTAGAAAGAAGAGCAGCTCATGGATCAGCTGAGTGCCAGAGCTACCAAATCGATCCTGACCTAAGGCAACAGCGTCCTGCTCTGCAGACCCAAAGTCAGAGCGAAGGCACGGTGAAGCTCTGCTGGATCTCTGGCAGAGAGAAGTGGAGACAAGCGGCAAGGTCTGAAGGGCAGGCAAGCCAGGAACATGTCTATTTTATATGGGTTGTTTTGATCACATTTGAAAGGCATTTCTGTTTAAAAAAAAGTGTCACGAACCACAGAAAAAAGCTTACAGCCTTGAGCACGCAGGGAAATCTGGGCCAGTCTGCTGTGACCAGGGGAACAGTCACTCACTGCTGACCCCAGCACCCGTGGAAGGGGGAGAGGAAAGTGGCACAGCTGCAAGCTGCAGGGCAGCAAGCAGGAGCAGCTTGTGCTCCCTGCAGCAACAGAGCAGACAGGACCTTGTTACCCTGTAAGGCCCGTGACAAAGCCTGGGACACGGCACATCAAACTGGTGTCACAGTTTCCTCACCAGTAAAACAGAAGAGAGGGATGCAAATAGGAATACTTGAAGTAAGGGCAGGTTTGTTGTCTACGTTACCCTGTTTATTGGCCAAGTTGCTCTCTCTTACCCGCCCTTAATAAAACACCATTAGCTAAGCCAAACCCTTCACATCTGCAAGAGGCAGATGAGCTCTGCAAGCCCTGAAGGTTACCTGAATTTCCCCACGGTTTCTGGGAGGATCCAGGCTGGGACTGGAACAATGATCCCTGGCATCTGCATCAGGCCCTTGTTGCTGCTGGGCAACGCCAGAGAGGAGGGTCAGATCTGTAACGAGCTACACTATGAATTCAACCTAGTTTTGTTTTACTTGTTCAGGTCTCCTTCCACACCCTCTGTTCTAACAGATGAGCAACTTGGGAAGAATAAATCATTTTGACAGGGAAACTGAAGAAGGAAACCCACTCTGAAAGCTTGTTTCCCCATGAGGAAGTTAGATCTGTGTAATCCCAGGGCTCTTAAACCCTGCTAGCAACAGCTGAATAACCTCCGACTCCCTAGCATGGACCAGCTCTTAGGGGCTGGGAGAAAAGGGACCGAGTATTCTGAACAGGTAAGAACAAGGGACCCAGGCAACTTCTGAGTTTAGAAGAGGATCCAGCAAGCTACCCATAAGCCTTATTTCTGAAGCCTGCCACTTGCTCTTCGTAAGAAGGCAGCGAGGCTGTAGTGCAGACCTTGTACCCACAAAGCCTGAAATGCCTGGAAGCAAGAGGCTGGGCTGCAGGTGAAGCCTAAGGGAGGTCAGGCAGCATTTGAAGGTAGAGATGGGAGGTGGGTACAGAGAAAACAAAGAGCCAAGCATGAAAAATAGGACAAGGAACGCTGCAGAGAGAAGGACAGCTAGGGTGGCACCAGTGGAGGGTTCTACAGAGGATGACTCAGGGCCATGTACTTCCTTAAGGACTGGCTCAAAGCCACTCTGGGCCTGCTCTTACACACCTTTAGGGGTCTGGCAACACCTGACGGTGCTGATAACCTCCCAAGAAGAACTGAAGGTTGAGTACCTGTGAGCTGGGACCAAGCTGTGTCCCTCTCTGCCTCCCACTCTCTAGAATGACACAGCAGATGAGGTCAAGGAGTGACCAGGGAGGTGCCACGCTTTTGGCCTCACGCGCTGAGGACTGGCTCCATCTGGCAGATGACCCAAATCTCCCACTTAAGCATTTGTTTCAAGAGTGTCAGCAACAAAATGCAAGGGGTTAGGTCAACCTTTGAATTCCCTGTATCACTGGGATGCTTTCACAGCCTTAGAATCCATCCCGCAGATCTGTCTGGGAAACTCCCCGAGTGTTCTGAATTTATCTGAAAGCACCTCAGACTGCATTAAGAGATACCTAACTCACGAGGGGTGGAAGAGCACTGGTGTTCGGGTGTCAGTAACCCCGGAACTCTTTGGCATGGATATAAGCACATCTGAGGAATTTCACATATCTGAGGAGCTGGCTGAGCTGCTTTGCTTGCAGCAGGATTTCACCACGGACTTTTGTGTGCATCGAAAGAAACTGCTGGTGGGACCTGGGATGCTCTTTGCTCACCTGGCCATAATGAGACTGAGGGCCCAGTGGATGTTGTTGCTTTGTGCCTCTTATTGTAGTATAGCTAAGCTTTCAAGCAGAGCTCCTAGCACTCCCCTCTAAACTTCTGAGCATCTCCCATGGGATGAACCGAGCTGCATGCAATAATTTAAATGATGCCATCAGATGCTGCATGCTGTACAACGCCCCATCTCCAGCCACATCACAGTTTGGATCTCTGTACTCCGCAGAGCCACACAATCTTACCTGGCTCTCAGCGCTCAGTGGAAAACCTTCTTTCTCTTTTGAATGAAGTTCCTCAACCATGCTTCCATCCGAAGTTACAGCTTCCAAGAAGTTCGACGGGACCAGCCCTCTCTGTTGGTTCAGTTCTCCCTGCAAAATCAACATTCAGTTCTCACATCAACTTTCCTGGCTGACGGAGAAACAAGAAGTAAGAGGAGCAGTCCCACGCAGAGCAGGTTAGGCTATGGCCTGAGAGAAGCCAGGAACACACTCGTGTTGGAAGGATCCAGCAAATTTCATAACTCACATTCTTGCTTAGTTGTGGAACAATTCAGCGTGCAAAAACAAAGAGGAGAGTAAAGGAAGAAAAGATGGCACCAAGTCATGACAAATGTATTCCAGCAACATGGTCGCTTCTCCAAATTAAAAAATTTCCACTGCTGTCCCAGAAGCAACAGGAACATGACTGTGCCACAGGCTTTCTAAAGGCATTTGATTCGCTCTGGTATTTATTTATTTTTTTAAAGAATGAGGTACTACTGGTACAATGTCCTGGAGGCGTTTCCGCTGTGCTCACTGCGGTCCAGAGCTGTAAACCACATTTGGCTTTATTCCTAAAAAATTGTGTCCAGTTCAACAGCACGTGGCTGTGAGACAAAACCAACCCCAGCAATGCTGTCTGGCCAACACTATAAAAGAAGTCAAATAAAACATTCACAATGATCCCCTCCAGACTTTACCTGGAGCTGAACCTCCACTTTGATGTGTGAAGACACACTGCTTTCTGTGCAGGAAAAGGTGGATGATCCAGGGGCTGAGGATCGTGTCTAGCACACAGCTCATGGCAGGCACAGTCCCCAGGCAGGCACAGCAAATTAAACAGATACCAGTGCTCGCTGAAGTTGATGTGTTGAAGAGTGGCTGGATGGGGGTCATCATATGTTTCTATTCTTCTGTTACCATTATAGCCTCCTGCCCTGGATGAGACCATGTGCCTGAGTGCTTGGTGACAAATCAGCTTATAGCAGATGCTGATTCAGCTTATGTATGCACAGAAAAATGCTTTGGGAAACCCGCAGTCAAGAACCATTTGGACACTGGGTTTACAGGAGGAGCACAGACTGCCAGGAACAATCTGCTCTGCACTAAGCAGATATGGGTTCACTTTTTTTCTGAAAGCAGAATATTTATTCCCTGATTTCTGCTCTCCTGCCACTAGATGGACTCCAACGATTTCAGAGGGAGCCACAGGACCTTCCCAGCCCCTGTACTTACATAATAGAATCCATCATCGTCCATGGACCCAAACACAGTTATAATGTCCCCTGCACTGAAAGTCAGCTCAGCCTGTAAAGAGCAAGAGAACAATGGTCACAGAAGCAACATGGCCTGGAATTTGTCACCAGAAACACAGGGTCACCCTGGGCTTCTTGCACCCTCTCACCATGAGGGAGGGAGGCCACTGTGTTAAGACTTGCAGGACCAGGATGCAGAAGAGCAACCGAAGGGATTACTGTTGAATTCAGTGCTAAGGAAGCACTTCATAAATTACAACAAGAGCAAAGCCTGTTTCTTAAACCAATTTTAATAAAGCTTCAGAATAGAACCTACCACCTCTTCTGGAAAGGTATGTTGAGAACCAGCTGAACAAGCACCAGAAATTCCTTTCATTTCTTTAAATACAAGTACTAAACCCCACTCCCTTGTATGAGCCCCTTCTATATGCAATGCTCAGGGATTAGTCACTGGCAGGAATGCTTACAAATGGGAAGATCTGACCTGGAAACAGAACATTACCACACAACACACGTGACCCTTCACCATCAGATCCATCTGTTCTGTCAGCCACCCCACTATGCGCTCCATGCAGCACAACCCCGAAGGCAAAAGTGTAAGCAGTCTATTAATGGAAGAAACGACCCAGCTTCAGAAAAAAAGCTGCTCTAAGACAGAAAAAGTGGAGTCTCCAAATGGGCTGTGTCTCACTCAAGACACACCGGCTTTATACGCACTTCACAGAAGCGTTAGCTGGAAGAGAGCTACCTCTAACATATTTACCTTATTATATCCTTAGTACTCAATTTATTTCTGGAGGCTGCAGGTTTCTACTGTTGGCTGTGAATTACTTTGTTCCAGCAGAAAGACACTCGCAGGGAACTTCACCCACAGAGACACAGAACAGCAGAGCTGATCCTCCTATGTCTTGGGGCAAGTTCACAAACAGGAGGTGCAGCCTTCTAGCAAAACAGGTGGGAGTGTAAACAGGGAGCATCTCCAACAACGCACCAGAACTGCACCAGCTTGTTTCAATAACTGGAACTCTGTCCACGGGGAAGACCAAATCACTGCGAAAAAATACAATCTTCTTGTTGACAAGTGCTCAAAAGTTTTTTTTGTCCGGATGTATGAATATGGATGTATGAATATGGATGCTGGCTGATACATGCTCTCGCTGTATCTCTCCCATGATAATCCACCATCCCTAAACCCCTCAGTCCTCAGAAGCAGGCTGTCTTGCTCATGAGACACTCAGTCTGGGAGACAAGCATTACCTGAACTCTGCCACCTCTGGGTCGTACACTCCTTTCTGGATGCATCGAAAGAATGTGAACCCAAATCCCATGTTCATGTTTGCTCAGAGTAGACTAACACTGCTATGGAGAAACAGAGAACGGAGCGTGTTCTAATTTAGAAAGGTTTTTGCAGAAAGAATTCTGCATTGCGATCTTTCCATCTGAAACAGACTTATTCACAAAAATCTTGTTTGGACAATACGTAGGGACTGCTTGAAAAGAGGACCAGTCCATTACACTGGAACTAAGTCTTCTTGCTTGAACAAAGACCCACGCAGGTAGTTAACACAAAAGACATGCTCCAAGACATGCTCACCTAAAGCATCACAAGCCCATTCAAACTCTAAAGCAGGCGGGTGCCCTGGATCAGCTGCTAACAGCAGGGGCTTGCTTCCTCCTGCCCCAGATCTGCTAAATCCTGTCTAAGCACTAGAGGCTGCTACGAGGCCATGAGATGCTCACAGAGTTTCACTGGGACACATCGTTAGGGGCATACAGCTTCACATTCTCCACAGGTAACAGAACACTTGCGTCAGAGAATGCATGAGAACGTATCAGCAAACTCCACATTTTACAAGTTCAGCCAACCCCTTTTAGCAGTTACATTGCCAGGCTATAGTCATCCTGGTTTTGACCAAAATGTCGTGGGATAGAATAAAGCAGAGAGAGGAAAAAGAAGCCTATAAGTGGCGTGGGCAGGTGGCTGTTACCTCCACGTCTGCATTTGGAGAGTTCTCCTTAGGGTTATAGTCAAAGACAGCCACCATACTTCGAGGATTCATCAGTTCAGCTTCAAAGTCCTGATGCTTCTGGCCTGCAGGACAATAATAAAGCAAAATATGCTGAGCTGGAAGTTCTAAGAGAAAATCCCAAATCACAGCAACTCCTTCACTGTTCTTGGAGTGGACTGAGCAAAAAGAACACTAGGGGGAAACCAAATGGGAGAGAGATCTTAGAAGCCCCACATAAAACAGTTTTCTCCTGTATCACCTCACAAGCACAGAACAGGGGACATGTCCTCATTCCAGCATCCTGGTGTCCTGCCTACACATAAAGGAATGTTTTATGTTATGTTTTCTATTTATACAGACAAATATATATACACACACAGAGGACAGTAGTCTTTTCACAATGTCTCAAATGGACATTTCTCCTCCCTCCACGCAATGCTCTGCTACAGAGCTACAGAATTTATCCTCTCAGGGCCACGGGAACAGCAGGAACCCCGCACAGCATCAACTGGCAGCCCAGCCCTCAGCACAAAGCAAAGGGCAGGCCTCGCTGTCCAGGGAACACGCTGCAATGTCACAACCCCCTGCCTGCTCAGCCCCATTACTTACAGGTTGCTCCGAGTCTACAAAAGCAAAGTCTGGTGTTACAGAAAACACACACTGCCCAGTCCTTCATCTCACGGATCTAATCGCTGCTTCAGGTCAACGCTGGATGGGCTAGCAAGGGGGCTGCAGGCTTGGCCTCCCTGGACGTCAACAGATGACTGTGCACCTAAGCAGCGTGAGCAGCCCCTCAAGGGACCTTGGATTTTAAGGACTGCGGCATCAGACGAGTAAGAGATTTCCCTGCTCCTCCAAAGCACGACCATGCATGCTCTCCACCTTCAAACACCCCTGTTTAGTCAAAGACCACCACACCCACTACTAATTAAAAGAACTAAAACTCTTCTTTCCTGAAAATGACCATTTTCTTACAGTGCTCTAAAGGATCACTACAGGGTCTTGCATTGGCCCTTGACTGCAAAACATGTCTGTATTATGATCATACAAATGTCCCAACCCTCTTCTCATAGTAACAAAGAGCAGTTCTCACCTGGATGAGACTTGTACTTCTCCTGTTTATCCAGCCCTGGTGGGGGAGAAAAACATCTCATCAGTGGGTATTCATCCTTCAAAAGTGACTACACCACACAACTGACAAACAACAGTAAAAAGAACAAAGAGCAAGGCAGGAAACAACAGAAGCAAACCATTCATGCAACTCAACGTCTACATCAGTAACCATGGCTCAGGGACATAACAGGAAGCAGAGGTCAAGCTCCAAAACTACAAAAGACATCACTGTTGTTAAAAACTTAACACCAGCACAGGGATGGGCTCTCTTTCCACTTCCTAGCAGTCGTACAGAGACAAACATCTGAGGGTCCTGTAAGCAAGTAGTAAAAATTCAATGCAGCCTGTAATCCTATCGCAAAAACCAAAGAGGAAGCAGTGGGTGACACAGACCTTTCTTGGAGCGCCTAGGTTTTGGAGGAGGGACGGTTTGGCGGCGTGGAGGTGGAGAAAATGTGCCATTTCCTTAATAAAAATCCAAAAAAGCAAATAAATAGACAAGAGAAACAGACAGTGCATGGAAAGTGAAAAGCATCTTGAAGAGTGAACAGGCAACAGAGCAGCACGACGTGCCTCCCCTGGGAAGCAGACACCGTGATTTCTGGGGGCAAAGCCCAAATCTCCATTTCTCATCGTCGTCTCAGATGAGGCATGGTCCACGTCCCAAATACACACAGAAATCCACGCGGTATTTATGCCCGTCAGCCATACCACAGTACACATCAGGCAAACTTCACCACTTTGCTGCATTTTACCTCTCAGGAGCAGCATCATATACATGAAATGACCAGCAGGTCAAGGGAGGTTCTCCTTCCATTCTACACTGCCCTAGTGAGGCCCCACCTAGAGTACTCTGTCCAGTTCTGGGCTCCCCACTTCAAGAAAGATGAGGAGCTACTGGAGAGAGTCCAGCGGAGGGCTACGAGGATGATGAGGGGCCTGGAGCATCTCTGCTACGAGGAGAGGCTGAGGGAGCTGGGCTTGTTCAGCCTGGAGAAGAGAAGGCTGAGAGGGGACCTTAGAAATGCCTCTAAATATCT